>ULWQ01073723.1_pt1 | contig 34561 bp, 28 predicted proteins | sample 1960491 | NCBI WGS metagenome assembly ULWQ01 (sample SAMEA4835816, study PRJEB28245) | human gut metagenome | biome: gut microbiome; material: fecal sample | place: Denmark | collected 2008
GAACTTATGAAGTCCTCCAAGCTGCTTTATAATCTTATCTCCCGGTCTTACATGAAGATGGTAAGTGTTAGATAATTCTATCTGCGTTCCTATCTGCTGTAAATCAGTTGTCGCAACTGCGCCTTTAATGGCCGCAACTGTTCCGACATTCATAAATACAGGTGTCTGCACAGTTCCATGTACTGTTGTGAACTCTGCTCTTTTTGCCCTGCCATCCGTCTTTAAAATTTTATACATATCTGCTCCTTTTATTTTCTGTAAAACTCTTTAACTCTGTCCATTCTAGCCGTCATATTGTCAAATATCAGGTCAACAAGTGTAAGTGCTGTCATAGCTTCAACCACAACAACTGCTCTTGGAACTATCATAGGGTCATGTCTTCCTTTGATTGAAACCTCGATATCCTCGCCCTGCTTATTAACAGTTTCCTGCAATGCACTAATTGAAGGTGTCGGTTTTACCGCTGCCCTGAACACAAGCTCATCACCGTCGCTTATTCCGCCAAGCACTCCGCCGCTGTGATTAGTCAGCTTACCAACCCTGCCATCCTTCATTACAAATTCATCATTATTATACTTTCCTGTAACTTTAGCCGCTTCAAACCCGTCTCCAATCTCAAAGCCTTTGACAGCCCCGATTGACATTATTGCCTTGGCAAGATTAGCATCTAGCTTTTCAAATGTAGGATTGCCAATTCCAGTCATCATTCCTGTAACCCTGCATTCAATGACACCACCGATTGAATCTCCAACTGACATCTTGCTCTCTGCAAAAGCCTTAACCTTCTCTGCAGCTTCCTTATCAGGCATGTTAAATGCGTTATTATCTCTTTCAGCTATATCAAACTTATCATAATCAATACCAATTCCACCGATTTCTTTAGCATATGCTGTAATATTAATTCCAAGCTCTTTAAGAATCTTCATAGCAATTGCACCGGCTGCAACTCTTCCGATAGTTTCTCTTCCAGAACTTCTTCCTCCGCCTCTGTAATCCCTGAATCCGAATTTCTCGTCAAATGTATAATCAGCATGTCCCGGTCTGTAATAATTAGCTATCTCTGAATAGTCAGCAGACCTCTGTGTCTTATTATATACTGCAAGTGATATTGGAGTCCCGGTAGTCTTGCCTTCAAATACACCTGAAAGAATATGTACCTCATCATCTTCCTTTCTTGGTGTAGTAAACTTTGACTGTCCCGGTTTTCTTCTGTCTAACTGCTCCTGAATATCTTCCTCACAAAGAGGCAGACCTGCAGGACACCCGTCAATTACAACTCCAAGTCCCTCTCCATGCGACTCTCCCCATGTTGATATCTTAAATATATTTCCAAACACTGAACCTGCCATAATATATTCTCCTCATCTTTTCAATAGGATTTATTTTAACATATTAAAATATATATCATCAAGCAAAACCCCAATTTATTAATTTTTTCTTATTTTTATTTTTTTCTTAATAGTCAAATGTATTTTATATGGTAAAATAAATATATCAATATATTGAATGGAGTTTATTATGGGAACTGTTATAGGAATTGATTTAGGAACAACTAACAGCTGTGTGGCTGTTATTGAAGGTGATACGCCTACTGTCATCACCAACAAAGAAGGCTACCGCACAACTCCTTCTGTTGTAGCCTTTACGAAATCAAAGGAACGTATTGTTGGTGATGCCGCCAAGAGACAGGCTGCCGTCAACTCTGACAGAACTATATTCTCTATCAAGAGACACATGGGTACGGACTATCGCAGGAAGATTGACGGAAAGTATTATACTCCACAGGAAATCTCTGCATTTATACTTATGAAGTTAAAGGAAGACGCCGAAGATTTCTTAGGACAGACTGTGACAGATGCTGTTGTAACTGTGCCTGCCTATTTTACTGACGCACAGAGACAGGCTACTAAAGATGCCGGTAAGATTGCCGGACTTAACATATTAAGAATTATCAACGAGCCTACTTCTGCCGCTCTCGCGTACGGACTTGACAATGGTATGGCACAGAAGGTTCTTGTGTATGATTTAGGTGGTGGAACTTTTGATGTATCTGTTATTGATATCGGTGATAATGTCATTGAAGTTCTTGCAACTTCAGGTGACAATCACTTAGGTGGTGATGATTTTGATGAAAGAATAGTTAATTATCTTGTCGAACAGTTTAAGATAAGTGACGGTATCAATCTTTCAAAGGACGTCTCTGCAATGCAGCGTTTAAGAGAAGAAGCTGAGAAAGCAAAGAAGGAGCTGTCTTCTTCTGTGACAACTAATATTAATCTTCCTTTTATCGCTATGTCCAAGGACGGACCGCACCACATTGATATCACTTTATCAAGACAGACATTTAATGAGCTTACCGCTGACCTTGTAGACAGAACAATCACCCCTGTTGAGAATGCACTGCATGATGCAGGTCTTTCCAAGACAGACATTAATATGGTTTTATTGGTTGGTGGTTCTACAAGAATCCCTGCTGTTGCTGATAAAGTAAGACAGCTTATGGGAAAAGAGCCATCAAGAAATCTCAATCCTGATGAATGTGTAGCCCTTGGTGCTGCAGTTCAGGGTGGCAAGCTTGGAAACCAGCTTCAGGCCGGTTCTGCTGCTTCTGAAATCATACTTATGGATGTAACTCCAATGTCTCTTTCTATTGAGACTATGGGTGGAATTGCAAGCAGGCTTATTGAAAGAAACACTACCATTCCTACAAGACACAGCCAGATATTTACTACTGCCGGCAATTTCCAGACATCCGTTGATATCAAAGTTTTTCAGGGTGAACGAAAGTTTACAAGAGACAATAAACTGCTTGGCAACTTCCGTCTTAACGGTATTAAGCGTGCGATGGCAGGAGTCCCACAGATTGAAGTAACATTTGACATTGATGTTAATGGTATTGTCAATGTATCTGCAAAGGATTTAGGTACCGGAAGGGAACAGAGCATTACTATCACTTCAAGCTCTAACATGACCGAAGAAGAGATTGCAAAAGCCCGCTGGGAAGCCGAAGTCTACAGCAAGCAGGATGAAGCATACCAGAGCTTTATTGACATAAGGGAGGATGCTGTACGGACTCTTAACGAAGCTAACAACGCACTTGCCGCCAATAAAAAGGTCTGGGATAAGGATAAGAAAAAGAATGTTAAGGCTCAGATTGGACATCTCGGCAAGCTTATATCTAAAGCTCCTGTTGATAAGCTTAATGAGGAGAAGGCCGCTTCTCTTCATGAGGCTGCGGAAGCGGTGAGAGAAGCTTTAAGGTAACAAAATAAGACTGAGTCTTTGGCACAACATACTTGTACCGGGACTCAGCCTTATTTATTTGCAGTATTCAACTACCTATTTTCAATCTTGTTAACCCCATCTAGACAATTATCATATATCCATGATGCTAATTCGTCTGAATTATCACTTTCATAATATGAAACCAGCATTTGCTTGAATGTACCATCCAGTTCTACGGGAACTTTAAATATCCCTTTACCATTTTCTATAAGAATCTTGTTTATCACAAAACTTCCAATTCTTTTATTACCATCTTTGAAAACCTGGAAACGCATAAGCCATAACCCTGTTCTTATTGCTCTGTCTGTTATATTAGGGTTATCCTGATGCTCCATAAGCCCCTTATGATAATATTCAACACTATGAACCTCCGGTCTCCAGTTTGTTCCACTTATTATAACATCATCTGTTCTTATTCTTCCAAGATAAGAATATGGAACATCAAATCTTGCTATCAATTCATGAATATTCATAAGATATCCCATATTTAATTCATCATGAATATGTTCAATCATATATTCCCATGCATCTCGTAAACAGCATACTTTATTAATATCTTTGGGCGTAAGCTGTGATACATTAACATTATTAAGAATATCCTGTGTCTGTGCAAATGTTACTGCTATCCCCTCAAGATTCGCTGAACTATATACTGAATCTACCAGAAGTCTTTTTGCTATCCAGATATTCTCTGTTTCATCCATCGCATATTTATCCTGTAAAATCATTTCAAAACCTCTTTAATCTCATTTATTTATTCTACAACTGATATTATTGTACCATTTAGCTTATGATTATTACAACATTTACATTAATCCCGACAGGAATTTACTCCGCTTTCTTTCCCTTTAAATTAACTATACAGATTCCTATGCACACAAGTACTAACGCTATAAGTGCATTTATTCCAAGCTCCCTGCTTCCTTCTCCAAGCCACCATGCTGAAAGAAGTACGCCGAATACCGGGTTGGTGAAACCGAAGATTGCCACCTTGGATACCGGGTTGTGCTTTAACAGTATTCCCCATATTGAGTAGGCTACAGCTGATATGCATGCGAGATAGAATAACATTAGTATTGCTGATACTGACACGTGTGTAATTCTACCGCCCATCACAAGTCCTAATATAACCATTACTATTCCACCGAATATGAACTGATAACCACTTAACATTACCGGATTGTCTTTCTTTGAATAATTCTTCATAAGGCATGATGAAAATGCATATGACAACGCGCATAAAAACAGGCTTCCGTCACCCATAATGCTTAAATTCATGTCGATTTTCTGTCCATTCATGCTGACTACAATAACACCCGCAAAACCAATCACGCAGCCAATAATCTTCTTCAGATTCAGCTTTTCCTGTCTGAATATAATTGTCGATACAAGTATTACGAAAAATGTGTTAGAGCCGTTAATTATTGACGCTTTCACTCCACTGTTATGTGCAAGTCCGATATAGAAGAATATGTACTGCAGAATTGTCTGGAACATTGCCAGTTTTACAATGCTTGGTACACTTGATTTCGTTGGAAGCAGCATTTTTCTGTTAAGAATACTTCCGATTAAGATTGTAAGCACTCCTGCCAGCACAAATCTTGTTCCTGCAAATAATACCTGTGTCCATGTTTCACTTGACGGTATCTTAAACAGTGCATATCCTAATTTGATACATGGCGATGCGCTTCCCCAAAGGAATGTACACACAAGCGCAAGGGCGCACACCACCCATGTTTTCTGTAAAAAATCTTTTTTCTCGTTTGTTTTTTTCATGATTAATCTGCCACTCAAAATGTGATATATCTGCTTTTTGAGTAACTTCTCCTTTCTGAATACCAATATCTTCTATTTTCTAAATAACGTCACACCTAGTAACACATCAATCTTCCCAATTACAAAATAACTTAATTCTAAGACCTCTTTTCAAATATCTCATAATACACATCATCAGCAGAATCATTAACAGAATCATGCATTGTCTCTTCTGGCTCATTCTGAAGCAATTCGTATAAGTAACTCTTTTTCACAGCATTTGTTGCTGCTTGCTCCGATAAATCATATCGTCTTATTAAACTCAATATCACACAATCCATATATGATAAAGCTTTTGTATTCATCATTTAAACACCTCCAGTTATTATTTCTATTATGTAAGGTATAAGTTGCCATTATATCTGCAAATGACTGGATAGAAATAATAATTAGCATGCAGCCAAATCCTCACATAGCAGAAACTATTTATTCCATTCTACAAAAATTTTCTATTCTCTACTATACATTCCTCTAAGACTAGAAAAAACTTCTTTATGTGAATATCTTTTATCATTTCTCTCTGCATATCTATCAGCTGTTTCAAGGGCTGCATCAACACCGTCTGTTAAATCTGAGTAAGCCTCTAAACTAAGCAAAACCATAGTATTACCGCCATTTTTTGTTAAATATACCGGCTCACCACTCTCAACAGATTTTTCAACCTCCACAAAATTATTATTCAAGTCCGAAATTGATATAATTTTTTTCATAGATAATATGCCCCTCTATCATTATTTTGTTTCCCCGCAAGAACACTTGTATCCAACTAATTTCTGCTCATCATATGCTTCGGTTACTGTAACTGTTTCATAATGTCCTTCTTCATCGTGATGAATATAATCCACTATTTTTTTCTATTGGTTGAATTCATGCAGCTACCACCATTATCTTGACAATCATACTGATGTTCTCTTCTTTCCTGTGATGAAGAAAACTCTGACTGTTCTACTCCTCTTTCCCTACATACGCTACATTCACCATTTTCGCACTGCAAACAAATATAGACGGTTTTATACACAGGTTCATCCCAGGCAGCCTTATCAACTACCCAAACTTTTTCCTTTACTGCTTCATGGGGTATATAATCATAGACTGGCACCCAGTTATGCTCATGTGAAGGAGTGTTTGGTGTTGATGGCTTTGTATCAGCTTCGCCAGGGGCTGAGTTACTGCCATTGTCTGAAGAACTGCTGCCATTATTACCACTGTTATTACTGTTACCGTTGCTATTGCCGCCATTATTGTTATCAGCAGAGCCTGAACTGTTGCCACCGTTGCTGTTATTGCCGTTATCAGCTATATCAGTTGATGGCTTAGTAGGAATAACCTCATCAGCCTTCGGAATCTTATCGTCTTTTGCAGCTTCTGAGATTTCCTCTGCTACAGTTTCATCAGTGATTGTTATAATTGAATTACTATCACCTTCCTCAAAATTATCTGCCTTAATCTCTTTTCTGTTGCCGTCTCTATCCTGAATGATAACAACTTTCTCGCCATTGTCCTTTGTCTCAACAATACCGGCTACTTCTACTGTGTTACCCTCTGAATCCTTGACTGCAATAGTAACCTGTTCCTCACTGCCTGCATTCTTCTTAGTTTCCTGTTCTGTAACGGCCTTAGTAGTGCTCTCGGTGGTTACTGTCTTACTCTTCTTTACGCAGCCTGCAGATGTAAATACTAAACAGCATGATAAAAACACTGCTGCACCCTTTAATAAATTTCTTTTAATCATACCAGCTTACCTCGATTTCTCTTTACTCTTCTCCTCTTTTAAACCGTGTAATACTTCTTAATTAAACGCATAAATCTTATATATCTTATTCAAATGTTTTATGTATTTTATCGCATTTGTAATTAATTAGCAATATATGGCGTGTTAAGTCATATTTTAATACTTAATACGCCATATATTGCTAGTTATTTTTTATTTTGTGTGGCAGTCGTACCCGAAGAATTTTTCTTTTAAACATCTGGCTGTTAAAAGGTATCACAGGATAAATGTAGCTTTTTCCTGATATTGTCCTGTTAAAACATACAAGCACTATCGCAAATATGGCTCCTGCCAGAAGTCCGATTCTTCCAAAGAACTGCACCAGAATCAGATTGACTATTCTTATGAATTTTAATGCATATCCCATCTCAAAACTTGCCTGTGAGTAAGTTCCAACCGTTACAACTGCCATATAAAGAAGCGATTCTGAATTAAACCACCCGGACTCCACAGCGTATTCTCCCACAACAATACCGGCAAGGATACTCAAAGGTGTCGACAGCATTCCTGGCGTATTGACCGCCGCCAGCTTAAGCCCGTCAACTGCAAGTTCAAGAATAAAAAGCTGCAATATAACCGGAACCGTTATATCCTCACTTATCGTTATGAATTTCAACCATTCAGGCACCCACTGTGGATTGCTTTCAAGCAAAAGCCACACAGGCGTAAGAAAAACAGTCAGCAATGTAAAGAAGAACCTCGACAGTCTTATATAAGTTCCTATCATTGGCGAAAAATTAAAATCATCTGCTTCTTCTATTATATCAAATACATTTGTTGGAATTATCATTACTGCAGGTGATGTATCTACCATAATAACTATATTTCCATCAAAAAGTGCTGCTGCAGCGGTATCGGGTCTTTCGGAATATTTATACTTAGGAAACGGATTAATCCATTTTCCCTTAAACATACATTCCGCAAGGCTCTCTATATTCATAGTGAGCGCCTCAACCTCTATGCTGCTTATCAGATTCTCAATTCTTTCAAGCAGCTTCTTATCAACCTTATCATCAATATAGCACACAGCAACATCTGTCCTGGAGCGTTCCCCTACAGTATACATTTCCATTGAAAAGCGGCTATCCCTTATTCTTCTTCTTAAAAGTGCCGCATTGCACACAAGTGTCTCAACAAATCCGTCTCTTGAGCCACGCAGAACCTTGTCTTTGTAAGGCTCTGTAACTGAACGCATCGGATAAGTACGACAGTCAATCAGTATACATTCGTCAAAGCCATCTATTATCATGACGGTCTGTCCTGAAAGAAATGCCTTCTCCACCTCGTCGTAATGTCCGTTTTTTTCAATCTCTGTATACGGCATTCCGACCTCTAAGAATGTATCTATATCCTTTATGTCCGATTCTTTCAATGAATAAAAGAACTGCACAAGTTTTTCAATTGTTTCCTCCTGTACGAATCCATCTATAAAGTAAAAATGTGTTCTCTTACCACCTATTAATACATCTCTTTGCAGAATGTCAAAATTTCTGTCCACTCTTAACTTCTCATTCATCATGCGGACATTCATGTCTATGTTAGTTGTAAAATCAGTCATGCTTGCTCCTTTCACTGGCACATTTTCACCCGCACTCTGAATCAGCCAAAAGCAGCTCTCAATTTCACTAACCCTGTCAAAGCACGAAAAGGGCAGGACTTGCGCCCTGCCCTTATAGAATGTCCACATTTGACACATTTATTCTGTATTAGTTCTCAAAAAGTGATGTTGAGTAATATCTGTCACCACTGTCCGGAAGCAGTGCAACGATTGTCTTACCTTCGTTCTCTGGCTTCTTAGCCCACTCGATTGCTGCGTAAAGTACTGCACCTGCCGATATTCCAACCAGAATTCCCTCTGTGTGAGAGATTAACTTGGCATATTCAAATGCATCATCGTTCTCAACTGGAACTACACTGTCATATATCTTAGTGTTAAGAATTTCAGGAACAAATCCTGCACCGATTCCCTGAATCTTATGTGGTCCCGGCTTGCCCTGTGAAAGTACCGGTGAAGTTGCAGGCTCAACTGCAATTATCTCAATCTTATCATTCTTAGACTTAAGATACTCGCCAACTCCTGTGATTGTTCCACCAGTTCCGACTCCAGCAACAAATGCGTCTACCTCTCCATCTGTATCATTCCATATCTCTGGTCCGGTTGTTCTTCTGTGTGCTTCCGGATTCGCTGGATTAACAAACTGTCCTGCTATCATGCTGCCTTTAATCTCATTTTTTAATTCTTCTGCCTTGGCAATTGCACCAGTCATTCCCTTATAACCCGGAGTAAGTACAATCTCTGCACCATATGCCTTGATAATATTTCTTCTTTCGACACTCATAGTCTCTGGAAGAACTATTATTGTTCTGTAGCCCTTTGCTGTTGCAATGGCAGCAAGTCCGATTCCTGTATTACCTGATGTAGGCTCAATAATTGTTGCACCAGGCTTAAGAATACCTTTCCCCTCTGCATCTTCAATCATTGCCTTGGCAACTCTGTCCTTAACGCTTCCTGTTGCATTAAAATACTCAAGCTTAACAAGTATTCTTGCCTTAAGGCCGAACTTCTCTTCAATATGTCCGACTTCTACAAGTGGTGTGTTACCTATTAAATCTGCTGCTGATTTATATATCTTTCCCATACAATCCTCTTTTCTTGTGGTATTGTCCCACATTTTCTAATATCAATTCATGAATCCAATCAATAAATGTTATTATTGAATGTCATTCATAAATCAGACTGTATGTTTATGTAATGCACAAACATACTATGTTTATATGTTATTATAAAACAAGGATTTTAATTTGTACAGTACTTTTTTATTTTTCTTCAAAAAAGGCGTCTTAAAACTCCTTTTTTCTCATCACACTATAGCTGATTATGTATGATATGAATAATAAGATAACCGTAAATAGTATTCCCACCAGTATAAGCATAGCTATATTTACATTATCCAGAAATGCGGAGATTTTAATAAGTCTATCCATTCCAATTATTTTTCTTATACAATAAAACACAACAGCCACTGTTCCAATAAATATAATCAGAGCTATCTTGCTCTTTTCCACGCCATATTTTATATGAACCGGAATTATACAGGCAACAAAAAGCAGCACCACAATAAGGGAAACAAACATTACTTCTCCTTCCCCTGAAATACTTATAGTCTGATTCTTTACAATCATAATCCCAAAATATATTATAAATGCTTCAACCCATGATGTTATTGTTCCTGCGATAAAAAATATGTATTTTTCAAGCACATACATTTTAGCATCAATAGGAAGCGTCATTAAAAACCTGTATCCATTATCATATTCATCATATGATATTGTTCCGACAATAACTATTATTGTAAGCATTGGAATATACCCAAGAACAAATTCAGGACTAACTTGACTATACCCAATAAAAACTGCCAGAAGAACGAAAATAATGAATACCTTTTTTCTCTGCATAATCATTCTTAAATCTTTCTCAAATAATCCCGACATTATCTATCCCCTCCTGCCATCATAAGAATAAGTTCATCTATGCCACCGTTCTCAACAGTTATATCAGGATAATTTTCCTTATAAAATGCTTTGCTGCTGACAAAACATGCATAACCGTAACATTCCTTCTTAGTCTTTAATATATAATTCTTATCAAGCTTTTCATATTGTTCTTCTTTAACCTTAACTATTCCATACTGTTCCACTATTGTATCAGTATCCTCATGTAATATTATTCTTCCATCATTAATCAGATAAACATCATCACACAGATTCTCAATATCTGAGGAAATGTGTGAAGTAATTATTATTGACCTGTTTTCATCTTCCGCCATATACTCACGAAGTATGTCAAGCACATCATTGCGTGCCTGAACATCAAGTCCTGCCGTGGGTTCATCTAAAATTAACAGTTCTGCATTATGTGTTATCGAAATAAGTATCTTTAATCTCACTTTCATTCCAGATGAAAATTCTGCAATCTTCTTATTCATCGGAAATCTGTATTCTAGACATTTCCTCTCAAAAAAATCTTTGTTAAACCTTGGATACATTTTAGCAAGAATATGTTCTATATCATTCACACTAAGTTGTGAACAAAATCCTGAATCATCCAACAATACCCCTATTCTTTTCTTATCTTCGGCAGAAAGTTTTCCTGCTTCAACTCCGAATGTTTTAACACATCCACTATCAGGGTTGACAAGCCCTAATATAAGGCTGATAGCAGTACTCTTCCCAGCACCATTCTTTCCTATCAGACCGGTTATCATTCCTTGCTGTATATTCATTGATTGTATATCAAATATATAATCCCCATATCTCTTTTTAACATTTTCAAATGTTATCATTTAATCATCACCTATCAGCAGATTAACAATTCCAATTATTTCCTGATTGTCAAGTCCCATAGACCTTGCCCTGTCAATCACTTTCATAAAATCATCCTCCACTGCCTTTCTTCTTGCTTCGAGTGCCAGCTGTTTATCTGTAGCTGTTACATATGTTCCTTTGCCATGAACCGTTGTTACAAATCCGGCATCTTCAAGTGCATCATACGCCTTTTTTACTGTAAGCGCGCTTATGCGAAGTTCCCCTGCAAGCGTCCTTACAGAAGGAAGTGCTTCATTTTCCTTTAACTTATTTTCAAATATTTCTGACTTAATCTGCTCCATGAGCTGTTCATAAATCGGAACCATTGAAGAATGATTCAAAATAATACGCATATCATTTGTCTCCTTTACAATAAACAGTATACAACAGTTATCCTTGTGTTGTCAACTGTTATATACTGTTTATTCGTTCTGTAACATCTAATATTAAAAAACGCAGCTACCACTCCATAATGATAACTGCATCTGTAATAATTACTTATTCTGTTCTTCTAGCAACTTCTTTAATCTTTCTATCTCAGCATCTTTTTCCTTAAAAGATGATTTAAGAACCTCATTCTGTGCTTCAAGTTCTCCATTCTGCGCTTCAAGCTTACCTTTCTGTACCTTCAGCTCATCCATCTCGTCCTTCATCCTGTCAACCATCAGCTCCGCCGTATTCCTGTCTAATATCCTCAACGCCTCAGAAAACATATTGAGCACCTCCTATGGTCTCTCCAAATACTCATTAATATCAAGGCATACCGATTCATCATTCACTGGTTTTTCGTCGGCTCTGCATCTGACAACTTCCACCAGTCCGTCATATGTGTGCTTTTCTGCCTCAACTATACGTTTTTTCACAATTCCAGCTTCCATAAGCTTCTTACTGCAAGCCGGGCCAATGCTGTACACCAAAACATCATCAAGTCTGTCAATCAGCCATTTTATACGCTCCCCGCTGCTGCCACTTGTAACAATTATCCCATCAATATCTCCGCAATTCCTGCTGTCGTATTCCATACAATCATAATCCACAGGTTCGTTCCTATATACCGGAATCTTAATTAAGTTTTCATACTCCTTCATAGCTTCCTCAAGTGAACCGCTTGTGACTTCGGCACACAGATACACAATTCTGCCTGACGCAATATTCATAAGTTCTTCTCCCAGCGCCAATCCTGTAGCTTTTGACGAAACATAATCTGCCTCAATCCCACACGCTGTCCTTATAGCATTCTGCGTATTCTTCCCAACAACAGCAACCTTAACTCCTGCAGGTACCACGTTTCCTGCATTATAAGCAAACCCAGCCACAGCATTTTTACTTGTAAACACAAGCCACTGTGCATCTTTTATCTGTGTCTCAAAATCTTTAATCTTTATGTATTCAATCCTGCCAGTCACTATTTTTTCGCAGAAAAACCCCTCCTTTGCAAGTAATTCTGCAAGGGAAGGGCTTTCATCGTACATCTGTCCATTTTCAATATATGTATATATGTATTTACCCACAATCTACTCCAATCCTAGCATACGGGCTGCTTCGTGGCCAACCGCCTCACTGTCAGTTCCTGTAACTTCAATTCTAAGAATCCTGCTGCAATCATCATTGCCAAATAACACAACCATTCGAAGGTCACCATTTTCCTTGGTTACACAATGTGCGCCAACCGGGGCATGACAACCGCCACCTGTTAATCTTAAAAATGTTCTTTCAGCCACAGCTTCTCTATCAGAATTATCATCTGACAAAGCATTTATCTTATCAAGAAGTTCTGTATTCACCTCTGCTGTCTCAATCGCAAGAACTCCCTGTGCCGGTGCCGGAATAACAACCTCTGGGTCAAGATACTCTGTTATCTCAGATGATCTGCCAAGTCTGTTAAGTCCTGCTGCCGCAAGCACAATTCCATCAAGTCCGTATGAATCGTCCATAAGTTTGTTAATTCTTGTATCAACATTTCCCCTGATAGCAGTAAACTGGATATCAGGACGCAGCATTGCAAGCTGGCATGCACGCCTGAGGCTCCCAGTACCTATAACCGCACCCAAAGGAAGTTCTGAAAAACTTCCTGCAGTCTTTAATATAAGTACATCTCTGCAATCCTCTCGTTTCCACGCCTTTGCAAATGTAAGTCCAGTCTCACATTCAGCCGGCATATCCTTCATGCTGTGAACCGCCATATCAATGCTGCCTGAAAGAAGTTCTTCCTCAATCTCCTTTACAAAAAGCCCCTTAGTTCCAATCGCAGCAAGTGGCTTATCTGTAACCTTGTCGCCTGTTGTCTTAATTATAACAAGTTCAAATGTATCCTCAGGATACGCCTCTTCCATTCTTCTCTTAACATATTCCGACTGGACAAGTGCCAGCTTCGAACCTCTCGTTCCTATTCTGTAATGCATAATCCTCCCTACAAGCCAAACAGTCTCTCAACCATATCTTTATACTGTTGCTGTTCATTTTCTTCCACATTTTTCAATTCTTCAATCGGTTCTTTTAACAATCTGTGTAGTGACGACTTAAGAATCTTCTTTAAGATTACTCTGTCATGGTCTGAAAGGTCAATCTTGCGGTTAAGATAATCATAGCTGTCCTGTACTATCTCATCACATTTTTTGCCAAGTGACTGGATAGTTGTATCCATTCTGCTTGATGTGAGCCATTTCTTTGTTTCCGCTATATACTCATCAATCACGCACTGGCTTTCCTTTAGCAAATGTGCCCTCTCGTTCTGATTAGACTTCACAATCCCACCTATTCTGTCAAGATCAATAAGAGTAACTCCACAAATGTCACCTGCAGATTTTTCTATATCTCTTGGTGCAGCAAGATCAAGAAGTGTCATCTTTTTACCCTCTGATAATTCAGAAGCTCTAATCACCAGATGAGGTGATGAAGTCGCTGAGACAACTATATCACTGCTTTTAAGTGCTTCTGTTTTCTTATCATATGCAATAACCTCAATCTGTGAAAACTCCTTAAGCAACTCCTTCGCATGCTGGTAAGTTCTCGAACATACAGTAACCTCTGCGCCATATTCTGCCAGATACCTTATGGCAAGTGCTGCTGTTTTGCCGCTTCCTATAACAAGCGCGTGCTTTCCTGATATGCCGCATACTCTGTCTAACTCCTGAATCCCGACATAGCATACAGATACCGGTTTTTCACTTACCTTGTACTCTGTCTTAATCTGCTTTGCACAGCTTACCGCTTCTCTTACTATATAATTAAGCTCTTTCCCGCTATGTCCAAGCGTTCTTGAAAGATCTGCCGCATCCTTTAACTGACCTAGTATCTGGTCCTCTCCCAGCACCATGCTTTCAAGTCCGGCAGCTATGCAAAACAGATATACCAGTGCTTCTTCACCACATTTGGCATCGGCTAATTTAGTATCAGTAAGTCCAAAATAATCATTGAATAAATCGGACATCACTTGTACAAATGTTTCATCCTCATACAGATAAAACACTTCGCATCTGTTGCATGTTGAAAGGCACATGCACTGGTTCACACCTGCTTCCTCTGCCTGTTGCATAAAGTCTGCTATTCCGCTGTCTGTGAATGTAATTTTATCCCTTACTGAAAGGTCTGTATTCTTATAATTAATTCCTACATATCCTAACTGCATCTGTATTCTCACTTATTATACGAATTATTTTCTGAAGAATTCTTCCATAACCTCTATTGTACGGTTGATGTCTTCATTAGTGTGTGCATCTGATACGAACATTGCCTCAAACTGTGATGGTGCAATGTATATTCCGTTATCAAGCATATGTCCAAAGTATTCTGCATACTTCTTAGTGTCTGACTTTACTGCACTGTCATAATCTTCTACTGCATCTGGTGTAAAGAATATGCTCATAAGTGAACCAATCTGATTAACCGATACCCTTCCAGCTCCACATTTTCTTACACTGTCAGCAATACGCTTTGTCTTAGTCTCAAGTCTGTCGTATATATCCTTATTATCTCTTAAGATTCTTAAAGTCTCTAAGCCTGCTGCTGTTGCAATTGGATTGCCTGACAATGTTCCTGCCTGATATACAGGGCCGTCAGGACTTACCATACGCATAATGTCAGCTCGTCCGCCATATGCGCCGACTGGCATACCCCCACCTACAATTTTTCCAAGAGTTGTAAGGTCTGGCTTTATGTTAAAGTACTCCTGCGCTCCGCCAATTGAAAGTCTGAAGCCTGTTATTACCTCATCAAATATAAGAAGGCTTCCATTCTCCTTAGTTATGTCTCTTAAGAATTCAAGAAATCCATGTCTTGGAAGCACAACTCCCATGTTAGCTGCAACAGGTTCAACTATTACCGCGGCTATTTCATCTTTATTATTATCAAAAAGCTCCTTCACAGAATCGCAGTCATTGTACTCTGCTACAAGTGTATTCTTAGTGTAATCAGCAGGAACTCCTGCACTGTCCGGAACTGATGTTGTAAGCGCTGCTGAACCGGCTTTTACTAAAAGTCCGTCAGAATGTCCATGATAACAGCCTCTGAACTTAATTATCTTGTCTCTTCCGGTGTAGCCTCTTGCCACACGGATTGCACTCATAACAGCTTCTGTTCCTGAACTTACAAGACGACTCACCTCCATTGTAGGAATAAGCTCATATATAAGCTCTGCCATCTCAACTTCTCTCTTGGTTGGTGCACCATATGTAAGGCCTGCTTCCGCAGCTTCCTTAACCTTTGCAATTACTCTGTCATGTGCATGACCTAATATTCCCGGTCCCCATGAACATATGTAGTCAATCATTTCATTCCCATCTACATCAGTAATTCTGTCTCCCTTGGCAGAAGCTATGAATCTTGGCACTCTGTCAACTGCCTTGTATGCCCTGACAGGACTGTTTACACCACCCGGCATATGTTTTACTGCTCTCTCATATAAATCCTTTGACATCTCTTCATTCATAAAACCAGCTCCTCCTGCTTAATTTAATACTGCTAAAAATGTTACTCTTCCTTTAACCATTTTGCCACATCTATAGCATGATATGTAATTATCATCTTAGCTCCGGCTCTCTTAAAGCCTGTCATATTCTCCATTACAATCTTCTTCTCATCAATCCAGCCATTCATTGCTGCTGCCTTAACCATCGCATACTCACCGCTTACATTGTAAGCGACAATTGGAATATTGAAGTTAAGCGCTATCTCTTTCATAACGTCCATATATCCGAGTGCCGGCTTTGCAATAATCATGTCTGCACCTTCTAATATGTCTTCTTCAACTTCCCTTAACGCTTCTTTTCCATTAGCCGGATCCATCTGATATGTCTTTCTGTCACCAAATCCCGGTGCTGAATGTGCGGCATCCCTGAACGGTCCGTAATATCCTGATGCAAATTTGGCACTGTATGAACATATAGGAATATTAACCAGTCCTGCCTCATCAAGTGCATTTCTGATTGCCTCAACTCTCTTATCCATCATGTCACTCGGTGCAATTATATCTGCCCCTGCTTTTGCATAAGCAACTGACGCCTTTGCAAGAAGCGGCAATGTCTCATCATTTAATATAACGCCATCTTTTACAAGTCCGCAGTGTCCATGTGATGTGTACTCACACAGGCACACATCAGCCATGATAACAAGCTCTGGATAAGCATCCTTAATAAGGCGGATTGCCCTGCACACAACACCTTCCTCGTCATATGCCTCACTTCCGACCTCATCTTTATGTACAGGTATTCCAAAAAGCAGAATTCCCTTAATTCCAACCTCTACAGCACGTCCGATTTCTTCAAGAACATGGTCAAGCGAATACTGACATATTCCCGGCATTGATGGTACTTCCTGTATTACATCGTTCTCCTCCGTAACAAATACAGGATATATAAGCTCGTCCACCCTTACATGATTCTCTCTTACCATATCTCTTAATGTCGCATTCATTCTCAATCTTCTTGTTCTGTCCATGATTATCATCTTCCTTCCAACGTTTCCTATATAATAGCATTGCATATAAACATTGTAAACTGGTATGTTATGTTCTGCTATGTATCTTAACCATTCTTGCATACTCACCATCAAGCTTCATAAGCTCCTCGTGAGTTCCTCTCTCCTTGATGCCCTCGTCAGTAAGCATCAGGATTTCCTCCGCATTTTCAATAGTTGTAAGTCTGTGTGCTATTACAAATGTGGTTCTGTTCTTAGCCAGCTTCTCAAGTGATTCCTGTACAATCTGCTCACTCTCATTATCAAGTGCTGATGTCGCCTCATCAAATATAAGAATTGGCGGATTCTTTAAGAATACTCTTGCAATTGACAGTCTCTGCTTCTGACCGCCTGACAATTTGACTCCGCGCTGTCCGATATCTGTGTCATATCCGTTCTCAAAGCTCATGATAAAATCATGCGCATTTGCAAGCTTTGCCGCCTGAATTACTTCTTCATCCGTAGCATCAGGCTTTCCATATCTTATATTCTCTTTAATTGTACCCATAAACAGATACACATCCTGCTGTACAACTCCGATATGATCACGCAGGCTTTTAAGTGTAACATCTTTGATATCTGTTCCATCAATCTTAATCGAACCACCCGTCACCTCATAAAATCTTGGAATAAGCGAGCAGAGTGTTGTCTTTCCTACTCCCGAAGGACCTGCAAGTGCAACATATTCTCCCGGTCTTACTGACAGATTAACCCCGGAAAGCACCTCGTCCACGCCGTCCTTATATCTGAAGGACACATTTTCAAATGTTATTGCACCCTTCACATCAGTAAGCTCCTTTGCGTCAGGCTTATCAGCTATTTCCGGCTCTACTGAAAGAATCTCTAAGAATCTTTCGTAACCTGAATATCCGTTCTGGAACTGCTCTGTGAAATCAATAAGCACCTTAACTGGCTCCGTAAAAATATTTATATACAGTAAAAATGTAACGAAATCCGTAATATTTACCCAGCCCTTTGCAATTCCAATACCGCCTGCTGCGATTACGATTACATTTATCATTGTTGTAAATGCAGTAAGTCCCGCATTGTACATTCCCATATAATGATAGCTGTCTCTCTTAGATTCAAGGAATAAGTCATTGCCTTTCTTAAATTTCTCACATTCAATATCTTCATTTGCAAATGACTTGACAACCCTTATTCCAGACAGATTGTCCTCTATCTGTGCATTTATCTCACCTATTCTTACCCTGTTTCTCTTAAATGCCCTCTTCATGCGCTTGTTAAGCACATACGCAAATACAAGCATGAACGGAATCAGCACAAATGCGGCAATCGTAAGTCTTAAGTCAATCGAACTTAATATGCATAATGCACCAATTATCTTAATCAGTGAAATAGTTATATTCTCTGGTCCATGATGCAAAAGCTCTGTAATATCGAACAAATCCGATGTTATTCTTGACAATAACTGTCCAACCTTCTGGTCATCATAGAATGAATATGAGAGCTTCTGATAATGATTGAATATCTCTGCCCTCATATCGTACTCAATCTTTGCGCCCATTACATGTCCATAATTAGATATATAGTAGTTGCAGCCCCACTGTATCAGTACAAGCACAAAAAGTACTCCAACAATAATCATAATTCTTGAAAGTGCTTCATTGGCACTCATATATGCAACCTTTGATGTAATGAACCTTACAACAAGTGGTATCACAAGTGCCACCGCCGCTGACATCATTGCCAGTATCATATCAAGTATAAATGTGCCTAAATACGGCTTGTAGTATTTAGCCAGCTTCTTAAGATTCTCTTTCATAAACTTCTCCTGTTTTCTATATTTCCTCGTTTCGCCGTGCATGTCAGGGCAAGCACACCACTGCTTGCCTGCTGCTTGCACCCCGGCTGTCCGCCGTGCATGTCAGGGCCAGCTTCGCTTCCCCTGACTGTCGGGCTTTCGCCCTATCGTATGCAGCATGCAATCCGTGCTTTGTGCCAGCACACCACTGCTTGCCTGCTGCATACGGCACGGCTCAATGCTAACGCACATTATACCACATCCTTACTTATTGAAAAAGCAAAGAAATGTGAGTGGACCTGCTAATTTTTAATCTTCTGGCTTCACTTTTGACAATTTTTTCAATGTTTAAAAAAATATAAACCTACTAAAAGTCGTCAACTTCATCATTTCGTAGGTTCATTAGCTTGTCATTTTGTTGTTATAGTTGCTTGCTGACCTACTATTTACCTGCTTTGTCGCTTTTTCGTAGGTCTTTTTCTTGCTTCTTGCTTGATTATGAGTGCCCTATGCTGGCAAAAGACCTATTAAATACTTTAACATTGCTTTTTTCGTAGGTCTTTCAGTCCTCAACTTGCCATAACTCCTGCAAAACAACCTACTCAAACCACAATCTATGTAGTTTTAGTATATCTTACTCATGTCAATTGCTTTGCATGACTGTTATTATTGAGTGCTGGTTTATTGGCAATTCTGATTTTGGACTTCTTTGCGTCCCCACTCCGCTTCAACGTCCAATCCGCCACACTATGACCACTCCAGCTAACAAATAAATAAGTCCGGGATGCATTTTATAATAAAAAAACACATCCCGGACATTTATTAACATTTTATTCACTTACAAGCTCTGTATTCTGCGTTTCAATGCTCTTGCCAGCACCATTAATCGTCAGATATAAAAGTCCTATTCCAATAAATATAAACAGCAGAACCACAATCATATATACAACACCTATTCCTAGCGACTCTGAACCCATCTGGCTTAAATCCCATCCAAACCAGCCTGTTGGCACATTATAATTAAGAAAGTTGTATGGTGCCGTCATTGTGTCATACCACCTAACCCCAAGTACTGCAAGTATGTATACAAAACCCACATAGCAAAGCGGTGGTATAACCGCGTATATTGCATATATCTTTCTTGCTTTAAATCCTTTATCAAATATAAGAAAATCTGCTATTGCAAATACTGGTCCAATCAGATGTACGCCAAGGCTTCCTGCGTGATTATGAAGATAAGCACCAATAAGACCATCATCTGACGTAGGTCCAAGAATAATCATATACACCAGACATGTCAGTGTAATTGAGAGCGTCATAAGAAACTTGAGCATATATAATCTATTATTCTTATAATCTTTTCCCGTAACAAGCAATATCATGTCCAACACAATAAATACCACCAGCACAATATCAAGTGCCACATTAGAAAGTGTTGTAAAAAATGTGAATGACATAATGCTGTCAATTGTAAACATGAGTCCATACACCGAAGCAATCAGTGATACTGCCTTAAAAATAATACTTGTAATCAATCTTTTCCTGTCTAATATCTTGTTATTCAATTTGAGCCTCCAATTATTTGATTCTCGAATTATAATATATATTAGTTTGATTATCAAGTTATTTATACAAAAAATCTATGTATTCAATCAGCCTGTTATACGAATCTTCGTCTGTCTTATATTCTGCTCCATTCCATTCTACCCTGCCTGCAAGCACAATATTATTGGCTATTCCATCTTTATAATAAGTTATTCTATAACTCCAGCCATTAGTACGTGGAAACTTTTTTGCGGTAAGATTCATGTTTTTAACCAGTTCAATAATCTGTGTCCTCTGTTCCTCATCTGGTGTTATCTCTTTACCATTACCTCCGCACATTATTGTCATCTTATCATATCCACTAAGGTCAATATTGACCACCTGTTTTGAAGTACTGATTATTACATATGCACCAATTCCCGCAAATGCTAATAATAAAACAATTCCTGCTATTATTTTAATATTTTTTCTTTTCATACGCCCCTCCTTTTGGACTTTTTCCATGTCACTCTCCGCTTTTCCTTTCTATTTATATATACGAAACACTTTCCAGAATAGTTTGCACATTTACATACATATTTTATATATCAATACTTAATTCCACTCACAAAAAGAAAAAACTCCCGCAGGGACAAGCCCTGCGGGAGCAATCATACACTTTATTCAAGCTGTATATTAAATTACTTGTAAAGTTCAACTAACTTCTGAAGGTGCTCATATCTTTCCTTAGCAACTTCCTCAGACTTAGCGAAGAGTCTCTCAGCTCTTTCTGGGAATGGCTTAACAAGTCTTGTATAACGAGCCTCGTTATTAAGGAATTCCTGATATGATCCATCACCTTCCTTAGATGTAAGTGTGAATGGATTCTTTCCTTCAGCCTTGAGTGCTGGGTTGAATGAGAAGAGGTTCCAGTAACCAGCCTTAACAGCCTTCTTCATCTCATCCTGGCAGTGGTTCATACCACCCTTAGCGATACCGTGAAGTTCGCAAGGAGCGTAACCAATGATAAGTGATGGTCCGTTGTAAGCCTCTGCTTCCTTGATTACCTTAAGAGCCTGAGCCATGTTAGCACCAAGAGCAATCTGAGCTACATATACATAACCATACTGCATAGCGATTTCAGAAAGGCTCTTCTTTCCGATTTCCTTACCTGCTGCAGCGAACTGGCAAACCTCACCGATGTTAGAAGCCTTAGAAGCCTGTCCACCTGTGTTAGAATACATTTCTGTATCGAATACCATAACGTTAACGTTCTCACCAGAAGCAAGTACGTGGTCTAATCCGCCGTAACCGATATCATAAGCCCATCCATCACCACCGAAGATCCATACAGACTTCTTAGCAAGGTAATCCTTCTTAGCTAATACCTGTGGAGCTGTTGGACAACCATCTGCAGCTGCCTTCTCTAACTCTGCAACAAGAGCTTCTGTAGCTGGTGTGTTAGCCTTAGTATCATCCTTAGTCTCGATGTACTTAGCTGCTGCTGCCTTGAACTCAGCAGATGCCTTATCAGATGCAGCCATCTCTTCAATCATCTCGATAGCCTGCTCTCTGATGTACTTCTGACCAATATACATACCTAAACCATGCTCAGCATTATCCTCGAATAATGAGTTACACCAAGCTGGACCCTTCTTAGAATCCTTGTTTACTGTATATGGTGAAGTAGCAGCTGGGTTACCCCAGATAGAAGAACAACCTGTAGCATTAGAAATGTACATCTGCTCACCGAATAACTGTGTAATTAATCTGGCATATGATGTCTCTGCGCATCCTGCACATGAACCTGAGAATTCAAGTAATGGCTGGTTGTACTGAGAACCGATTGGAGTTTCAACAAGTGCTGGCTTGATTTCCTTCTTACCAACGTTAGCAACGAGGTAATCAAATACAGGCTGCTCAGCTGACTGAGATTCCTGTGGAACCATCTTAATAGCTTCTCCTGCCTTAGGACATACAGTAACACACTCGCCACATCCCATACAATCTAAAGGAGATACAGACATTGTATACTTCATAGTTGTATCTACAGCATGCTTAGAATCTGCAAGCTTGATGTTTGCTGGAGCTGCTGTAACTTCATCAGCTGAAAGAATAAATGGTCTGATTGTTGCATGTGAACAAACAAATGCACAGCTGTTACACTGAATGCAGGCTGCTGGATCCCACTCAGGAACCATAACGGCTGTTCCTCTCTTCTCGTATGCAGAAGCACCTGTTTCGAACTGACCATCAGCGCAATCCTTGAATGCTGAAACTGGAAGGCTGTCACCATCCATCTTAGAGATTGGCTCAAGAAGATCGTTAACTAACTTAACCACTTCTGGACGTCCTGTCTTAGCTTCCTTAGGAGCATCAGCTTCTGGATTAGCCCAAGAATCTGGAACTTCTACCTTATGTATAGCATCTACACCGGCATCAATAGCCTTGTAGTTCATCTCTACTACAGCATCACCCTTCTTAGAGTAAGACTTCTTAGCAGCTTCCTTCATGAACTTAATAGCATCATCGATAGGCATTACATCAGCTAACTTAAAGAAAGCAGACTGTAAGATTGTGTTAGTTCTCTTACCCATACCGATTTCGATAGCCTTATCAATGGCATTGATTGTGTAAAGCTGAATCTTGTTATCATAAATGTACTTCTTAGCTTCAGCGTTAAGATGATGTCCTAATTCTTCATCTGTCCACTGGCAGTTAATCATGAATACTCCACCTGGCTTAACATCCTGTACCATCTTCATACCCTGTGTAACATATGCTGGGTTATGACATGCTACGAAGTCAGCCTGATTGATGTAATATGGACTCTTAATTGGGTTATCACCAAATCTTAAGTGAGAAATTGTGATACCACCTGTCTTCTTAGAATCATACTGGAAGTATGCCTGAATGTACTTGTCTGTGTGGTCACCGATAATCTTAGTAGAGTTCTTGTTAGCACCTACTGTACCATCTCCACCGAGACCCCAGAACTTACATTCCTTAGTACCAGCAGCTGAAGTAATTGGAGCTGGCTTAACTTCTGGAAGTGAAAGGTTAGTAACATCATCAACGATACCGATTGTGAATCTGCTCTTAGGAGCATCCTTCTCTAATTCCTTATATACAGCGAAGATAGATGAAGGTGGTGTATCCTTAGAACCAAGACCATATCTGCCACCAACTAATGTGATGTCGTTAAGTCCTGCTTCACGAAGTGTTGTAGCAACATCAAGGAAAAGAGGCTCACCAAGAGAACCTGGCTCCTTTGTTCTGTCAAGTACAGCAATCTTCTTAGCTGTCTTAGGAATAACCTTTAAGATAGCTTCTGATGACCATGGTCTGTAAAGTCTTACCTTAATAAGACCAACCTTTTCACCCTTAGCTGTAAGATAATCAATAACTTCTTCTACTACGTCGTTAACAGAACCCATAGCGATGATTACTCGCTCTGCATCTGGTGCACCATAGTAGTTAAATAATCCATAATTAGTACCGAGCTTCTCGTTAACCTTGTTCATGTACTTCTCAACTACTGCTGGAAGAGCATCATAAACTGAATTACAAGCCTCTCTGTGCTGGAAGAAGATATCACCATTCTCATGTGAACCACGAGCTGATGGATGATTAGGATTAAGAGCGTGTGCTCTGAATTCTTCAACTGCATCCATTGGGCACATATCCTTAAGATCTTCGTAATCCCACTCTTCAATCTTCTGAATCTCGTGTGATGTACGGAAACCATCAAAGAAGTTAAGGAAAGGTGTCTTTCCTTCAAGTGCTGCACAGTGAGCTACTGGAGAAAGATCCATAACCTCCTGTGGGTTAGTTTCACAAAGCATTGCAAAACCTGTCTGACGACATGCGTATACATCTGAATGATCACCAAAGATGTTCAATGCATGTGATGATACTGTACGGGCAGATACGTCGAATACGCATGGGAGCTGCTCACCAGCTATCTTATACATATTAGGAATCATAAGTAAAAGGCCCTGTGAAGCTGTAAATGTTGTTGTTAATGCACCTACACCTAAAGAACCATGAACTGTACCTGCAGCACCAGCCTCTGATTCCATCTCAACTACCTTAACAGTACTGCCGAAAATGTTCTTTCTTCCGGCTGCTGACCACTGGTCAACATAATCTGCCATCGGGCTTGATGGTGTGATTGGATAGATACCAGCAACTTCTGTATATGCATAAGCTACATGTGCAGCGGCTGTATTACCATCCATAGAATGTTTCTGTCTTGCCATTATAAATATTTCCTCCTTAAGAAAATTTAGGCGGCATAAATGTACCAGCTATAAATAACCAGATATACATTATACGTCCCTACATATTACTTAATATTTTATTATCTTTATCCCCAAAAGTAAAGGCATAAATGTGAGATTTCATGCTTATTTCATTATTAAAATCAATACAATGCCATTAAAAACTGGACTTTTCCAATGTCCAAGCATCGGAAAAGTCCAATTACACGATTTACTTATTCTTATTATTACTACATTTTATTACTAAACCATTATATTAATCGTCTTCACCCTGAAGTGCATCATAACCTGATTCTCCGGTTCTTACCTTTACTACATCCTCAACATCATATACAAAAATCTTACCATCACCGATATGACCTGTATAGAGAGCCTTTCTTGTAGCATTGATAACATCCATTACAGGAACTGAAGATATTACCATCTCAACCTGTGTCTTAGGAAGAAGCTGGATATCCATTGGAACACCTCTGTAATATTCAGGAGCACCCTTCTGTGTACCACATCCAAGAACCTGTGTAACTGTCATACCTGTAACTCCGATATCGTTCATGGCCTTCTTGAATCTCTCGAATCTCTCCTGCTTCATAAGAATCTCAACCTTGGTAATCTTCTTGCCATCACCTGCATCAGATGTCTTAACAAGAGCAGGTACAGAAGCTTCCATTGATTCTGAACCGATTACATCAACATCACCGTCAACAAAGTCCATACCACCAAATTCGAATCCTGCATAAGCACTTGAAAGACCATGCTCCATAATATCAAGGCCTCTGATTTCTTCTTCCTTAGAAGCTCTCAGTCCGATTGTAGCCTTAATTACTGTGAACACAATCACCATGCATACAGCTGCCCATGCTGCAACTGATACAAATCCTAATAACTGAAGTCCAAGCTGTGTGAACCCACCGCCATAGAAAAGACCTTCGCCCTTAATTGAACCACCTTCTAAAGCAATTGCATATCCTGGAGCTGAGCTTGTCGCAAAAAGGCCAACAGCAATTGTACCCCAGATACCATTCATCATATGTACTGCTACAGCACCTACAGGATCATCAACATGAAGCTTGTAGTCAAGAAGCCATACGCCGAATACTACTAAAAGGCCAGAAACAATACCTATCATTGTTGCACCAAATGCATCTGTTACATCACAAGGAGCTGTTATACCAACAAGACCTGCAAGTGAAGCATTTAAACACATTGAAACATCAGGCTTACCATATCTTATCCATGTGAATATCATACATGTTACTGTAGCTACTGCAGGAGCAACTGTTGTTGTAAGGAAAATAGAGCCTAAATCTTCAATTGTTGTTGCTGCTGCACCGTTAAATCCATACCAGCCAAACCACAGAATAAATACACCAAGTGCACCAAGTGGAATATTGTGTCCTGGGAAAGCATTTACCTTTATAACCTTACCATTAGCATCCTTTTCAAACTTACCAATACGAGGTCCAAGAATCTTAGCACCAATAAGAGCTGAAATACCACCAACCATATGAATACAACAAGAACCTGCAAAATCATGGAAGCCTAACTGTGCAAGCCAGCCGCCGCCCCAGATCCAGTGAGCTTCTATTGGATAGATAAGTGCTGAGATAACTGCTGAGTATACACAATATGATAAGAACTTTGTTCTCTCAGCCATGGCACCTGAAACAATAGTAGCTGTTGTAGCACAGAATACTAAGTTAAATACGAAACTAGAAAAATTAAAATCTTTGTAAGCTGTGAAGATATCAAAACCAGGCTTTCCAATAAAACCAAGTAAATCCTCACCTAATAAGAAACTGAATCCAATAAGAACGAACATTACTGTACCAATACAGAAGTCCATCAGATTCTTCATAATAATGTTACCTGAATTCTTTGCTCTTGTGAATCCTGTTTCTACCATTGCAAAACCTGCCTGCATCCAGAAAACAAGAGCTGCACCTATAAGAAACCACACACCGAATAATTCGGCATCTACCGCTGATAAAATCTCTTGCATAACCATTTCCTCCCTAATCAGAAATTCTTTTTAATTTAATTGCCGGTAACAGAGTTGATCAGGTTCTGTACCTGATTAAACAGAATGCAAAAAAGGCGTGCAGGCAGTTTTCCCAAACTGCTTACACGCCTTTGTGTACATCACTGTTCAATTCATGTTGTTAATTATACTCGCCATTTTCAATAATTATTGAAAAAATCGGACATTTTTATTGACTTTTTAATTTTTTCTTAATAATATTTTAATAAATAAACTTTTAGAGGAGACAAGTTATGAAACATATGATACAGCCATTTGGCATAGACATGCATAAAAATGTTCTTACAGACACAAAATCAGTTAAGCATATGCATTTTTACGAAACAGATATAACTAATGATATTCTTAACATCTCATTTATTCCATCATACACTACAGAATGGATAATATGCTACAATGACAATAATGACATCTCTGAATTCATATGTATCGGATGCCAGAACATATTTACAACACTTTCTCTTAAAGAATTTGACCACTATTTCGGGATAAGATTCGACAACACTGGCTGCTACTTTAATAAAGGCTGTGATATTAAGACTTATCCCGTCAACATTACAGACAATATATTCCGTTATGAGCCAGCCCCTGAATCGTATGAGATGCAGCTAATAAAGGATTTTCACAATTCTTCATCCTTTAAAGACAGAATTACACTTTTTAAAGCATTTGTTACAGATTGCAAGACCTTCTGCCCTGTTTCTGAAAATATTGAGAAACTTAACAGACTTATATATTCAGGTACCAGTACTGTTGCAGAATTATCAGCAGAATCAGAATATTCTGTAAGACATATATCAAGGCTTTACAACGAAGTCTATGGTATTGGTGCGAAGGATTTTATCAAAATGTACAGATTTCAGAATGTCCTTGCAGCCATAATTGCTGACCCAGAACGTGATAACAGCTCCTTTATTGAAGGTGCAGGTTATTCGGATCAGGCACATTTCCAAAGAGAATTCAGGACATTTATGGGAATGACTCCTAAGAAGTACATAAAACTTATCAAGAATTTCTGATATACATGCTAAAACAGGTGACAATCTTCACAATCAGACTGCCACCTGCTTTTCTTAATCTCCATCAGTTAATATAAAATCACTCATCACTGTATTACATATATCCATGCCATATTCAGTAAGCCTTAACATATCTGCCTGCTTTACAAGAAGACCTTTATTAATATTCTGTTCTGTCTCTTTAGCATAAACATCATTAATTGAAACTCCAAACCTGTTCTGAAAATCCTTCACATCAACTCCTGCAACCTTTCTTAGTCCAAGAAACATGAATTCTTCCATTGCATCCTCTTTAGTCAGTATTTCAATATTTTCATGAAGTTTTCCTATATCACCGTTAAGCTCTATATACTTCTTGACATCTCTTATGTCGGAATACCGCACATTCTCTGTAAATCCTGCTGCCGAACACCCAAAGCCATAATACTCTCCTCTGTTCCAATACAGAAGATTATGTCTGCATTCGAAGCCAGGTCTGCTATAATTGGATATTTCGTATCTTTCATACCCTGCATTCTCAAGAATCTGTTTCGTTATATGGTACATGCGCCTGTCCTCTTCCTCATCAGGAACCGGCGGGAACTTATCAATATTATCAGCCAGATAAGTGCCTTCTTCAAGAATAAGACTATACACCGATATATGCTCCGGCTGTAATGCCGTCACCTTGTCAAATGTATTTTCAAGAGTTGCTTCAGTCTGCCCCGGAATAGCCGACATAAGGTCAACATTAATATTATTAAAGCCTGCAGCCCTTGCCAGTCTGAAGCTTTCCTCAAACTGTTCAAATGTGTGTATTCGCCCAAGCATTTTTAATTCATTATTATCAGCAGACTGTAAGCCAAAGCTTAACCTGTTCACTCCTGCGGCTCTGTATTCTGAAAGCCTGCTTTCATTAACTGTTCCCGGATTACATTCCATTGTTATCTCAGCATCATCCAAAACATCAAAGCAATCCCTGACAGCAGCTAATATGTCAGCTATACAGCCATCAGGCAGTACTGACGGAGTACCTCCGCCAAAGAATATGGATGTTATCTTATCTTTTACCTGCCCATCTGCTGTATTTCTGATTTCATTAATAAGTGCCTTAGTGTAAGCATATTTTACAGCATCACCAGCCGGAGCAGACAGGAAATCACAATATATACATTTGTGTACACAAAAAGGGATATGTATATATATCCCTTTTTCATATGTTTTATTCATCATCTAACTTTAATACGCTCATAAACGCCTTCTGTGGAATCTCTACATTACCAATCTGGCGCATACGCTTCTTTCCTTCCTTCTGCTTCTCAAGAAGTTTCTTCTTTCTTGAGATATCACCACCGTAACATTTTGCAAGTACATCTTTTCTGAGTGCCTTGACAGTTTCTCTTGCAATTACCTTGCTTCCGATAGCTGCCTGAATAGGAATCTCAAACTGCTGTCTTGGAATCTCTTCCTTGAGCTTCTCACACATTTTACGGCCTCTCTCCTCAGCATTGCCGGCAAATACAATGAATGAAAGTGCATCAACTTCTTCTTTGTTAATAAGAATATCAAGCTTGACAAGCTTAGAACGCTCATACCCTTTCATCTCATAATCAAATGATGCATAACCTCTTGAGCGTGATTTAAGTGCATCAAAGAAATCATATATAATCTCATTAAGAGGAAGGTCATACTTAAGCAGTGCCCTTGTCTGCTCAATATATTCCATTCCATTATATATGCCTCGTCTTTCCTGACAAAGCTTCATAATAGGTCCGACGAATTCTGTTGTAACCATAATCTCAGCACTTACCATAGGCTCTTCCATATAATCAATCTCAGAAGGGTCCGGCATATTAGACGGATTAGTAAGGTCAATTACATCTCCGTTCGTCTTGTGAACCTTATATATAACGCCCGGTGCGGTTGTTACAAGGTCAAGATTATATTCTCTCTCAAGTCGTTCCTGTATAATCTCTAAGTGAAGAAGCCCTAAAAATCCACATCTGAAGCCAAATCCAAGTGCAATAGATGTCTCCGGCTCAAACTGCAGGGCTGCGTCATTAAGCTGCAGCTTTTCAAGTGCATCTCGTAAATCCTGATACTTGGCGCCATCTGCCGGATATAATCCGCAGTAAACCATAGGATTAACCTTCTTGTAACCAGGAAGCGGCTGCTCACATGGTCTGTCATTATCAGTAACTGTATCACCAACTCTTGTATCTCTTACATTCTTGATACTTGCTGTAATATAGCCAACCATTCCTGCTGTAAGCTCATCGCATGGAATAAAACGGCCTGCACCGAAATATCCAACCTCAACTACCTCTTCTACAGCTCCGGTTGCCATCATTCTTATCTTAGTACCCTTCTTGACAGTACCTTCTTTAATTCTTACAAATATGATAACACCCTTATATGCATCATATAACGAATCAAATATAAGCGCTGAAAGTGGTGCGGAAGCATCTCCTGATGGTGCCGGAATCTTAGTTACAATCTGTTCAAGAACCTCTTCAATATTAATTCCGTTCTTGGCTGATATAAGCGGTGCATCCTGTGCCTCTATTCCTATAACATCCTCAATCTCTTCAATAACTCTTTCGGGTTCTGCACTTGGAAGGTCAATCTTATTAATTACAGGAAATACATCAAGATCATGATCTAATGCAAGATATACATTAGCAAGTGTCTGTGCTTCAATTCCCTGTGCCGCATCTACTACAAGTATAGCACCATCACAGGCTGCAAGTGCTCTTGATACCTCATAATTAAAGTCGACATGTCCCGGAGTATCAATAAGATTGAATATATATTCCTGTCCATCTGATGCCTTATATACAGTTCTTACTGTCTGTGCTTTAATTGTAATTCCTCTTTCTCTCTCAAGATCCATGTTATCAAGAATCTGCTCCTGCATCTCTCTTGATGTGAGAAGTCCGGTTTTTTCAATTATTCTGTCAGCCAGTGTTGACTTACCATGATCAATATGTGCAATAATACAAAAATTTCTTATGTTCTTCTGATTAATTCCTGCCATTAATATAACCCCGCTTGTTTTAAATAATCTTTTATGCCATCTGCTATGGCTTGTGCTGTCTTAGTTTTATCAGTTGTTACTTTCTTTAAATCTGATACATTAGTTATAAAACCCATGTCTATTACTGTGCTTGTACATTTGCTATGAGCGTTAATATAATAATTATCCCTTGCATCTCCAACTGTACCGGTTTTCACTCCACGATTCTTAATTCCAGTACTTTTTTCCATGCTCTTAAGAATAATCCTTGAAAGCTCTGCTGCCTCAACAGGCTTTGTCGTGTGAATATAACTCTCCGCACCGGAAACTGATGTATCTGCATTATATGAATTCATTCTAAGTGACACACATATATATACTTTTGACGAATTACATATCTTTACACGTTCTTCGTCTGTAACATCCCTATCTGATGTTCTTGTCATGACAACCTCAATCCCATCTGATTCAAGCTTTGACTTAATATCAAGAGCCATTTCAAGATTTATATCCTTTTCCTTCCTGCCTGATGACGACACACCCGTATCCTTTCCACCTTTTGATGGATCAAGACAGACTACAGCCTTTGAAGACGCCCCTTTAGATTCAACATTCTTATTATCATTAAGATATCCACTTGTTCTGGTTTCGCTCTCGGTTTCTTTGCCAATAACGTTTCCCTCACTTACAGTATCCTTAAAAAAATCATTATACACCATTAAAGTGATAACCAGCAAGCAGACAAGCGTAGCCAGTCCGAATAATTTATCTATTCTAAATGTTTTACGATGTTTCATTATAGTACCCCATTAATATTTCTTGTACTATTGTCCATAAGGAAGGGGTAAATGTCAACAACTTTTAACCATTTCTTTTCTTAACTGACGCATTATTTTCTTTTCAAGCCTTGAAATATATGATTGTGAAATTCCTAACATATCAGCAACCTCTTTCTGTGTCTTTTCTTCTCCATCCTCTGAACTCAAACCAAATCTCAAATCAACTATTATTCTTTCACGCTCCGGAAGCTGGTTTATAGCCTTTTTAAGCATTTTGCACTCAACCTCTGTTTCAATATCCCTATATATAATATCCTCATCCGTTCCAATAATGTCTGACAACAGAAGTTCATTACCATCCCAGTCAACATTAAGCGGTTCATCAATTGACACTTCTGCTTTTATCTTACTGTTTCTTCTAAGATACATAAGAATTTCGTTTTCTATACACCTTGATGCATATGTTGCAAGCTTGATATTTTTATCCTTATCATATGAATTAATTGCTTTGATAAGCCCTATTGTTCCAATTGATATCAAATCCTCTACACCAACCCCTGTATTGTCAAATTTCTTCGCAATATAAACAACAAGCCTTAAATTATGTTCTATCAGGGTGTGCTTTGCTTCAGCATCAGAAGCTGTCCCCAGTGCTTCTATTGCGTTCTGTTCCTCACTTGCCCCAAGTGGTGCCGGCAATATATCTGTCCCACCTATATAATGTACGTCACCCTGCTTTAATAAACAAAAATTCTTTATAGAAGGCATTACCTTAAACTGAAAATGATCCGCCATCGCAACCTTTACTACCATATTTCTATCCATCCTTTTATTTTCTTCAAACTTCCGATTCTTCTACATAATCATGTCCTTCCCCAAAAGGGCATGATAATCCCCATTCTTATTAATCTGCCTAAGAGACATACCTATAGCCGCATGCTCCCTTTTCACAACATTTTCTCCCTCGTATATATGTATATAATCTGCTGTTATGATTTCCATCATCCCACCTGAATTTCCCACACTGTTATATGGAATCAGATGATATCCAAGCTTTTGTAAGTTATCTATGTCACTGAGAATATCGTTGAAATACGTTCTTTCAACCACTGTAACAGGTCTTTTCCCAACATAATCAATAAGGCTGTTGCCTGTATCAATTATTGCGTCCATTTCAAATTCCTGTTCTGCTACGCCAATCACAATGTGTCTTTTCAAACCATCTGTTATCCTGATAGTTTTAAGTGTCTTAAGCACAATGACAACAACTATAACCGTCACAGTAAGAAAGATTACAAGCTCACTGTCAGACAGAATTACATTTCCAATAAAATACCCTGCAAATGTGTACTTTAACCAATGCATTATCCCACCTGCAAAAAGTGCAATAAGAATCATTCCTGCACCTGCTTTCAACAGATTCCTCATATAAAGCTTTAATTGTTTTGATGTTTTCTGCTTAAAGTCTTTAGTACCGGAAAGCATTATCATAGCCATGATTAATGTTACCGGAACATATGTAATAAACTTTTCAAGCAGTGCAAATCTTAGTGGAATACACACACATATGACAGCCCATACAGCTCCTAAAGTGGCAGAAATAATCATTCTGGATATTCTGGCAGAAAATTTAAATATCCAGTCTGTTATAAGCAGCACGCACAGGTTTGCCACAAGGTTTATTCCAAACAGAACATCTGCATATATAACCGTTTCGTACATCACCTCCTTGTTTTGAATCCGTTTCTTTGTTACAAGTGGAATTATATACGACATATCATGCAAAATTTGTCAAAACAACAGAGTGGGCACAAAAAAACACCGCCAGCAAACTGACGGTGTTAAATATACTTATATTAAATTATTACTTCTTATTCTTCTGTAAAAATGTTGGAATTGTGATTCCTCTGTCCTTAACCTGTGGTGTAACAGGTGATGGCTGCTTAAGTCCTGGAAGCGGAGCATCATTTGATACCGAAGATGTTTTTGCTGCTGGCTGTGAATATGTATACTGTGGCTTAACATTAACAGTTGGTCTTGTTGCCTGTGCCATACCTGCAAATCCTGCCATAGCCTTATTAACATTACCGTCCTCAAGACCTGTTGCGATAACAGTAATTGTAGCCTGATCTGTAACGCTCTCATCATACATAGCACCAAAGATAATGTTAGCATTATCTCCTGCAAGTTCCTGAACGTAGCTTGCAGCTTCATTAGCTTCGATAAGACTGATATCACCTGAGATATTGATGATAACATGAGATGCACCCTCAATAGTTGTCTCAAGAAGTGGGCTTGTAACAGCCTGCTTAACTGCTTCGATAGCCTTGTCATCGCCTGTAGCTGTACCGATACCGATATGTGCAACACCCTTGTCCACCATAACAGTCTTAACATCAGCAAAGTCAAGGTTAATAAGACCTGGTACATTGATAAGGTCTGTAATTCCCTGAACAGCCTGCTGTAACACTTCATCAGCCTTCTTTAATGCCTCTGGCATAGTTGTTCTTCTGTCTACTATCTCTAAAAGCTTGTCATTAGGAATAACAATAAGTGTATCTACGTTCTCCTTAAGCTTCTCAATTCCTGATTCAGCATTAGCCATTCTTGTTCTTGCTTCAAACTTGAAAGGCTTAGTAACAACACCTACTGTAAGAATTCCCATATCCTTAGAAATCTTAGCTACTACAGGAGCTGCACCTGTACCAGTTCCGCCACCCATACCACATGTAACGAATACCATATCAGCACCTTTAATTGCCTGTGTAAGTTCTTCAACATTCTCCTCTGCTGCCTTCTCACCAATCTCAGGCTGTGCGCCTGCTCCAAGTCCCTTAGTGAGCTTCTCACCTATCTGGATAGCAGTTGGAGCCTTACATAAAGTGAGTGCCTGACTATCAGTATTAATACCAATAAATTCAACTCCTCCGATATTCTCATCTATCATTCTGTTAACCGCGTTATTTCCCG
>ULWQ01009199.1_pt1 | contig 33072 bp, 43 predicted proteins | sample 1960491 | NCBI WGS metagenome assembly ULWQ01 (sample SAMEA4835816, study PRJEB28245) | human gut metagenome | biome: gut microbiome; material: fecal sample | place: Denmark | collected 2008
CTATCGCCGATAGCGGACAGCCGCAAGGGCTGTCCCTGCAGGTTTCGTCTCAATAAATTGGTTCAAATTTCGCGGGCGGATAATATCCGCCCCTACCGCATGACCATAAGCGAAGCGAAACAACCCTTCAGTCTCGGTTTACGCCGAGCCAGTTCCACTTGCAGGTGAGCCTTAAATAGATTCTACGGTGAATCTAACATTCCCGCTCCGTTTATCGCATCATGCGGCTTCGATATACGCAGAAAAAGTCCCGGCAGACATTCCTGCCGGGATTGGATTTTTATGAACGCTCTGCTTTTTATTCTTCCTCTGTTTTGCTTTCGGCTTTGTCGTTCTCGTTGAATCTGTTGAGAAAATAAAGATAAGTCTCGGCATAGACGCGCTTTCTTGTCTCGAACCTGTCACCGTCGTTGTGGTGGCGCGTATAGTGATCGATATCGGGCTTCAATATCTTCGTTATCTCCAGCGCTATTTCCTGATTTGTCATTTTATCACCTCCGCGATTTTCATCTATATATTACCACCGAAGTAAATATTTTTCAACTATTGGGGCTCGTTATTATCACTTAAAAGAAACAATTATTAAAATTATAAAATGACGGTTCGCGATTCGATAAGAGAATACTTTTTTGTGCATTCTTGCTATTGACTCACAAAAAACAAGGTAATATAATGACATTGATGTTAAAAAAGACACCAGATGCAGCAAATTTCCCGCTATTTCAGGAAGAGAGATTGCTACACCAACTATCAAGGAGAGGAAGATCTATCCATGGAAAACAAGAATCAGCGCATCTGCATCATCGGCGGCGGCCCCGCAGGCACGAGCATGGCTATGTACCTGGAGAAAAAGGGCTATGACAACTATGTCATCTATGAGAAGTCCGGCAAAGTCGGCGGCAAGGCATTCTCGCCCATGATGAAGGTCAAGAACGCACAGGGCAAATGGGAGGATCGCACCATTGAAATGGGCGCGGTCATGGGCTGCGACACTTACTTCGCAGTTCACGAGTGCGAAGAGTTCGGCGGCACGACCCATCTCGACGGACCGCCCATGGGCAGAAGATTTATGAATGTCGACGGCACACCCCAGAAGTCTTCACCCCTCGCACTGCTCAAGAAGATCATGAAGATGAAGAAGCTCTCGAAACTCCTCGAGACGAAGTACAAGGGCTACGATGTCAACGGTCACAGAGGTGTGTCCGAGGGTCGTTATGAAGGTCCCTGCCCGTCTCCCGAGATGAAGCTCGCTCACATCGAGGGCGAGAACCCGAACCTGAAGGATCTTTCGATGCCCTTCTCCGAGTTCCTCAAGCTCAACCACTGCGAGGACGCAGAGCTCGTCTGGAAAGGTCCGTTCACTTCCTTCGGCTACGGCTACTTCGACGAGATCCCGGCGGCTTATGTTCTCAAGTATCTTGATGCCTTCACCGTCAAGCAGTTCCTTTCCACCGGCAAGCTGTGGACTTGGTACAACGGCACCCAGAGCATCTGGGAGGGCGTCAACAGCCACCTGAAGCATCCCGCTCTGCTCAACTCCGAAGTCACCGACATCAAGCGTGAAAACGACAAGGTCTATGTCACCGTAAACGGCAAGACCGAAGAGTTCGACAAGCTCATCATCTGCACCCCGCTCGAGCTGTTCCTCGGCTACGGCGATCCCCGCCCGGAAGAGAAAGAGCTGTTCTCCAAGATAGTCCATAAGGAGTATTTCACCATGGCTGTCCGTCCCGAAGAGGGCAACGCGCCTGACATCTCCTACTATTTCTTCGAGAACATGACAAACGAGACCCGCGGACATCTTATGGTGTTCTATCATCGCTGGTCCGACGGAGTCACCGATCAGCCGCTCGTCACCTTCACCCTGCGCAACCACGAGGGCATGGAGGATGTTCCGTTTGAGGAAGCAAAAGAGACTACCCTTGCGGACATGGAGAAGTGCGGCCTGAAGGTCGACAAGATCGAGCGTATCGACGACTGGTATTATTTCCCGCATGTCAGCAGCAAAGACTACGCCGACGGCTGGTATGAGAAAGTCGAAGCTATGCAGGGTAAGGACAACACCTACTATGCAGGCGAGGTTATGGCATTCGGCGACATGGAAGAGACCGTTGAATACAGCCGCGACCTTGCAAGAAGATTCTTTTAATTAAAGAGGTAAAATCATGCCGGAACAGAATAAGAAAATAATCAGCAAATATCAGGGTGACAAGAACCCCGACGAGCGTTATCTCAAACTCGGCAGAAAGATAACCGACGCTATGGGACACAAGATCTCCGGAGTGACATCCGACGACCCGGAGTATTGGGGACTCAGAGAAGTCCTGACTCCCGAGATGTGCGACATTGCCAACAAGATGAAGCTCCGCCAGCACTACACCTTCGAGCAGCTGCTCGATATGAACCGCGACTACGAAGCTATCGATCTGCAGAAGATACTCGACGAGATGGCTTACATAGGCATCCTTGAGTATGACTACGGCGACAACTACGACCACACTCACGAGCTCAAGGATCGCCCGCGCATCAGACGCTACAGACTGCCGTTCTATGTCCCCGGCTCCGCCGAGCTGTTCAACTCCTCGGTCGACAGGATTGCAAAGAACCCCGCGGTTGCCTCGTTCTTCGAGCGCATGACTTTCATCCCCCTCGCGGGCATCACTCAGATGGTCCCGCCCGGAGGCGACGGAATCGGAATGCATGTCATCCCGGTCGAGAAAGCTATTGACGCCGAGAGCAAGTCGATAGACCTTGAGCACATCTCATACTGGCTCAAGAAATACGAGGGTCATATCTCCGCAGGTATCTGCTCCTGCCGCGCTTCGCGCGCAGTGCTCGGCGACGGCTGCACCGATGATTTTGACGATTGGTGCATCCAGCTCGGCGACATGGCGGACTACACCGTTGAGACCGGACGCGCGCACTACATAACCAAAGAGCGCGCTCTCGAGATACTCGAGCTTGCCGAGAAGAACGGATATGTCCATCAGATAACCAACATCGACGGCGAGAACAAGATTTTCGACATCTGCAACTGCAACGTCAAGATCTGCAACGCTCTGCGTACTTCTCTGCTGTTCAATACACCCTATCTTTCGCGCAGCTCCTACACCGCAAAGGTCGAGAAGGAGAAGTGCGTAGCCTGCGGCAAGTGCGTTGAGACCTGCCCGGCGGGCGCTGTCAAGATGGGTCAGAAGCTCTGCCGCAAGGACGGCTCCGAGGTCAAATATCCTCATGCTCCCCTGCCGGACAACAACATCTGGGGACCCTATGCATGGGATGAGGACTACCGCGACACCGCGCGTATGTCCAACACATATGCCAGCGGCTCCGCCCCGTGCAAGGCGGCATGTCCCGCGCACGTGCCTGTTCAGGCTTATCTGCGCCTCGCCCACGAGGGCAAGTACCGCGAGGCTCTCGCGATGATAAAGACCGAGAACCCGTTCCCGGCTGTCTGCGGACGCGTCTGCAACAAGAGATGTGAATCCGAGTGCACCCGCGGAAAGATTGACGCTCCCGTTTCGATAGACGCGGTCAAAAAGTTCGTCGCCGATCTCGACCTCAACGCTGAGGACAGATTCGTGCCCGAAAAGACCGTTCAGTCGATCCACGGCGCGTTCGACGAGAAGATTGCCATCATCGGCGGCGGCCCTGCCGGTCTGAGTGCGGCATACTATCTCGCACAGATGGGTTACAAGCCCACCGTTTTCGAAAAGAACCCGATCCCCGGCGGTATGCTCACATACGGCATCCCTAGCTACAAGCTTGAAAAGGATGTTATCGCCGCAGAGATCGATATCATCAAAGAGCTCGGCGCCGACATCAAGTGCGGCGTTGAGGTCGGCAAGGATATCACAATAGCGCAGCTCAAGGAGCAGGGCTACAAGGCGTTCTATATCGCCATCGGCTGCCAGGGCGGCAGACGCCCCGGAGTCAAGAACGACGACGCACCCGGCACACATATTGCCGTTGAGTATCTGCGCCACTGCTTCGAGCACCGCGAGGACACATTTGACGGCAGCGTAGTTGTCATCGGCGGCGGCAATGTCGCTATCGACTGCGCAAGAAATGCCCACCGTCTCGGCGCTTCCGAGGTCAGCATGTTCTGCCTCGAGTCGCGCGACGAGATGCCCGCGAGCCGCGAAGAGGTCGCAGAAGCCGAAGAGGAGAACATCAAGGTCAATCCATCCTGGGGCCCCAAGGAAGTCCTCGTCGACGAGAGCGGCAAGGTCACCGGCATCGTGCTCAAGAAGTGCGTGCGCACAATCGACCCCGAAACCAAGCGCTTCTCGCCCGTATATGACGAGAACGAGACTATCGAGGTCAAGGCAGACAAAATAGTCTTCGCTATCGGTCAGGCTATCGAGTGGGGCAAACTGCTCGAGGGCACAAAGGTCACTTTCTGGCACGGCAACTATCCCGTCGCAGACAAGTTCACCTATCAGACCGAGGATCCCGATATCTTCGTCGGCGGCGATGTTTACACAGGTCCGCGCTTTGTTATCGACGCTATTGCCGCCGGTCACGAGGCAGCAGAGAGCCTGCACCGCCACGCCCGCCCGGACGCTTCCATGACCATCGGACGCGACCGCCGCAGCTTCACTCCGCTGAACAAAGACGATATCAAATTCCCGTCCTATGACACGGCAGGCCGCCAGGAGGCCGGTATGGACGAGTCGATAGACGCGAAGATGTCCTTCAAGGACGCGCATCTGGATCTGACCGAAGAGCAGGTCAAGATCGAGACCGGACGCTGCCTCGGATGCGGCGCATCGTATGTCGACTACAACAAGTGCATCGGCTGCGGCCTCTGCACGACGAAGTGCGAATTTGACGCTATCCACCTCGTGCGCGACCATCCGGAATGCTCGACGATGTGCGTTGCCGAGGACAAGGTCGGCGGACTTCTGAAATATTCCGTCAAGCGCGCCTTCAAGATTCTGGGTCACTTAGGCTCGGACGAGGCGAAGGAGATGGCGAAAAAGCGCAAGGCCTATAAGCAGGCTCAGCAGAACAAGGATTGATTTCATGCATGAATTAGGCATAGTTCTCCATGTTATAGATCAGGTGGAGGAGCTCGCCAAGGAAAATAATGTCAGCAAGGTGACCCGCCTCACGCTTGAGGTCGGCGAAGTGTCGTCGATAGTTCCGTCATATTTCTCGGACTGCTTCGAATGGGCGAAGAAAAAGACGGAATATATGCAGGACACCGAGCTTGAAATGATTATTCTTGAGGGCGTCTCCTACTGCAAAGACTGCAAAAAGACCTACAAGACAACGGAATACGCAAAAAAATGCCCGCACTGCGGCAGCGACAACACCTATCTCGTGACAGGCAACGAGCTGCGCATCAAGGACATTGCGGTTGTTGACAAAAAATAGCCGCGCGGTAAAACAAAAGACAGCACCGTTTCTGAAAATTGAAACGGTGCTGTAATTTTTTATTTTTCAGTGTCTCTCGTCAAAATTCGAATAGGTCTCGCAGAAACGTGCCTGAAACGATGCGGGCTCATCGCCTGCATAGAGGTGCGAGATATCGCCGAATGCGTTGCATCTGAAAACGGCTTTCCCCTGCTCGCGCTCCTCGGTTATCAGCGTCGTCACCGAGGTCGGCAGCGCGACGAAATTATGCCAGAGCACAACGGGCGATATCTTCAGAATATGCGAGAGCAGGACACACTCCACGCCGAAATGGCAGAAGAGTACCACGGTGTCGCTGTTCTCCCGCTCGACTCTGTATATCTTGCCGTCGTGGACATAGCCGTGGTGCGCAAGCAAACCGTCTATGCCGTCGCAGACGGTTTTGTATTTTTCCGGCACATCCCCGCTGCTATAAAACGGAGTTGATATCCACTTGTCCTTGTCGTAATAGTCGTCGTTTTCGCTCAGAAACGCAGGCGTTCTGTCCCAGGAATAGGTGCGCTCCCCGCTCTCCGGGTCTATTACATAGCCGTCGAACTCGCGCAGCCAGTCGAATATCTCCGCCGTTCTGCCGAGCGCGTTGAGCGTCGCTTTTGAAGTATCCTTCGCCCTGCCGAGCGGCGAGCAGTAGAACGCCGCAACATCGAGCTTCGTCAGCCTGTTTTTGAGCAGTTCTGCCTCGTGCCAGCCCTTGGGGGTCAGGGAATCTATCGAATAGTCCGGATCGCCGTGGCGAACAATGAGAAGTTTCATTCAGGTTACCTCCGCTGTTTTCTGCGATAATTATATCTCATTTTACTTGGATTTTCAACAGACACACGGTGGTAAGTATTCTCATGGGCATATATAAACAAAAAATCCCGGCAAACCTCAGGTCTGCCGGGATTCTCTGTTTAAATTATTCCTCGCCGACTACGTTTGAATATGCGGTAGTCACGCTGAGCCCCGGAACGGTTCCGAGCTTTTCGGCAAGCGAAGAGATAGTCTCAAGCGGCGCGTCGAGGGCGACGGAGACGAGGTTCACGCCCTTTGCGCGGTAAGGGATGCCCATTCTGCCGATTATATGCTCGCCGAACTCGTGCAAAAGCGCGTTGAGCTGCTCGACGGACTCCTCTTTTTCCACTACGATTGAAACAACCGCAACTATTGTCTGCATAAAAATATCTCCCTTATTTGAGAATAGTTATCTTTCCGATAACGGGAAGCTCCTTTGCAGTGCCCTTGGCGGCATTGATGATTCCGATTACCGTAAGCACCGCAAACGCGATGTTAACCAAGCTGCACACGCCGCCGATAATAAGAGAAACGGTTTCGTTGACGGCTCCGACAGCGCTGACTATTATTCTGCTAACGAACGTCCATGCGAACTGGGCTATCGCGAGGACAAGTCCCTGATTCGTGTGGAAGCGCGCATATCTCGATTCCCTTGCGGCAAAGAGCGGAACAAGCACGAGTATTCCCAAATAGGCGAGTACCGCCATAACCTTGTTCGACTGAATGTCGTTTTGGTCGAACTCGGACGTTGTGTCGGACGTGTTATTGAGCTCATTGATTTTTGTTCCGAAATCCTTCTTTTCCTCTTCCCACGGCTCTGCCTTAGGCGCTCCGGGCACAACGGGTGCGCCGCAGTCTGGGCAGAAGCGCGCCTCGTCATCTATCTTTGAACCGCAGTTAGTGCAAAATGCCATTATTGTGTATCCTCCCTGATTCCTTAAAGTATTCTAATTATACCAACATTCCGCAAAGTTTACAAGCGCAAAGCGGCACTCGCTCTCAAAGCTCTCTCTGTACATCGTCGAGCAGGCTCTCTTCCTCCCTGTGCCAGAGATAGGCGAGCGTGCCGATGTAGCCCTCTTTCCACGGCTTGTATTTGCCGTTGTAGTGAACTATCGAGCAGTTCTTCTCGATCCACTCGTGAGTCCTGAGGCTGTGGAGCGCGGTCTTTTCGTCGAGGTTATATATATCCGGCGAGACATAGCGCGTTTTAGTGCAGTAGAGCGCGTTTATAACATCCTGGTCGCCGAGGTAGAGCTTGTCCGCGTTCTTGTCGATATAATCAAAGAGCTCCTTTGATGTGTAGCTGCGCCTGAGCTCATCGAGGTTCATCATCAGCACGCCCGCATTGATATAGCGTGAGCCCTCGGGCATACCCAGGCGGATATGATTGATATCCTCGACCACGCCGAAAGTGTGGCTCGCCCCGGCGAAGCAGAAGCAGTCGAGATCCATGTTATAGAGATCGGATATAGAGTTGAGGATAAGCGTATCCGGGTCGATATAAAGTATTCTGTCGAGCTCGGCGGGCAAAAATTCGTGCGCGGTGAGTCGATAATATGTCTCTTTGGTTATCCTGTCCTCCGTCGGAGCGTCGGCATTGAGCTCGTGGGAGAGGCGGATGGAATGGACATTGAAGCGGCTGCGGTCGATGCCGCGGAATATGCTGTCGATATTCTCGTCGGTCAGCGACGAGTGGGCTATGTATAAATCGAACTTCGGGCAGTCGTCCGCGCGAACGAGCGAATGGAGCATCACGGACAGCGGCCGGATATAGTTGGCGTCAAGCGTTACAAGTATGTTCATCAAAGACCTCCCGGTTATAGATTTCAATTAGATTATAATATATTTTCTCCTCTGTTTCAAGCGCAGAAATGGGTTGTCGCATTTGGATACAGAGCAAAAGGTCATACTCCGCACTGTCAATCGTGCGAAATATGACCTTTAAAATTCGCTCTTTGGTCTACGCTGAACGCGGCAGGCAATATTTTATATTTTCTTCTGTGCGCAGGCTTCGATAAGCTTATCGTGGACGGAATCAAACACCGCCGCGTTGTTGTCGCAGTCGTCGAACGCCCTGAAAACGGTCGAGCAGATACTGTCGGCAAGCGGTTTATCTTTTATCGCGAGAGCCTTGAGCAGCTCATGATCCTCGAACAGTATCTGGAACCCCGCCGAGCCCCCGCGCACCGCGCTGAGCTTTACTTAATGGCGTTCATCCGAGACAACGCTGTCGTGATAGAGCCACTCGTTCATGCTTTTGACTGTGAATTTCACATCTTTCTTCTATGTAAATTTTCAATAATCTACTGTGAAATCAATTAAAACTTATCAGCATTGCCGTTGTGATGCCACGGCACTTGTCAGGAGTATTCCTGAAACCTTTAAGAGCTTGGGATTATCCCAGCAGTCTACCCTTTGTCCCCAAAAGGCGTTGCTTGCTGGTATATGTTATTTTGTAGCATAATTATTGCATACGCCAATCGTATTTTTCGCCTTGTGATATATCAAGAGTTATTCCGTTAATTGAAACTGTTGTATTGTCAATCCAAACGATTTTGGCTTCGTATTCGTGATAGGCATCATAAATAATAGTTTTCCGATCGCCTGTTGTCAAATAAACTCTAACTGAAAAATCAACGGTTGCACCGGGCTCTGTTCTATATGCTTCTAAATTATATTTGCCATCCGGTGACTGCGAAGCCATTAAAAAAGTTTCCGAGTTGTTTGTTTGAGAGCCTCCAATGTTCAAAGTTGGAACAATATAAATTCGGATAAACAGAGCAAGTAATACTATTAAAACAACGCTTGATATTATAGATAAAATTATCACTATGGTTCTTTTCATCATCATAACCTTCTCAATGATCTTCATTATAAAGCATAATTCCGTACATTATATACACTTTTTACTCTCCGAAATTGACTTTATCGTTTATGCAAAAGCAGCCGCAAGTTGCTTTCCCAAACCTCATCCCCACACTTCTTTGCTTTTTCAATGCAAACATTTATCGCATCACGGATAGAATCGTTATCTGCGTATCTTTGCAGCCTATTTAAGATGCAAAAAGCCCCCGGCCAATTCATGTCCTGCAGCCATCCTAACAAGTCAACTAAATAAGGCTTAAGATTTTCATCGCTTTTCTCTGCTATGATTGCGGCACAACCTTCCCATACATTTTTATTATGCTCTGGTGTTAACGGTTGTATAAACGGAATGATTGTTTCCGTGTCCCTTGCCAATGATACTCCTTTGATTCGAATTTCGGATGGCATATGCCAATCGATCATATCCATAATCTCTGCAATATCTGCCATTTTAACACCCTCCGTTCAATTTAACGAAAACCGGCTAAACAGCTTGTGTTTCAATCGAACTCCCGTTTCGGATTTTCTGTTTATTTATTCTGCCGCAGTTTTATAAAATTTACATCTTTCTCCCATGTAAATTTCGATAATCTACTGTGCAATCAATTAAAACTTATCAGCATTGCCGCTGAAAAAGCCTTGATTACAATATATAAATCTTTTACCATTCCCTCTCGCCGGGGCATGGGTCTGTTCCGTTTTTCTGCAGGTTCGCGCAATACCAATTAAGTAAAATTACCCGTCCCACCAACCAAAAAATTATATAAGTCAACCCAACAACTATGGTAAATGCAGCAGCAGCGATCAAGACCTCATATAAAAGTCGCATCCAACCGCTCTGAGCGGCATAAAAATCCGAAAGCTTTTTTTCAAAAGAATCTCCGATAAGGATATGAGGTATTTCAATAGAGGCATAGAGCAGTATAACTATAAGCCACTTTATAAGATTGCTTCTTCTTTTCCATTTTTTATAGTCATCTATCTTTATTTTCTCCCCGCATTTTGAGCATTGGTATTCCTCTTTAAGCGTAGTGTCCGGTTTCAATAATCTCTTACCGCCATAAAACTCCCTCAGGCTGGGATATATTTTATGTCTGTCCGAATTTTTATATTTATCCATATTTTAATCCCTTTCATACCGCACGGATGCTTGCAGTGGTTGATATCTGATTGGAGTGATATCTCAAACTATTCTGCCGCAGTTTTATAAAAATTACATCTTTCTCCTATGTAAATTTTCGATAATTTTTCTCGCAATCGTTTCGCATTCCTGCGGACTTTTGTCAAATGTCCCGGCATCGAAATCCCGGACAAATATATTATATATATCGTTTTTCAATGTTTCAACATCAGTATCAAAAGTCAGTATTTGCGCCAGCTCCATGCTGATATCGTCGTATTCATCGGAGGGGCAGCGGCAGCAGGTCAGAAGATCGACCGGATCCCACCCGTCGATTATCACTTTTACTTTTTCAAATGCTTCGCGCATAAAACACCTTCTTTTCTCTCACTTTCCCGTTTCGAATTTTCTGTTTATTTTCAATTGTTCTGCCGTAGTTCTATAAATAACCGGCTCGTCCGTATGTCAGACATCCCAATAAAATCTGCCTCTCCACCATGACGGAGGAAACCACCAATGGAAGCCTTTACCTTTACTGTGAATCTCAAACCACAACAAGCACGCAAACGATACTGCCATAAGCCCAAATTCGCAATACTTATAAATCGAAGTGGAATTAACTCCGAAAGAATCCATTGCCAGAATCAGAAGAACTAAATCCGAAATCATCAAAAAAACATATATCGCATAGATAACTCTTATGTAATTTCTGCACCGCGATTCGTTCATATGTTTCTTGCTATAGACATAGACCGTAAAGAATTTATACAAAAAATTATGACCCTTTCGATATCTGCGCCTGTTTGACTTGGATTTATCAATAAAGAAAAGGTAATCCAAGACGATCTTTGATACTAATTTAAGAATAAAAAATATACATATATTACTTGTGATTGCCATTTTAGCCATAGAGCACCTCAGATGTCAAAACCCTGCGTCGTTTGTCTGGCGTTATTTAAGAGTACATTCGCCCCTAAAGAAGCCAACAAACTTTCCGTTTTTGTCACGCGACGTTTGGTGTGAAAGATAAAAAATTCCCGTTGACACCGAAAACGTTTCAAAAATTGCATAGGTTGCTACAATAATCAAGTTGTTCTCCCTTACAAAATAGTAAACTATACTTATTATAACGAGTGCCACTATAGTAATAACATTTGAGATTATATCCCACACATGATACTTCTCAATATTGGGGCTAAAATCCTGCTCGGGAAGACTATTTATCGTCGTTCTTATGTAGCGCATGGTTTTTCTTTTAAAATATCTCTCTTTTCGCCACTCCCGCCTTTGGCGGTTAGTCATGCCTTTTTCAAACAGAAAGATTACGGAATCCTTATATATAAGATGATTGACAAATCCATTTATTAAAATTAAAACTATTACAATAAATATTGGGGCTGTTCTTACTTCATCCAATGTAAGCGCCATTTATTCATCACCGTCCTTATTTCAATCTCTGTCCTTGATTATAAGTATAACAGCAAACATTTCCGGTATCAATAAACAATCGCAAAAATTGACACTTTGCGCAGACAGGCACGCAAGTTTGCCGTATACAAAAGCCCCGCCCGAACAATCGGACGGAGCTTTCGGCATCTGAATTACAGCAAGTCCATTATTTATATATCATTTCCTGTCCGATACTTCCGAAAAACGTCAGAAGAATCATCGGTTCGCAACAGAGAAGATATTATAGCCCTGAACTGTCGCCGATTGTCATTTGCATCTTCTCAAAATTTTATTTTCTCTCTTTCGGTCGCCGCTGCGATGCTTCGCACCTCCAGCGCGCACCGAGCCCAATGCTAAAGCTTGTTGTTATATTCCGGGTCGCCCGGAAATTTGATTGCACAGTTTTTGTTAAGCAAACCACTCGATTATTTTGCCTAATACTCCGATGACTGTCATTCCGCTGATTCCGAATATGATTATAAGCGCCACAACAATTACTCCAAACGCCTGCTCAAACGGGTTCATGTTCAATGGATTCATTTTCGTTTCCTCCAAATTATTTTCTCTCTTTTCATGTACTGCGCAATTGATTTTTGTTCAGCGAAAATTTTCAGCCCATCGGAATCACGTCCTTTACTTTAAAATTGCACATATAAAAAATTTTCTCTAACCTGCTTTTGTTTTTATGTATTTATCTCCCGCTCCGTGATGCCGCACAGCGGGCAGAGGGTATATCCTCTGCCGCTGCACTTACATAGGAGTAGAGAGGTGGTTGTCATTTTCAAGGCGCGAACGGGCAAAATTATTCACCCGCCGTGCGCACAAATTATAATGCAAAACGGTGTTTTATGTAACCGCCGATGCAAAAGTATAGATAAAACATGCAGAAAAAGAGATTTTCCGCTGTTAAGCGTCCCATATATATAGTCTGCGAAAATGAAAAAGGTTACACTTTTTTTCAAAAAATTTTTTCAAATTGTGCGGCGACAGTTATTGAAGATGCATTTGACCGGCAAGCCGCGGCAAAGGGGCAATATCGGCAGTCTTTTATTGGCTGCTGCTTTTAACAAATCACTGCCGCAAAAAATTATAACAAGTCTATTGACAGAAATATCGCGCGGGCGTATAATAACGCTATGTTATACATAACAATATGTTATTTTGAGGTGCTTATCATGCCTGCCGTAAAGAAAGTTTCAAAAGATGAGATTATTGACGCCGCGGTCGATGTGCTTCGCGAAAGCGGCTTTGCCGCCGTCAACGCCCGAAGCGTCGCCAAAAAACTGGGCTGTTCGACGCAGCCGATATACTTTTCATTCAAAAATATGGATGAGCTGAAAGCCGCCTTAACGCAGCGCGCCGTTCAGATGCACACGCAGCGCGTGCGGGATTCGCTGCGCCTCCACGAGGGAAACGACAGCCGCTACAGCAGCTACGGAATGGGATTTGTCAAATTTGCGGCGGAAGAAAAGCAGCTGTTTCGTTGGTTATATTTGGAGGGCGAACAGCAGGGAAAGTATCAGAGCGATGTCCTGACCCCCGAAATCATCGAAGTTATCGTCGATGAATTCGGCTACTCCCATGATATTGCGCGTCGCTTTCATCAGGACATGATATATTTCACCTACGGATTAGCAATTCTCGCCAACACAGACCATCTCAATTTGACGGAAGCCGAGCTTCGTGAGGCGTTCCGGCGGGAGTTCCGCGCGCTGATTTCAATTTACGGCAAGCCCGCAAAGCTGCCCGAATTTGCAGTGAAAGCCGGTGTTGTTCTGTGAATCTGAAAATATCTTTTTCATGGATAGGGCTTGTGGTTTTCGCGCTTGCCCATGCTGATAAATATCGCCTATGCCGTTTTCCCGCCTGCCGAAAAGGTCGAGCAGACCGCGGCTGTTACCCGTTGGGTCGAGATCGTCGAGCAGGTAAGCCGCATCGCCTATTTGTTTGCGATAGTGATTTTAGTCAGCCGCGAGCCCGTCAGATTTAGCGGCGTTTGGTTCTATCTCGCCGCTCTTTTCCTGATTTTGTACTACGCAGTATGGATCCGCTATTTTGCCGGCGGACGTGAGATTGTGCTGCTGAACCGCGCATTTCTCTTTGTCCCGATACCGCTCGCGGTGTTCCCCGTGCTGTATTTTTTGTGCGCCGCCATCTGGCTGCACAATATTCCCGCTGCGGTTATTATGGCGATTTTCGGCGCCGCGCACCTGACAGTGTCGATTCAATCATTCCGCTGATCGTTGAAGAATTTTCAAAAACCCCTTGACAGGTAACCGTTCGGTTGCTATAATTATAGTGACCGAACGGTTACTACGAACTTAGGAGTGAAATTATGGCTGGAGATACCAAAGAGCGCATCCTGGAAACTGCGCTTGAACTTTTTGCGCAGAGCGGTTATTTGGGAACTTCCATGAGCGACATTGCAAAGGAACTGGGGATCACTAAGGGTGCCTTGTATAAGCACTATACGAGCAAGCAGGAGATATTGGACAGCATTGTGGAACGGATGAACAAAATGGATCAGGAGCGCGCCGAAGAATACGAAATGCCGGAAACGGAGCCGGATGGCTTTGCGGAGGCTTATCTGCAAACGCCGATCGAAAAGGTCCGTACATACAGCATGGCACAGTTTGACCATTGGACGAAAGAGCATTTTTCTTCAAATTTTCGGAAGATGCTGACGCTGGAGCAATACCGCGATCCAAAGCTTGCACAGCTTTATCACGATTATCTGGCGACCGGTCCGACCGAGTATATGGCGGCGATCTTCCGAAAGCTGACGGATTCCGATGAGGCCGCCATGCAGTTGGCACTGGAATTTTACGGCCCGATGTTCTTGCTTTACAGTGTTTACGACGGTGCAGACGAAAAAGAAAGTATTGCCCCGATGCTGAGCACACATATTGACCGCTTTATTGCCAAGATTGAATCCGGCTACAGAAAGTCAGGAACATCCATATGAAAGAAGCAATAGAAGAAAAAAAGTGGGTCTTGTGCCCGATATGCGGAGCAAAGACGCGCTTGCAGCTCTTGCCCGAAACGGAACTGAAATCATTTCCACTGTTTTGCCCGAAATGCAGGCGCGAAAGCATTATCAACGCCAAGCATTTTATCATTGAAACCAATCAGCCGGACGCAAAGACGCAGTGCTGACCGCAGTTTGAGCGGTCATGCACTGCTTTTTTTAGGAGGAAAACATGAAAAAAACATTGATACAGAAGCTCGGGCTGTTGGGTATTCTCAGCTTTCTTTCATACACGGCGGCGGTGGTATTTTCGCCGCTCGCCTATCCGGGCTACAATTGGATGGCGCAGGCTGTCAGCGACCTGAGCGCCGCCGACGCCCCGTCGCTGGCGCTTTGGAATCAGCTCAGCGCACTCTACAATGTGTGCGAGGTCGTTTGCGCAACAGTTGTCTGCATCGGCATGCAGGGGCGGAAAACAAAGCTGCTGCGCACGGGTATATATATGTTCGCCGTTATGGAATGGATATCGGCGATCGGCTATCGGATGTTTCCGCTGTAAAGCAGCGGATATGCCGGCGCGTTTCAGGATATCATGCACATGGTGATAACGGCGGCGGTGGTGCTGCTGTCTATAATATCGCTTGTGCTGATTATAATCGCAGGAATTAAGAATAAATCCTGCCGCTCTTACGGGATTTGTGCGGGCATCGCTCTTTTCATGATGCTCGTCGGCGCGATGGGAATGAAAATTGTGCCCGCAGATTATTTCGGCATCATTGAGCGGTTCAGCGTGTTTGCCGCAACGGGATTCAACGCGGCGCTGGGGCTTCATTTATTTTGCATGAAGCCGAATGAAATCAAGGAGTAAAATTTATATGAGCATCGTTCCTTATGTTGTTGAACAAACCGACCGCGGCGAGAGAAGCTACGATATATTTTCGCGGCTGCTGTCAGACCGAATCATCTTTCTCGGCGAGGAGATAACGGATAGTTCCGCCAGCCTGATTGTTGCGCAGATGTTGTTTTTGGAGGCGCAGGATCCGGACAGAGACATTCAGCTCTATATCAACAGCCCCGGCGGTTCGATTACGGCGGGCTTCGCGATTTACGACACCATGCAGTACATCAAGTGCGACGTGTCCACCATCTGCGTCGGGCTCGCGGCGAGCTTCGGAGCCTTTCTTCTGGCGGGCGGCGCAAAGGGCAAGCGAATCGCTCTCCCCAACGCCGAAATCATGATACATCAGCCGCTCATCGGCGGCGACGGAGTCCGCGGACCCGCTTCGGATATTCTTATCGTGTCCGGGCAGATGCAGAAAAACAAACAGAGGCTCGCCCGCATTCTTGCCGAGAACACGGGAAAATCAGTTGAAGAGATAATCGCCGACACGGAACGTGACAACTATATGTCGGCGCAGGAGGCTCTAGCCTACGGTCTTATCGACAAAATCATTGACAAAAGATAAATATAAGACCGCGCGAGTTGTCCGGTGGTCTGACACAGTTAAGAATACAAACGGCAAATCCGAACACATAGACAGATTGGAGGAATCGGAATGAGTGCCCCGCAAATAAGGGTCGAAACGCTCTGCGCCGACTACAAAGTGAGAGAGCTTTCGGAGAGCGATGTTCCGGAGGTTCTGAAATTATATAAAGGCAACCCGATTTATTTTGAGCACTGCCCGCCCGCTCCGAGTGAAGACTCAGTCAGAGAAGATATGCATGCCCTGCCCAACGGCAAAACGGTGCGGGACAAATATTTTGTCGGCTTCTTTCGCGGTGAAACGCTCGCTGCGGTCATGGATCTTATCTCCGGACATCCCGACGACAAGACAGCGTTCATAGGTCTTTTCATGGTTGCAAATGAGTTTCAGGGATTCGGCACGGGGACGGATATAATATCCGACTGCCTGCGCACACTGAAATTCAGCGGCTTTGAGCGCGTAAGGCTCGCGTATGTGACAACAAATATGCAGGCGAAAATGTTTTGGCTCAAAAACGGCTTTTGCCCGACAGGGGCAGAGTACAAGAACGAGCTTTACACCGCCGCGGTTATGGAAAAGATGCTGTGAAGATGAGCAGAATAATGATAGTCGAAGACGACCTCAATATCAGCAATATGTTAAAAGAAGTTCTTCCGCGTGCAGGATATGAAGTGATATGCGCATATTCCGGCACGGAGGCTCTGCTTCTGCTCGAAAAGACGCGCCCCGATCTGATTCTGCTCGACCTCATGCTCCCCGGGCTCACGGGCGAAGAGGTTCTGCCGAAGCTCAAGGGAATACCCGTGATAATCACGAGCGCAAAATCGGACACAAAAAGCAAGATTGATATGCTCACCGACGGCGCGGCGGACTACATCACAAAGCCGTTTGACACCGGCGAGCTTTTAGCGCGGATAGCCGCGCGGCTGCGCGAACGAAATGCCGGGACACTCGCGGACACATTTTCCTGCGGCACTCTGACACTTAACGCCGTCTCGCACTCCGTCAGCGCAGACGGGAATCCCGTGAACCTCACGCGCACGGAATATGCCATATTGAAGCTTTTGATGCAGAATCCCGGGCAGGTTATAGCAAAATCCGTTTTGCTCGACAGGATATCGGCGGACACGCCAGACTGCACCGAGAGCTCGCTGAAAACGCACATAAGCCACCTGCGCGGGAAGCTGCGCGAGGCATCGTGCAGAGAATATATAGAGTCCGTCTGGGGCATCGGCTTCAAACTGGACGCATAACTCAACCTTTTCTCAACCGTTTTGCTGACCGCTTTCTCAACCTTTGCCGGATATACTGCCGTTATCAGGCAAAAGGAGGTTATTCAAATGAAATATGTGCTTGAAACAAACGGGCTTCGAAAGAACTACCGAAATTTCACGGCGCTGCGCGATTTGACGATGCACATTCCGCAAGGCTCGATATACGGCTTTGTCGGGCGCAACGGCGCGGGCAAGACCACGCTAATACGCCTCATATGCGGACTGCAGGAGCCATCTGGCGGCAGATACACGCTCTACGGAATACGAAACAGCGACCCGCAGATAAATCTCATGCGCCGCAGGATGGGCGCAGTGGTGGAGAGCCCGTCGATCTATCCCGACATGACGGCGTGGGAAAATATCCGCCAGCAATATCGCGTGCTGGGGCTCCCGTCGGACGACGGCATCGACGAATTACTGCACCTCGTCGGACTCGAAGACACCGGCAAAAAGAGAGCCGCAAACTTTTCGCTCGGCATGCGCCAGCGGCTCGGCATCGCGATAGCTCTCTCGGGGAATCCGGACTTTTTGGTGCTCGACGAGCCGGTCAACGGGCTTGACCCGCAGGGCATTATCGAAATACGCGAGCTGATATTAAAGCTCAACCGCGAGCACGGAATCACCGTGCTGATATCGAGCCACATTCTCGATGAGCTGTCCCGCCTCGCGACGCACTACGGCTTCATCGACGGCGGACATATAGTCAAAGAGATGAGCGCTCAGGAGTTTGAAATATGCTGCCGCAAGTGTATGTGCATTGAAGTAAGCGACACGAGGGCGCTCGCCCGCGTGCTGGACGGCATGGAGGTCGAATACAGCATCACGGATGACTCCCACGCCGATATTTACGCCGAGATTCCGGTCACAAAACTGGTGTCGGCGCTCTCGAAAGAGAACTGCAACGTAAACACTCTTAAAGAGAGGGACGAAAGTCTCGAGAGCTTCTATATGAATCTGGTGGGAGGTGAGCGCAATGCTTAAACTGCTAAGGGCGAACTTCTCCCGCATGATTCACGACAGAACACTCTGGTTTCTTTCGGGGTTGATGGCGTTTATCGGCGTTTCCACGGCGGCGGTCAATACTATCAATATTCACCGCGAGGGCGGCGTTTGGGCGATGGATTTCAGCCTGCTCATCTGCGTTATCATCGCGCCCATACTGACTTCGGTTTGGGTGGCGATGTTCCTCGGCAGCGATTACTCCGGCGGCACACTGCGCAACAAGCTGATTGCCGGGCATCGACGCAGGAACATTTATCTTGCCAATCTGCTCACCTGCTGCGCCGGACTGATTCTGTGCATTGCCTTTGCCATTCCGCAGGGCACGCTCGGTCTTTTGCTCGGCGGGCAGATTCAATCCACCCCGAAGACGCTGCTGATGTACGGGGGCTTGAGCATTGCGCTGATGCTTGCGTTCACATCGCTCTTCACGCTGATCGCCATGCTGTGTCAGAACAAAGCGCACACGGTGGCGGGATGCATTCTTCTGGCGTTTACGCTGATTTTCCTCGGCGTTTATATCACCTCCTCGCTCAACGAGCCGGAGTATCTGTCCGGCTATTCCTACACCGAAAACGGAGTGACCGTAGAAGAGCCGGAGACGAAAAATCCCAATTATATCAGCGGAACCAAGAGACAAATTTATGAATTCATGCAGGACTTTACGCCGGGCGGGCAGGTGCTTCAAATCAGCGATATGACCGTCGATAAGCCGGGGATGCTTGCCCTGTATGACGGAATTATTTTCCTTGCGGCAACGGGCTTCGGAATAGTATTTTTCCGCCGCAAGGATTTGAAATAAGAGGTTGCTATGGAGTTTTGGGGCATGTTCATTATCATAGTGCTTGTAATTTGCATCGTCGGGTTGCTGCTGCGGCTGCTCTCGCTGCGCGCGTCGCTGGGAGAAATCGCGCGGGAGCTTAACGACAAGCTGAATACGGACACGAACACGCTCATCTCCATTTCCTCCGGCGACCGCGCCATGCGCGCACTCGCCGCGGAGATAAACCGCCAGCTGCGCTCTCTGCGCAAGGAGCGTCTGGAGCTGCAGCACGGCGACACGGAGCTCAAAAATGCCGTCGCGAATATCTCCCACGACCTGCGCACGCCGCTGACTGCGATTTGCGGCTATCTCGATCTGTTGGAGCAGGAACAGCAAACCGATAAATCAGAACAATATCTCGCCGTGATACGCGAGCGCACCGGCACCATGCGGGAGCTTACCGAGGAGCTGTTTCGATATTCCGTTATCGTCGGGACGGCGGACGAGCTCAACTGCGAGCAGACCTGCCTGAATGATATCCTGGAGCAGAGCCTCGCCGGGTCATATGCGATGCTTTCGGAGCACGGTATCGTCCCGGATATTGAAATATCGGCTCAGCCGGTCATGCGGCAGCTTGACAAGCAGGCGTTGCGGCGGATTTTCGACAACATTCTCATCAATGCCGCAAAGTATTCCGACGGCGATCTGAAAATCGGACTGTCGCCCGACGGCACGGCATCGTTTGAAAACAGCGCAAAAGATTTGGACGCCGTGCAGACTGCGCACCTGTTCGACCGCTTTTTCACGGTAAACACCGCGCGGGGTGGAACAGGGCTCGGCCTATCAATCGCAAAGCTGCTCACCGAAAAGATGGGCGGAATCATCGCGGCTCAGTACCGCAAGGGCAAATTGAGCATTTGCGTTCTGTTCCAGAACAGTTGACGGATAATAGACACAATAGTTTACCCCCAAAAAGCACTGAGGCTTTTTTGGGGGTAGTTTTATGGTTGTTTAGGTTTGTCATTAATCTGCTTGCCGATATGATTTGTTTTTTGGATTCGGATAGATGCGTTCAGCACCGAGCTTGCCTGAACAGCACAATTTAATTAATCTCATACCAGTCGCCAAGGCTCAATAATGGTTTTGACACTTTATTATAAGGCATAATAATTTGATTTTCATTCGCGTTTACCTCTTTGCAGACCTTAGCAAAACCATTGCCGTTTTGATAGGGGGAAAACTCTTGAGCAGATAACACTATAAAGTCAGCTCTTGAAAATGCCCCTTCAACCAATGATACAATTTGATAGTAAATTGGGGTATCAGAATCGATAGTACATTTCCGTCTTCCGCTAACAGAATACATAACAAATTGATTATCGCTTACTTCAACATAGCCGAGAAGCTTCAATGTACTTAATTGTAAGCAGACGAAAAGAAGAATAAAGAACACTGCTCCGATTATTAAAATATAATCTTCTTCATCATAACTCCAAATGCAAAATACAGCAGTTGCAGCAGCAATAATTGCAGAAAGGCATATCATAAATATGCTGCTTTTTCTCCAATAGTTTGACAAATATATTTTCATACAATCATCACCGATTAAAACAGCTCAATTGAGCTTTTTGGGGTAGTTTTATGGTTGTTAGGTTTGTTGCAGACAATCGGGTTTCTCTGTCATGCTCACCCCACTTTACCTCACATATAAATCTATTTGAATGGTAGCATTCAAATAGTTTACCATATCAAGAAAATCTCTTTCAAAATACAATGCAGGTTTATTATTGCCATCAAAAAATGGGACGATATCGAAAATAACTGTTCCTCCGTTTTCATCACAGATTTTTTTGATATCCGGTAGTTTATCGGATATATTTCCCATTAACTCATCCAATACAACACCCAAGTCCCGTTCTTCTTTTTCTTCTGTTCTTAGCGTCCAAAAGCCCTCAATAGGCTTATTTGTCAATGGTGACATTCGTGTTTCATTACGAGATTTACATTCTGTTGGGGCAATTCCTAAACGCTTTGTGATCGAGTACACATCAAAATCATTATCAAAAATCATGTGCATCTCTGCATAAATTGTACAGTGATTACTCACAGATTATCTTCTCCCTATTTTGTTTTATAAATTGTATCCGTTTCAAATTTCCCGGTCGCAGTAACTTTTAATATTTTCTCACTATTTTGCCGTCAAACAGTTTTTCAAATTCTTCGAGAGTTCCTTGTGTGAGCAAATCTTTTTGACAAACGAAGTTTCCGCTTTTCTTTCCCATCGGAAATGATAAAAAGTAGAACTCCCCGTAGTCATAAGCTGTTTTTACTAACTCGACACCTCTGCTCTCGCTTTGTTTATCGGAAATACAAATGAGATTATCATCTATAACATATATTCTTTTAGGAGTTATTTCTTTTCTTCCCTTTGGGGTTTTAATGCGAACCGCTATCATGGCATATGCAAAAACCGCACAATATCCGTAAAATATTGAAAATGTCTGAAAAATTCTCATCAGCATAAAAATCAAGGGCAATACCATTACCAAACCAAAAATAAATGCGTTTTGCATATAAGTAACATACTTTTTAAAAAAGAATTTCTCTGATACTCCCGTAAGATATCCGTTAAATTCAATCATGCACCTTAAACTCCTTTCATTTAGGTTCGAATATAATCGTAAAATTTTGTTAAGTTCCAATTAATATCCGTAATCCCAATCAATTGGTTCCAGCTCAACACCATAAAACGGAGCAAAAATGATAGCTTCCGCAGCTGTGATTTTTTCACTTGGTCATAAGCAACAACAAAATGCTATTATCGGCAGATGCGTAGGATACTTGAGTTATATCCGGGACATTGACATACGCGATACCATCATCGCATCCGTATTCATCTATCTGCCTTACAGTACATATTTTCTCATTAACCGCTGTAACTTGACCAATTACCGAATCAACACCACTGTCCAACAGCTCAACAGAAATCGGCTTCTCCGTTCTTAACGCTTCCAGCATTATTGAAAACAGCGCATTTCCATTTTCAAAATCTATCGGAGTCTCTGAAATCAAATCGTCGAAATTCGGACATAGTTTTTTCATTTTTTCATCATACTGTCCGTCCATCTCAACATAAGTAATACAGCTAATCTTTTTTACCAAAATACCGTCATTTTCTCCATTTGGAGTGAGCATATACAGAGCGAAAAACTCATTGTCAATAAAAATTATACGTCCGTATAAGAACTTTGAAATTTCCGAATCGCAAGTATAGACACATACATTCTTTTTCAATGTCATAGCTAATTTTAATATTTCTATCATAATTGCCTCCAAAATATGATTTATCAACTTATTTCCTCTAAAACTTCAAAAATGTAGATCAGCGGAATAATTGCAATGTCATCAACTACCCCTATCCCAATGATATCGTCTGCAAGTATAAAAAATATAGATGTGGTCACGGCCACTGTTATAACACACGTTGTTGTTCATGTCATATCCGTACTCGGCGTCATAGATACGCTTTTTGCTGCCGTCAAGCACATTCTGACGGGTAAGTCTTCCTGTCGAATCATAAGTATACATGAAACGCTGGTTGTTGACAAGGTCCTCATGCGAATACATGTTTCCTAAATTCAATCATGCATTTTAAGCGCTTTTTGTTTTAGTCGTACTAAAAAGTAAAGAATCCCTCAGTCCATTCCGGCTTATCTATTTCATATTCGTCAATGGAGAACCCATCAGGGTAGTTAATAAATTCCGGATTCTCACGATACTCCGACAGACTTTTTTCTGCATTTTCATAGGTTGAATAATACCCGAGATCCGATACATTGTCATACTCGCCGTCAAAATATTCATGCGCCAAATAAAACACAGACCCCCTAAATTCGCCTATTGAACCGTTAAAGTCGTCCGTGTCGGCATACACTATCTCTTCTTGAAAATCGTTCGGGAAATCCTTAAAGCCCGGTTTTTGCAAGTAACAATTGATTATATCCCTGCACTTTTGTTTAGAGGAAAAAAATCCCAGCAATTTTGTGCAGTATACTTTTTCATTTGTATCTGCGGAAAATTCAATAAATCTTTTGTGAACCAATTTATATACCTTTTTCATTAAATCACCCCATCACTTATAGCATTTGTCGCGCTGTAGCCACTTTTTAATTTTGCTATGTTCTGAGTTTGGTCAACTTGCAGTCGTTGAATTGCTGTTTTTTCGTTTGACTTTCTCTTAGAACGATATATCCAATCCATTCAATATTTTTAAAATCTCATTTTTCCTTATTTCATTGCACTTTCCAAGAGCCGTCAACGATACATTATTTGTACAAAAAAGCTGTCTGCTTATTTTTTCAAGTCTATTCATTACTACATCTTCATTGCACAAATCGCTTTTTTTAAACTCGCTGTTCAGAACGAATCCATAATATCCGTTCAAGAAGTTCAACTGCTCGGTATCATCAAGGTAGAAATCCAGATTATTACCGTAAAAAGGAAGTGATGTTGCCAAATCGCTTTCATCTATTTTGTATTTCATTCCGTTGAGCACCGCAACTATCTGCTTTAGCGCATCATATAAACAATCAGTTGAAAACAAAATATGCAAGACCGAGAAATTCTCATATCTATCAACCAAAGAGCTTATGTTCGCCGTTAAATGCTCATTTTCACGCAATACTTCCTGAAGCTTAGAACCAACGCCCTCTCCGAGAATACAGTTCAGTAACTCCACCTCATCAAATGTTATATTACTGCTATCAATATCGAAGCAGAGATCAACATCGATCATGTCCCAGTCTGCATTTTCAAGATGAATGTTGTTCTTCCGCTTTCCGAAGTGTTTTGGCACAAAAGAATTTGTAAACTTTTCTCCCTCGATAATGCTCACATCGTCAAGCGAGCGACACATTTCTGACAGCTGTTTATCTGAAATATTGCCGGCAATGCACAAGACCATATTGTTGCTGTTAAAACATCTTTCTTTAAACGCCGCCACATCATTGACGCTTATCAAATCAACAGTTTCTTCGCTGCCCATTATCATATCCGAAAAAGTGTTCTCGCCAAAAACAAGTCTGCGCGAAAGATAGTCAATATTATAAACTGTATCTTCTATAACCTGTCTTTTGACAACTGCCTTTTCAGCATTAAATGCATCACTGCTCCAGCTGTGAGTTTGTAATATACTTTTAAAAATCCGCATTGCATTCACGGCATTCTCCGGCAGCACCTTCAAATAAAAGCGTAGAAAATCTCTGTATGTAACGGCTTTAAGCGTAGTTCCGAGGCTCTCCATAAAGAAATACAGCTCTCGTTGAGAAAATCCCTGAAGTTCCCTAAAAATCAAATGTTCAAGGAGATGCGTTATGCCAAGCTTGTCCGAAGTCTCATACGCGACACCGGATCTGACAAAAAGATCAACTGTTACGGAGTGAGTATTGGGAAGCCTAGATACCCATACCTCAAGTCCGTTTTTAAGCTTTAATTTTTTTGATATATGCATTTTATCTCCTTTATGCTACAATCAAAGCCGCATTACATCAAAGTCCCGATAGAAATGATGCAGGTCAAATATAAGATTTTATCCCATTCTCCTTGAAGAATGTCAAATCCGCTTTTGTAACATCTACCGCAAACGCAATCTTTTCATGTGAAATTGTTGCGAACCACAATTTGCCATTTCGATAGAAGCAAATATCTTCGGGAATATCGTTATCTATAGGCAAAAAAACATTGGGCATTAGCAAAAGTTGTTTACGGCTTTCCTTGCAACAACGGCAAACCACCATAATTTGATGCCTCATATAACCTAAAAAATTGACAAGCCAATCTTTTCTTTCAAAAATATAGTTTTCTACAAACGGTTGTAATTGTACACCATAATTAAAATCGGGAGGCAATTGTGAATAAGGTCTTTTTATAACAGCAGTAACGGAAAATCGGTCTGAATTTTTTGCTAAATAGTCTACAACTACCGATTCTTCTTTAACAATATCATCATAATTCAAATATATTCTATCAGACATAAAACACATGTCCTCCTGTTCTTTTGCCTCTTCGAGTTGCATGGTAATGTTTCCAGTAGCCTACTCCTCCATGTGGCATATCGTTTTCATGTAATCATTCATTAATTGCCTTGTCCTATCGCCTATAAATCGACTGAATAATGCCAATTTTTCGCTATTATCAGACAAGCGCTCCAACACAGTAGTAACAACAACCTCCTGTATACTGCCATCCATTTTTGACATATATTCCAATAGTTCACTCGCCTTTATCAGTTGACTTCTATTTTCTTGCGGATTATCCAACAAACTCAATAGATATGGATTGAAAATATCCCCAAATATTAAATGTAAATATATCTCTGGAAAGTCATTGAGATTATTTTCGACTTCATTCTTTAAGTTCGGAAAATATTCAATTAATTTCCCGACAATGTTTTCTTTCATATACTCATTTACCCCTCAAAGCCTTTTAGCCAAAGCAAATTTCGAAGAGTCCCCGCTTCCGGATGTCGCGCCCGATATTCGATATATCAACAGTTTTAATTACACACAGCAGATATAAATATTATATATAAGCAGTGCAATCAGAAGCAGCCAAAAGCCTATCTTCATTGCATTCGCTTTGAAAAGATGCTTTTTTCTGTATGCAATTATTTTTTCGTAGTCCGCTTCGGGGATATGACGAGTTAGATAAAAATAATACATGGCACTTGACAGCCATACATACACATGGAATTGCTCGCCGTTGCCTTTATGAAATTGCGGACTTATATTTTCCAGCAGATCTACATCGTCCCATTTTTTTACTCGAGCCTTGCTGTAGAAATGTCTTGTAAGTATAAAATACTTAAAGCCTTCTTTAACAGCTGCTTTTTGAAAAATCAGTATGCATCCGAATTTTATTTTGACTATCTGATATCCGGACTCATACATTCTGTTCAGATAATCTCTCAGTCTTTCAATTCGGGTCAACGCAAAAGGAAAAAATCTTATAAGCTTTTTTTGATTATCCATTTCAGAATCCTATTTCGTTAAGTAAAGATAATTTTTTTGCAGCAGATGCAGCTTCGTATAAATTTGCAAAAACATGACGCAGTTTTGCCCGAGGGATAAGTATACTTCGATGCAAGGCTATTTCTTTGCGCAATCGGATTTCTCAATTATACCCGCTCCGCTTATTTTTTGAAGAAGGCATAGAGAATAATAGAATAAAAAATCAATGTCATGATCGGGAGAAGCGTCACTCCGACAGTTACGGTCTTTCTGTATTTCTGCTCAATATATCCGCGTTTCAATCCCCATACCTGAGCGCACCACAATGAGACAAACGCTAACAGAGGCAAGAAAAGCTGTATTTTTGACAAAACATCGGACACCGGTCCCGGTATGTAAGCCCGAAAGAATCTTTCTACCGCGGCAAATATGGCGCAAAAAATAAACGCCGGCATAGCATAGAGCCACGACTGTTTGCCGATCTCTCCCCTTTTCACCTTGATTGCATAACGAACCGTTTCAAAAATCAATATCCCGGTAAATACAAGAGTCACCGCAATAAAAGTCCCGGGCGGCAAATAGCTCAATATTATGTACCTCCTAAGCCTGCATATGACTTAAACGCTTATTATAAAGTTCAATCTTTTTCGATATAATAATACAAATCAGCGGCGGCATATGCTTTATACAAATCCCCCGTTTCACGGTCTACGATATACCAGCCATGTGTAAACGTAAAATCTCTTCCGACTGTATATGCATGAGCCAAGAAATACGGCTTACCATTTATAACTACCTTATGGTCGATTTCCCTTATCATCTTGTCATTGTCCGGGGCGATTCTCGCATTAAGTATTGCTATAGCCTGCTTTTCTGTTAGCAATTTGTCGTTATCATCGCCGGGCATTGTTTCGCTTTCCCTTGGATAATAATCTTCTCTTGTCTTAGCTATAATCCATTCCGTGTTCTCGTCCGTCGTTTCCAGTAAGGCACTAACCGCTTCGGAGAACTCCGTTGTGCTTTCTGCATCGGTCGCCTCTGATGTCGTATTTTCGTCAAATGTTTCGCTCGGTGCAGAGCTTGTATTTGACCTGCAAGCCGATAACAGCCCAAAAGAAACGCACAGAAGTGAAATGATTATCGCCGCAAATATCAATTTTGTTGCGACTCTTGTCTTTTTCATTATTAAATCTCCTCTTTGCATAAAATTCAATAGTCTAGCCTCTGCTGCTGCGCTGAGAATATAGTCGCAACACTTTCACTCCGTCTTTTCGCCGGGGCAAGGGTCTGTTCCGCTTTTCTGCAGTTTTGCACAATACCGTTTAAGGAAAATTACTCGTTCCAGCCAAAGAGCTACTAGCATCGCCACGATAGACGGAATGGCTACAACAATAACAAAAAAGGTAATTTCCCAAAACCGAAACCAAAAATATTGAACTTCGTAGTAACTCAAAAATATTTTTTCAAAATGATGATAAAATCCAGGTGCAAAAAGCAGAGAAATAGACAAGAAATACAGTATAAACAGAAATGCTTGTATACAGAGACTTCTTTTTTTCATTTTTTCATAGTTGTCTATCTCTATTTTTCTGCCGCATTTCGAACATTGGTATTCTTTTTTTAGCGTAATATTTTTAGCTTCCTTCCCATAAAACTCCCTAAAGCCGGGATATATTTTATGCCTGTCCGAATTTTTATGTTTATCCATAGTTTAATTCCTTTCGTACCGCACAAGTGCTTCATTGGTTGAGCTGTCGCTGAGTAATTTGAACTGTCCGCCGCCCTGCCGGGAGGTCACAGCCATTTAAAACAGCAGCTCTGACATTTCAAGTTCTCTCAACTGCAATACAGCCGAGAGAACTTCTTGTTAAAATGACTTTTCAGTGAGCTATCAACTTTGTTTAGAACATATTGGCTATCCGATCCAATATTTCTATAAAAGCCAGTCCGCAGTATATCAATGCTACCGTTATCGACGCAATAACTATTCCTATTGCATTTTCAAAATGGCTCATAATCAGTTCCTCCAAATTATTTTCTCTCATTCGATCGCCCGAAAGTTCGGTTGCACAAAGTCCGTTAGGCGAACCATTCCATTATTTTGCCAACTATCCCTATAACTGCCCAGCCGAAATATGTCAGAACTGTCCCAATTGTTATAATAATCAGCCAAAACGCCTGCTCAAACGGGTTCATATTCAATGGATTCATTTTCGTTTCCTCCAAATTGTTTTTTCATGTACCGCGCAATTGATTTTTGTTCCGCGAAAATTTTCAGCCCATCGGAATCACGTCCTCTGCGTCAAATTTGCACATATAAAAAATTCTTCAATCTACTTTTCAGCTTCATCATATCATAATGTAATTATACCGTCAACTGTTTTTCGTCATGCGAAAAGCAGGCGCGCCGATTGCAGGCGAATATCCTGCCGAAATATATTTATCTCCCGCTCCGTGATGCCGCGCAGCGGCAGAGGTGGGGGAGCCTCTGTCGCTGCACCCAAATAGGAGTTGAGAGGTGGTTGTCATTTTCAAGCCGCGAATATGCGATACAGGCGGCGATATATTTTTGCCTTACGCCCGCCTTTTCGGGATAAATTATAATGCAAAACTGCGTTCTATGTAACCGTCGATGCAAAAGTATAGATAAAACATGCGAAAAAAGAGATTTTTTGTTGTCAATTATCCTACATATATAGTCTGCGGAAATGAAAAAGGTTACACTTTTTTTCAAAAAATTTTTCAATTTTTTTGCGGGCAGGCCGTATTTTTGAACAAAACAAAAAACTCCGCCCGGAGAACCGGACGGAGCTTTTGATTTAGATTTACGCGTTGTGCTTCTTGATAGCTGCCTGTGCTGCGCTGAGGCGTGCGATCGGCACGCGGAAGGGCGAGCAGGAAACATAATCAAGGCCGATGTCGTTGCAGAACTCGACGGAAGTCGGGTCGCCGCCGTGCTCACCGCAGATACCGCAGTGGAGCTTCGGGTTGACGGGCTTGCTCAGCGAGATGGTCATCTGCATGAGCTTGCCGACGCCGTTCTGATCAAGCTTTGCGAACGGATCGTTCTCAAAGATCTTGGTGTCATAGTAAGCGTTGAGGAACTTGCCTGCATCGTCACGGCTGAAGCCGAAGGTCATCTGAGTCAGATCGTTGGTGCCGAAGCAGAAGAAATCAGCCTCAGCAGCGATCTCGTCAGCGGTGAGAGCCGCTCTCGGGATCTCGATCATGGTGCCGACCTCATACTCAAGGTCAATGCCTGCGGCCTTTATCTCAGCGTCAGCAACCTCGACAACGATCTTCTTGACGAACTTGAACTCCTTGACGTCGCCGACAAGGGGAATCATGATCTCGGGAACGATCTTCCAATCGGGATGCTTCTTCTGAACGTTGATAGCAGCGCGGATAACAGCAGCGGTCTGCATCTTTGCGATTTCGGGATATGTGACAGCCAGACGGCAGCCGCGGTGACCCATCATCGGGTTGAACTCATGGAGAGAAGCGATGATAGCCTTGATATCCTCAACGCTCTTATGCTTTGCAGCTGCAAGAGCCTCGATGTCAGCCTCCTCGGTGGGAACGAACTCGTGGAGAGGCGGATCAAGGAAGCGGATGGTGACCGGCTTGCCTTCGAGGGTCTCATAGAGCTTCTCGAAGTCGCCCTGCTGATAGGGAAGAATCTTCTCAAGAGCTTCTTCTCTCTCTTCAACAGTGTCGGAGCAGATCATCTCGCGGAAAGCAGCGATTCTGTCAGCCTCGAAGAACATGTGCTCTGTACGGCAAAGGCCGATGCCCTCTGCGCCGAGCTCAACAGCCTTGGCTGCGTCGCGCGGAGTATCTGCGTTGGTGCGAACCTTAAGGGTTCTGTACTTATCAGCCCAGCCCATGATTCTGCCGAACTCGCCAGCGATGGAAGCGTCAACAGTCGGGATGATGCCGTCATAGATGTTACCGGTGGAGCCGTCGATGGAGATGAAGTCGCCCTCATGGAAGGTCTTGCCTGCAAGGGTGAACTTCTTGTTCTCCTCGTCCATGATGATCTCGGAGCAGCCGGAGACGCAGCAGGTACCCATACCACGGGCAACAACAGCTGCGTGAGAGGTCATACCGCCGCGGACAGTCAGGATACCCTGAGATGCCTTCATGCCGGTGATGTCCTCGGGAGAGGTCTCAAGGCGGACAAGGACAACCTTCTCGCCTCTTGCCTTCCAAGCCTCAGCGTCGTCAGCGGTGAAGACAATCTTACCGCATGCAGCGCCGGGAGAAGCGCCAAGACCCTTACCAATCGGGGTAGCGGCCTTGAGTGCCTTTGCGTCAAACTGGGGATGAAGGAGGGTGTCGAGGTTTCTGGGCTCGATCATAAGAACAGCCTCTTCCTCGGTTCTCATACCCTCGTCAACGAGATCGCAGGCGATCTTGAGAGCTGCCTGAGCGGTTCTCTTACCGTTACGGGTCTGAAGCATGAAGAGCTTGCCGTGCTCGACGGTGAACTCCATGTCCTGCATATCTCTGTAATGGTCTTCAAGAATCTTGCAGACCTTCTTGAACTCTGCGAACGCCTCGGGGAACTTCTGCTCCATCTCAGCGATCTTCATGGGAGTACGGACGCCTGCGACGACGTCCTCGCCCTGTGCGTTGGTGAGGAACTCACCGAACAGACCCTTAGCGCCGGTTGCGGGGTCGCGAGTGAACGCAACGCCGGTGCCGCAGTCATCGCCCATGTTGCCGAACGCCATGGACTGGACGTTAACGGCAGTACCCCACGAATAGGGGATATCGTTGTCGCGGCGATAGACGTTTGCGCGGGGGTTGTCCCACGAACGGAAAACAGCCTTGATAGCGCCCATGAGCTGCTCCTTGGGATCGGTCGGGAAATCGGCGCCGATCTTTGCCTTGTACTCAGCCTTGAACTGAGAAGCGAGCTCCTTGAGATCGTCAGCGGTAAGCTCGACGTCCTGGGTAACGCCCTTCTTCACCTTCATAGCGTCGATGAGCTGCTCGAAATACTTCTTACCGACCTCCATAACGACGTCGGAATACATCTGAATGAATCTTCTGTAGCAGTCCCAAGCCCAACGGGGATTGCCGGACTTCTCTGCGATAGCCTCAACGACTTCCTCGTTAAGACCGAGGTTAAGAATAGTGTCCATCATGCCGGGCATGGAAGCGCGGGCGCCGGAACGGACGGAAACAAGGAGCGGATTCTCCTTATCGCCGAACTTCTTGCCGGTGATGCCTTCCATCTTGACGATGTACTCGTTGATCTCTGCCATGATCTCGGGATTGATCTCGCGGCCGTCCTCATAGTACTGTGTGCAGGCCTCGGTGGTGATGGTGAAGCCCTGAGGAACAGGAAGACCGATGTTTGTCATTTCAGCAAGGTTCGCGCCCTTACCGCCGAGAAGCTCTCTCATCTGAGCGTTGCCCTCGGAGAACAAATAAACGTACTTGTGAGCCATGATATACCTCCGTAAATAGTGTTTTTAGCTGCGAAGAAGATGCAGAAACCAAGGGCTGCATCTTCGCCTCATGTTATTATAGCAGACCGGCAGGAAAAATACCATATATTTTTACAATAAAATAGCGATTTTTGCGACTTTTCTTTTGTACAGATTTGACTATACAATTATATATAGCGCAAGGAGAGCCTCCCTGCGCCGAAAAAGTGTCTGTAATTTTATGTATAGCTACCACGGCAGAAGATACGGAAGAATATATATGCCGCAGCAAAGATTAGCACACCCGTCAGCAACGCCCAAAATATCCACATTCGCTTTTCAAAAATACTCTTCACCGTTTGAAAGCCTGAGAGAGTCGCTCCGACCGTTGTCAAAATCATCAGAACAAGAACGCCCATGTTTATATAACCTCCATTTATATCATCCATGTATGTTCTTCAATTAGCTGTTCATACGCAGCAGATCGTTTTATGTCGGCAAGCCTCACCTATTAACCGGCATTAAATCACCGACTTTCCAAAATCAATTAGCAAAAATATATTTCATATCAATATCGTCATCTGACAAATTAATTTTATCAAATTATATTTCCAATGTCAATACAAAAGACAATTATTTTTTGTATTGTGCATTTAATATGCAATGTTTGTTGACACATCTTTATTTTTTGCGTAATCTGTGCTCAACAAACGGCACATCGCGACCGACAAACAGGATTTCATCACAAGCTGCGTTCTTCTTGATTTATAAAATCTTTGAAAAATCGCGCCGTCATATGCACAATGGCTTGTAATTTCACTCTTTTTCTGTCATAATATATTTTGAGATACCGCACGGGTATCAATAAGGAAAGGACAATGAGCTTTATGGATAAGAAATGTGCTGTTATTCTCGCCGCCGGCGAAGGCACGCGAATGAAGAGCAAAAAACCGAAGGCTCTCGCCGAGGTTCTGTTCGCGCCGATGATCGACTGGGTCATAGGCGCCGCAAAAGAAAGCGGCATAGACGACATATGCGTTGTTAAAGGCTTCGGCGCGGAATATCTCGACGCGCACCTTGCAGGCAGCTGCGAGACCGTGCTCCAGAGCGAGAGACTAGGAACGGGTCACGCCGTTCTGCAGGCGGGAAACTTTATTGAAAACAACGGCGGCGATGTCCTCGTTTTAAACGGCGACGCTCCGTTCATCGACGCAAAAACAATATACGACGCACTCGCCCTACACAAGAAAGAGGGCAACAGCGTCACCGTTATCTCTGCGGAGATAGACGACCCTACCGGCTACGGCAGGATAATCCGCTCGGCGGACGGTTCGGTTGAAAAGATAGTCGAACAGCGCGACGCGAACGTCGAAGAGGCGGCTGTAAGAGAAGTCAACTCCGGCGCGTTCTGGTTTGACGGCAAAGCTCTGATGCGCGCGCTCAACAGCCTCAACGCAAAGCGCGCGAGCGGAGAGAACACGAAGAAAGAGTTCTATCTGACCGACGC
>ULWQ01018352.1_pt1 | contig 32036 bp, 37 predicted proteins | sample 1960491 | NCBI WGS metagenome assembly ULWQ01 (sample SAMEA4835816, study PRJEB28245) | human gut metagenome | biome: gut microbiome; material: fecal sample | place: Denmark | collected 2008
GTGCCTGACCGCCGCCGTCCGAGCTGCTCGGTGCAGGCGTTTCCTCTTTCCACTCCGGCGGATATTTTTCGAGGATGCCGTCCTGAATTTCCTTCTTGTCGGCATACTTAACTTCACGGTTGCCTTGGTCGGGGACGGTATAAGGGTGTTCATCGTCGAACTCAATGCCCCATTTGAAGAACAGCTTGAGGTGTACCCGCATCGGATGCACACCCGTTTTCATGACGATAAAGTCGCCCTTGGGCAAGGATTTGAGTTCATCCGGCGTGAGCAATGGGCGCTCTATCATTTGGAGTGATTGTGACGGATCGTTCTTACTTCTGCTGACAGATCCACTCATAACTGTTCTGCTGCCGAGTGCCTTGGAAAGCGTTTCGGCCGAGCTGCTGTTGGGAGCGAAGCCGCCGAAGATAGTATCCTGTGTATTGTCCACGATGATCTCCGCACCTTCTTTGCCGTAGTTCTTTTGAAGTTGCGAAAATGACTGGATGATAGGCACAATTTGCAGACGCCGAGACCTCGACGCACTAAACATCATCTCTGCCGACTCTATCTTGGGCAGCGTGCCGAACTCATCGCAGAAAAACACACAGCGGTTCTTGAGCTTGCCGCCGTTTTCATCGGCAACAGCAAGTATTTCACGGTAGAGTTGTTGGATAATCAGCGAAATCATAAAGAAGGTGTTGGGATTTTCCTCCGGCATGATGACGAAGATAGCAGATTTCTGGTTGCAGAAGGTTTCGGCGTCTATCTCGGTATCAAAGCACAGGAGCTGTTCTAACTCGGTGTCGAGAAATGCATTGAGTCGGGAAAGTGCTGTTGACATGACCGACGCCATACTCTGCTCGGCAGTGTTGAGTGCCGCACCTGCAAACCATTTCGCTTTATGCTCGTTCGGAAGTAACTCCATGAGCTGCTGAAACTGATTCTTGCCTTTCTTTTTGGACGGGGCGAGTAGTTCCTGAATGACTTTGAATACCGACACGATATGCCGCTTTTCCGGCGCACAGAACTCCGCTACCAAGAGAATGGTTGCCGTCAGCAAGCCCTCGGCGGCGTCATAGAAGTATGCGTTCTGTCCGAAGGAGGCGGCGTCCATGCCGGAGAGGATAATGGTTTTGGATATGATTTTGGCGTACTTCTCCGCTTTCGCCTTGTAGACGATTTGGTCGGGATGGGTAGCATACAGGTCGGTGTACTTATTGACAAGGTACAATATATTATTTCCGTTTGATCGGGTTGGATTTCGTAGGTCGATAACCGAAACCATATAGCCGTAGTCCTTGGCGATGTTGCCGTAGTTACGCATAACATCGCCCTTGGTGTCGGTAGAGAGGAAGGACATCCCCGAAGCACAAGCGTACTCAATGCACGGGTACAGCCAAAAGGCAGTCTTGCCGACACCCGCCGCACCGATCATCAGCACATGAACATCTCCCGTGTCTATCATGGCGGTGGTGCTGTGCTTGCCGCCCTTGCACCCGACCACAATGCCCTGCGGCAGAGACTCCTCGGTCGGCTCGGTCTTTTTCCCAAGCAGTTTTCTCGGTGCTGTCGCCGTCATGGTAGGTATTTGGTTTTGCTTTGCCTGCCTACGCCATTTCTTTGGCGTGAACGGGATGTGGCGGTAGGTCTTTCGTATCTCCGCTTTGTTTGCCCACCGAGCCGTGCCGTGCTGACCGTCGCCGACGGTTTTGCTCTTGATATTGTTGAGGTTATAGATGTGGGCAATCAGCGTGATCGCACCGAGGACGGCAAACATAACTGCGGCAACGGTGATTAAAGCTGCAATGTTTGGCATTCGGTTTCCTCCTGTTCGTCATATAATAAGTCCTCGTTCCAATCTTTGAATTCGGGAACGAGAACATCGTGTTTGATGCCCTGTATAAAGAGCTTGTCGGATATTCTTTTGTTCGCCGCCTGACCTGCGGCATCGTTGTCCATACAGAGACAGACGGTGTCGATATTGGGGTTTGCTTTCAGCATTTGGAACAGCACCTGATCCCCGACACAGCAGGCGGCAGCGTAGTTGTGGCTTCGCCAATTCTCCTTGTGCAGAGAAATAAAGGACAGCATATCTATGGGAGCCTCAAAGAGATAGAGTGTGTTATCTGTTCCGGTCCAGTGGAAGCTGTAACGGGGATCGCAGCTTTCCGCGTTGCCCTTGTAGGTGCTTTCAGAGCCTGTCCCTCGTTTATGAGCGTGACGGGCAATGCTGTGTTCATCGTAACCGACGAAGACGGCGTTGTGGTAGTAGGCGGATTCGTATATCAATCCTTTATGCACGAAAGCAGAAAGTACCTCTCGGTCTATCCCTCGGCGGTTAAGCAGATAGGCATACACTCGCCGCATATTATCGTTTTTCGGCGGAAGGGTGAACGGCTTCGGCGGCTCTCGCTTGACCGGCTCGGCTTGCGGAAGTGTGCCACCGTTATTGCCGAGCAGGAAATTGACGGCCTGCGGAAAGTCCATGTTATAAAATCTGCGGACGAAGTCAACGGCGTCGCCGCCGATGCGTTCGTATTGGTGGAACCACAGATTTCCTCTGACCGTAACCTTTTCCGAGCCGTCACGCCACACATATTCCTTGCCGGAGCGTTTTAAGTGTTCGCCCTGACTTTGCAGAAGGGATACGAGGTCTGTCTGCCGAGCAGCTTCCTTTTGCCCGGCTGTAAAGTAAATATATTCGGTTGACATGAGTTTCTCCTTTCAAAAAAATTTTTGATCTTTACTTGAAATAGGTTGAATTTATCCTATTGATAGTGTATACTATAAGTGGAGGTGATATCATTGAATATCAATACAAATAATCTTGTTTCAATTACGGAGGCAAATCAAAACTTTTCCAAAGTGGCACGACTTGTAGATGAAAACGGTTCTGCGGTTATCTTGAAGAACAATGTTCCTCGTTATCTCATAGTCGAGTTCGGACAGGCAGAAAAAGAACAGTTTGCCTCGGATGAAGATGTTATGTCGATATCCAAACGATTGATTGCAAAAAACAAGCAGGCATATGAGGTGCTTGCAAAATGAAGAAGCTGACAAAAGAACAGATCATCATGCTCCATAGCGAACTGATCCGTGAGACCGGCGGCTCTGACGGATTGCGTGATGAAGGACTGTTGGACTCGGCTCTGAATGCACCATTTCAAGGGTTTGGAGATGTCGACAACTTTCCGTCCCTGCAGCAAAAGGGTGCCCGTCTTGGCTACGGCTTGATTTGTAACCATGCTTTTATTGACGGAAACAAACGCATTGGTGCACACATCATGCTTCTGTTTTTATCGTTGAACGGGATCGAGCTTGCATATACGCAGGATGAATTGTCGAACATGGTGCTGGATGTTGCGTCCGGCAAATTGCAATTTGAAGATATGGTCAAATGGATCATTAAACATCAAAATTGAAAGTGGTGCAGTCTTTGCAGGCTGCACCGTTTTCCTATCCTTGTCGCAATCCCTGAGCCTGTTTTTTATCCTCAATTTTTCTGAGCAATTTCCGGTCGATGCTGTTTTCTCTGCCTCTGCGCTCATCCTCCAAGCGGTTTTGGATGATACGAGCCATGTGTCCGAGCAGACGGAGCGAGGCAAGCGCTGCCGTCCAGTTTCCGTTGACACGAATGCTGTGGATGAGCTGTGCGGCATATTGGTTGCCATGCTCGGCGGCAAGATGAAGATAGTACATTGCTTTGTCGGTATCTCTCGGCACATCTTTGCCGTAGAGATAGATTTTTCCGAGTTGATATTCGGCATAGTCATTTCCGTTCTCGGCAGCTATCTTAAAACTGCGGATAGCTTTTTGAATGTCCTTGACCTCATCCTCGGTCAGATATATCTTGCCTGCAAGGTACGCCGCATAGGGATTTTTCTGTGCGGCGGCACGGCCAAGCCAACGGACAGCCTGCCTAATATCTTTCGGTATGACCTTGCCTTTGTATAACAGCCTGCCGAGGATAAACTGTGCCGGAGCAAAGCCTTTTGATGCCGACAGCGTCAGCAGGCGCACGGCTTCATCAATGTTTTGAGCAAGAATATCTCCGTCAAGATATGACTTGCCGAGGGTGTACGCTGCATATTTGTTGCCTTGCTCTGCGGAACGGCGGAGCAGGCTCTCGGCTCGTTCGGCATCTCTTTCTATGTCCTCGCCCTTGAGGAAGGTCTTGCCGAGCAGATATTCGGCGTATTGGTTATCGTCTTTGACGGCGCTTTCGAGCCAATGCAAAGCGTGGAGCATTTGTTTCGGCACATCCTCGCCACGCAAATACAATTTTCCGAGCATATATTTTGCAACGGTGTAGCCCTGCTTGGCGGATTTGGTGAGATACTCCACAGCCTTTTTCGGATCGTAGTGGTCGCCGTCACGGTCGAGCATAAATTTTGCCGCACGGTACTGCGACCACTTGTTGCCCTTGTCAGCGTCCGCAACCGTTTTTTCGTATTCGTCCATAGGCGGAGGTGGCGGATCGGGGCTTTCGGTTTCCTCTGTGGTCGGCTCACAGTCCGGCTCGACAGGCTCGTCCGTTTCCTCAATCTCATCTGTCGGCAGATTCAGCTTCATCGCCTCGGCTATCACCATATTTTTTACGGATTTGAATTCTTTGTTTTGCGACAGCGGCAGCCGTTCCGGTCGGCTCTCGGTGTAGACCTTCAGCGCCGTTTCTTTTGATTCGTACCATAAATCATAGAGAGCTGCGATGCGTTCGTCCTTGCCGAGTTCGTCAACGATGCTGTTGATGATTTCTTTGATATCCTTGCGCAGATAGCCGTATTGTTTTTTGCCGTTGGTCACAGCCAACCTCTTGGCGAGTGTCTGCAACAGATTTTCCACTTGGGGATTGTCATAGGTGCCGCTGTTAATTTTGGCGATTACCTCGGAGAGTATATCCCGGCTTTGCATTTTGAGCGCATCCCGATGCTCTGTCTGCTTTTTGTATTCGCAGAGCAAGTCCTGTGCGAATATGTCCTTGGCGAAGGACGAACGCAAAGCCATCACGCCTTTTTCTGAGAGATAACCTTCGTTTGGATTTGTCGAGTAGGCTATCAAGTGAATATGGGGATGGTGGCTTTCATTGTGAAAGGCGGCAAACCAACGGAGGTTGCTCATGGGTATCCGTAGGTTCTCGGAGAGCGTCTGTGTTTGCGACCGGAGCATATCCCGCCATCGGCTGCCGTTATCATAGCCGAGGCGCTCGGCGTCCTCACGGCGCAGCGAGACGATTGCCGTCCATACATTTCCCGTATGCGCGTTAAGTTCATCCGACACCTTTTTCAGATCTACCGCCACGCCGTCATCGGTAAAGAGTCCGTGAGAGCCGAAGCGTTCCGCACGGGGACGGGTGGCGATGTAGTCGGCATAGGTTGTGGTGTGCATCATCTCGTCGGCGTTTTCCTCAAGCATTCGGGTAATGAATTCCGATGCTACACCGACAGTTTTATCCTTGCGGTAGTCCTCATACTCCAACGATGATTTGCTGTCGGGAAAGTCTGAGAGGATTTTCTTTATCAGTTGCTTTTGCTTATTTGTCGCCGGAGCATTTCTTTTTGACTCGTCTATCTTTTCAACGCCCTCACGGGTAGCAATGTATTCCGCATAGCCGCCGAAGTGATTTCGCTCATCGGGCTTCAGATATTTGAACTTCGTAATTAAGCGCGCCATTTATCAGCCTTTCTGCCAATCGTTTGCGTCATGGAAAGTAAAGTTGCCGTTGAGCCTTTTTACTTCTTTTACGCATTCGCCCTTGAGCCGTTCGAGAGTAATATCGTCGATGTCGCTGTTTGCCGCCACCACATTCATCGTGACGGCAAGTTCCACAGCCATCTTGAAAAGCAATCGGCTGATACGGTTGTCGCTTTCGGCAACAATGCTTTTCATGGAGGACAGCATTGCGTTCGGCAGCATGGAGCGCTGATCCTCGGCGGTGAGGTGGTCGATATAGAACTGCACCGCCTTTTCTATGAATTCGGATTTACTGCGGCAATCATCTGCGGTGTAAAGCTGCCCGATTTTATCGAGTGTTTCGGGATAGAGCCACAGTGCAAATTTGCGTTTGTTTTTCGGCGTCGGCACTCAAATCATCTCCTTTTTCTGCCGTATTTTTCGCTCAAAAACCGCAACCCCTAAATCAGCGAGGCTGAAATCCGAGCAACCCCGAAAGGTCGGTTTTCTTTGCAGCACCCACAAGCCCTGCAAAGCCTTATGCGGTCGGCGTTGCCGTCCGCTGTGTCCTGCGAGGGGAAAGCAAGGCAACCCCTCGCTTTCTCCTGCTTATTTTCGTACCGCCTGCCGATTTCGGCACAAAAGGTGCGAAAACCGTTCCAAACGGCTCTTTGCTTTCGCAGGGCTTGTGTTTACCCGATTCGGGGTGCATTTTGCCACACGGGGCGGCACAGGGGCTGACACGGCGGTGTTTCACATCTCCGGTACGAGTGAGGTTTGCTCGATTTCCTTGCCGTCCAGATAGTCGGCGAACACTTCTGCTTTTTTCTCCGCTGTGAGCTGCCGTGAACGGTGTGCCTGATACGCTGCAGCAGAAACATTTTGGAGAGAGTATGCTCGGCTGCCGTCAGCGTCGGTGACGGATACCGTTCCGTCATCCAAATCAAAATCCATAACGGAAAGAATTTTCGGCTCGTCCTCGAATCGCTCGGCAAGGTTCTCGTAGTCTATGACCGTGATAGGAACAGAGCCGAGGAGTGCGTCTGCAAATCTTTTCGGTTCGGAGGATAACTCATTTTGAGAATAAAGTCGGTATCTGTATGCGGAGGCAAAGGGCTGCTGAATAAACTCATTCAAGTAATACCTATCCTCATTGTTCTCTCGGATATGAAACAGACCGAAGCGTTTGTCAGCCTCGATCTGCTCTTGCCGTGCAATGTTTTCTTTGAGGATTTCCATTTCAATAGCGCTCTGCATTTCGGGCGGAACGAATTCCGTATAGAGTGAGTCGAAGGCTTCACGCAGCTTTTGTTCCACAGTACAGCTTTCATCAGAGAAGCAGTCGAGTGCATTTTGCATGGCTTCGATTTCTCGCTCGTCAAATGACAGTACGATTTCAGTGGCTCTCATTGACGCTTACCTCGCTTACTTCCGTATACTCTGTTTTGGGGAGCTTAGGCTTTCTTGCCTTCGGCACGGCAGAGGAAGAAACGGTGCCGGATTTCATGTCGATAAAATCACGCACACCTGCAGGCACGGTTTTGGAATAGAGCGTGTCGAGCGCTTTTTCGAGTTCCGCTTCGACGGTCGTGCCTTTCTGTGAAAGATAAAGGACAAGGGCGGATGCCTTGTCCTCGTCAAACGAGATATTGAAGGTTGTCTTTTTCATGTTGTATTTTCCTTTCTTGTTACATGGTCAGTTCGGGATCGAAGCCGTCTTGCCGCCAATCCTCACGGTTTGAATTACATCCGCGCATATTGATTTCCTCGTAATCATCAAGGCCACAGAAGTTTGTGCCGTCGGTACAGCAGTTTTGAAAACTGCCGTATTCCATATCGCATTCGATCATAACGGCATCGCTTAAATCGCTGTGCGTATAAGTGCCGCCCGACATTTTGCATTTTGAAAAGACCGTGTTTTTGAATTCGCATTCCTCAGCGGTGACATCCTCAAGGTTGCAGCTTTCAAACCGTGTGTCATTGGCAACGGAAAAATTGAGCTCTGCACCCTGCAGATCGGTGTTCACAAACCGTGCGTTATCCATAGCGACATTCATCATGTTTTTATGCGCAAGGTTCAATCCCAGCACAAGGCAGTTTGAAAAATCCGCCTGTGTGCCGCCTGCATCGTTCAGCCACAGGATATGCTTGGCGAGCATGATATCCGCTTCCTCCTGTGTCAGCGCACGGCGCGGATCTGTCTGCCGGACATAATCGTCCCTGACCGTGCAGCGAATATATTCGCCGTCAAAATCCACGCTTTCAATTTCCGGTCTGTCCTTCAGTGCTGCATACAGCAGCCCTTCGCTGAATCCTGCCCCTCTGAACTGATTTCGCACCTCGTCGATGTTTACGCCATACTCCTTATCGCCGCTTTCGATTGCTTTCTGCACGGCGGTATCTGCCGCCAGAGCGGTTTCACGCACAGCGTTTTCAAGGCTCGGATACCGGACGGCAACAGCAAGCTGCTCGGCGTTGGGAATGTGGGCGGTATATCGGGCGTAGTCATATCCTTGCGTGTCAATGATAAAGCCGTCTTTGTGTCCTTCGCCCACGAGCAGCAGGCACGGTCTGCTGTCGGGTTGATACACCTGCTTCTCGGCGTTGAACTCACGGAGGAAATCATAGTACCCAAGAGGATCGGAAACAAATTCGGTATATTCGGGCGGTGTCAGTTTTACTACCTTTTCAATCCGGCATCGGGGCAGATTGAAATCTGTCTGCTTGCATTTTAAGTCTGCTTTTATAACCATAGGCAATTCCTCCCTCACATAGAAAGAGCCTGCGTTTCGTCCTCATCGGAGGATTCGTTCGCAGGCTCATGGTGGTGTTCGGTTTCGTGGTCGTCATAGAAATTACAGCCGAGGACGGAGAGCAGACTCAGCGGATCGCCCTGGCACTGTGCGCAGTACCTGAGATGGCAGGTCATTTCGATGGCGTCCTCGGTCATGATGAGCTCGTTGATTTCCTCTCTCTGCCGTAATTCTTTTTCGAGCAGTTTTCCGTTTTCATTGCTGTCGGTAACCTCCGCGCCGAAGCGGTGGCGCAGCTCGTCGTAAGAAACCGACCAATAGCAGTTGTCGGAATTGTCGCAGCATTGCCGGACGGCATAGTCGGCAAGCCGCTTGACTTTACTTTTATCCATATAGATCGTTCCTTTCATTGTGATTCGGTATTCTCCGTATAGGTGATATACGGTATCTTGAGCCAGTGCGTAAAGCCGCTGCCTGAAACATCGGAGATAATAACGCCGTCTTGGGTATTGGCGGCGTGTATCACTTTGCCGCCTCCAATATAGATTCCGATGTGACCGCTGTGCCAAAGTGCAAGCCCCGGAATTTCGGGGAGCGTGTCAATCGTACCTTTTTCGGTGGCGTTGTTGAACATTGTGTCTGCACCGATGTCGGGCATACCGTTTGTGCCGTATTCGATAGCACCGGTTTGGGTGTTCAGCCAACCGTAGCCTTTAATCAATCCGATGCAGTCAGCAGTCCGTCTGCCGAGCCAGTGTGCTTTTATGAATTCTGCCTTACCGCCGACCTCGTCGGGGTATTGCTTGGCTTTCGAGTTCAGCGTTTTTTGCGTAAGCACTTCGCCGTAGCTGCCCCATACATAGCCCCAACCGTGAGACTGTGCCTGCTTCGCCCATTCCACAAGGTCGAGATTATTCTTGCTGTGCGGATCGGTAAAGCCTGAGGTGTTTATGCTGTTGGCTCTAATAGAATTCATTATCTTGCTGTAGTCCTCGGCTTTCAGTTCCGTGCCGAAGGCGGAGTTGACGGCAGCGATGAGCTGCTCGTCCGTTTGATCCTCCGCAAAGCACCCGACCAGTTTATCCACAAAGCCATCCGCTTTGGAATGGTCATACAGAGCGAGGGTGTACAGCACCTGTGCCTCTTTTGTTCTTTCTGCCGTAAAACCCTTTTCGGTCATAGCCGATTCAATGGCTTTCATCATATCCTCAACCGCTTGCAGCTTTGCTTTTTCCTCATCGGACATTTCCTCGACCACGATTTGCTGAAGCCTGTCGGTGTCGATATTGATATCGCCGTTAAAAAGAGCGATAACGGCAACCACAGGCATTATGACAATGATAATAATTCCGAGTACAATGCCCAGCACCGCCTTGCGTAATTTCTTGTCGGTGAGTATGGCAACGGCTATCTTTTTAAGAGCCGCCGCTACCGTTGCGCTCATAAGCTGTCACTTCCTTTTCGCAGAAAATACAAGCGCAGGTGTGATACCTACGCCTTGTTGTAACTGAATTGTGCGTTTGCCTGCGGTGGCTCACCGCCCACCGGCCTTTCCGAAGATAGCTGCCTTGTATTCGGGTGCAATAACCTGCAGGAGATACCGTTCGTTACCGCAGCGATAGAGGCAGGTGCCTCGTTCGGGATACTTGATAAGTTCAAATTCGCTTGGCTCGACCTGCAAGGCGTCCATATACTCCTTGGGGTTAATTTGTCCGGCATTGAACAGGAATTGGTGTGTCGGGATGGAAAACAGCGGCTTTGTAAACTCACGGATGGACGGAATCAAAAAGTCCTCGATATTCTGACTTGCCAGAATGACCGAGGAGTCCTTTTTACGCACACGCTTCATACAGTTACGCAAATATTCGATTGTAGTCATATTTGAGAGGAAGAGGTACAGCTCATCCACCGATGCCGCCGTACTGCCTTTGCCCAGCAGTTCGTTGCTCATAAAGGACAAAATATTGAACAGCATACAGTCCTTGAGGCGGCGGTTGGTATCCATAAGCCCCTTCACGCCGAACACGAGGAAGTTGGAGTCTGTGATGTTGGTGTGTCCGTTGAAGTATTTGCTTTCAGAGCCTACGCACATGGAATGGATGCCGAGGCAGACCTCTTGGAGCGTTTCCTCTGTATAGAGGTATTTTCTCTGCTTGTCATAAGCCATAAACTCTTCCTCGCAGAGCTTATAGAAATCCTCCATAACGGGAAAGTCCGAGGGTTTCTTTACGCTGTAATCTGTAGTGTCGGTGATACCGAATCGGGCATACAGCTTGGAGAGCAGGATTTCAATAGTGTCGATCTGCGAATCGGTAAAATCCTTGTAGCTGCGGAAGAAGTCTTTTAGGAAAGCAATGTGCTGACTGAGCCTTGTGACCTTTTTGAAGGCTTCGGGTGTAGTAGCGTCAATGTCCTCAACGCTGTCCGTCCATGCTTTCGGCTCTAACGGATTGATGGTATATTCGCCGGACATAAAATCAATATAGCAGCCGCCGAGAGCTTCGCACAGATCCTCGTATTCCGATTCGGGATCGAGGCAGATGATTCTCTTGCCCGATTCACGGATGTTGGTGAGGATGAGTTTCAGAAGATAACTCTTGCCTTGTCCGCTGTTTCCGAGAATGAGGATATTGCTTGTAGTCTTGTCCTCGGCTCTGCGGTCGAAGTCCGCAAGGATATTCGTGCCGTACTTATCTCTGCCGATATATGAGCCGTGGGGATCTGTTTTGCCGGAGAAGTTGAAGGGATACATATTGGCGACCGAGGAGGCAGGCAGCACTCGTTCATACTGTGCGCCGAACTGATTTGCGCCCACGGGCAGAACAGAGAGAAAGCCCTCTTTCTGCCGTAGGGTCAGCCTATCGACGAAAATCTTGGAGCGAGTGAGTTCCATAGCGATGTCGCTCTGCAATTCCTTGAGCTTCTCCATGCTCCTGGCCTTCAGTTCAATGAACACCGACACATGGAGCAGCGGCTCTTTGTTCTTGCGGAGGTTGGCGAGCAGTTCAATTACATCCTGCAAATTGCCCTCGGCCTCGATGGTTTCGTTCACATCGTTGCCGCCGCTTTTGAGCCTGTTGCGGCGAGTGGCATTTTGAATGATTTTACGCTGTTCCATAGATTCCACAAGCCTGTGATAGATGCGGAGCGTCACACCGTTGCGGTCGGCAAGCTGCGAGAGAATGGCCTGTTCCTCAGTGGACGGCGGATATTCCCGCACCGCCCACACGCAGCGGTAGCTGTCGCCGACGATATAATGGTCGGATAAAAATTTTATAGTGCCGGGCAGGATCATGTCGAAGAAGTCCTTGGTGCGGATTTCCTCTACCTGCTCCGGCGTCAATACTTTCGGTTTTCTTTTGAGCATAATATTTTCCTTTCTGCCGTTTAGTTTTCTGCGGCGATAATGAGCAGCCTGCCGTCCTTGCCCGATCCGTAGCAGGTGGAGAGGATGAGTTGTCTGCCGTCCTCGGCGGCAATGCGGTCATACCAAGCGTCCGAGGTGTTTGTTTTCAGCACCTCGGTTACGATAAAGGTTTGTACTTCGTCTGCGGCTTCAAATTTTACGGTCCGGTGTGCATTCAAAAAATCTCTGTCCACATACCTTTTGAGGTCGGAGAACATTGTGCCGTTTCGCATATTGTGACCGTAAATAATGAGGTTGGAGCTTTGGAGGTCGCACCGTCCGTCAAGGAACGGCACACCGCTTTGGCTGTACTTGCCGTAGAAGTTTCGGCGGAGATATTTCTGCGGATCGGACGGTGTGTGCATAACGGGATAGCTGATGTTTGTGCCGTCAATAGAGAGCCACCCGATGCAGTCGGCGTTTTCTGTAATGAGAGCTTGTATATTGCGTTCTGCCGCAGGCCGCTCGGTCGGCTCTGATTCTGTCTGTGCGGTCGTGACCGTAGGCTCGGCGATTTGTGAGATTGAAACGAAGTCATCTTTTTCTTTCTGCTGTTCTTTCAGTTCCGTATAGATATTTACACCTGATAGCACGGCAACCGCCGACAGCAGAAGACAGAAAAATATGAGGACGGGTTTATTCCTCGCCCTCATCGTCCGTACCCTCATAAAACTGTTCACCGTCAATGTCGGGCATTGCTTCGCCCTGCATACTTGCCTCAAAATAGAGAGCCAGGATGCGTTTGATTTCCGACTTTTTAAGGCGGTGTACCTCAAAGCCCTCGCCGGCGATTTTGCTCTCAATGCGGTTTGCGGTTTCAAAGACCTGTTTTTCTTTCTGCCCTTTGAGACGGGCAACAAAGAAAAACTGACGGGCAGTTGCCATCTCTACCTGAATGGTATCGAGGAAGTCAATGTCCTTTTTGATGAGTTTCCTGACCTTTGCATTTTCCTCAACTTCAAGGCGTTCGGTCAGATAGGCTTTGTTATCGTCAAAGCATTCGGACGAGTCGGTGCAGACGATCTCAATGTCGGGTAGCGCCGACAGTACCATCATCAGATGGCGTATCTTGATCTCAATGTTAGTGTGGGAGAGCACCGAGATATTGGTGGGCGACACAAGGTAAAAGAGCAGCTCGCCCTTGTTGGTAGAGAGGCCGTATTTCGTGAAGGTCTTGATACCCATAAGTTCCTGCACCGAACGGCCTTTTTTCTTTTTCTGCTGTTTCATTATCATCATCTCCATTCAAAGTATTGCTGTGTGGATATTAAATACCGCACGGCGTAACGCATGAAGTCGAGTACGGTGGTATCGTCCATGCGGATCGTTAAAAAACCGTAGCACAACACAGCCACGGCCGGTAAGAAAATATGCAGCTGCACAAGGGCGAGAACCGACAACAGTGCGGCTACCGCAAGTATTACAAAGTCCCGCAAGCTCCAAAGCCACAGATTGGCGGTGGCTTTTAAGTTCTGCGGATAGATATATTGTGTCATTGCGTCATTCCTCCGATCTCTATGCCGCCGACATCCTCGCAGAATTCCTTGGGCGTCTGCCCGTATTCCTCACGGAGCTTCTCGGCGATCATTTCCTTGATAAGCTGCGACTCCGCAACGGTCGGCACATATTCGCCTTCCTCACAGGAGTCGGCGGTTGTAACGGTAAATTCAAGCCGGAGCGTGTCGGCGAACGGATCGTACTTAGCATATAGATTCAGCCACTTATCATCGTCCGCTGCCGTGTTCGTTCCGAATTTCTTATCCACATCAAACCATGTTTCGAGATAACAGGTGATCTGATGCCCAATGTCGCAGTCCACCTCCATATCTCTGTCGACTGCAAGCATATCTCTTGTGAATTCCGGCGTATCCATTTTAGTTATAACGGAGGTCGGACGGTATTCGGCGTCGGCATTGTGCCGTCCGAACTGCTCACGGATATGCTCTGCAAGCTGTTCCGAGAGGAATCGACTGCAAACTGCTTTTGCTTGCTCATGGATAATACCGAGATATTTAAGCCCTGCCTTATAACGGGAGAGGAGCTTGTCATAGGTCATTTCCTCGTTTAATGACGGCTCAAAAATACCGTAATCTCCATACCAATCGGCATACCGTTCCGTCTGCGAAATGTCCGCTGCAACCTCATATGCGGCAATGATTTTGAATGCGTCCGAGCCGTACTTCTGCAAAAATCTGTTTGCTTCCTTGTAATATTCCATAGACACCTCCATTATTTGCCTGCGGCCTTTGCCACACTGCGGGTCAGGTTGACTGCCGTTGTGGTGGCGTGGACTACGCTCATCATGTTTACTCTGACGCTTGAATCCAAACCGAACTGCTGCGCAATTCTCGGCACCTCATTGGCCGCCAGCATAATGCCGAGGCCGAGCAGCATATTCTGCGGAAAGGTCAGAAGCCCCAAGAAAAGCAATGTTGTCTGCATAAATGCCGTAAGGCAGATTGCGATGACCTGCTTGCACCATTGGTTGAAGCCGTCGGCATAGCCCCTCGGTACGCTGAACATATATAATGCACCGACAGACATCTGTACAAGGAGAATACCGCCTCTCTTGATATTCTGAAAGAATATTTTAATAATGCAGTAGGCAAAGGCTATCATCGCAAGTAAATTAAAGAGCTTGTATTCTGCGGTGGCCGCCACCATAAACGAGCCCTGCAGCACCGAGGTGCTTTGGCCTGCGAGGTCGAGTGACTGCGTTCCCGCAAAAATTCGGGCAAGGTCGTGGGAAAATGTGTTTTGCAGGCTGATGCAAAACTTGTATAATTCTATCGGTATGACTCCGATGAGAGAACAGGCAAAGAAGCCTTTTATGATGTTGAGTGCCGTTGTTTTCACATTGGCTCTGCCGCATTGATACTCGATGGCAACATCAAATATTGCCACAACTGTTCCGGCCACGAACAAGCCCCAGCCGAACAGCGTGAACAGCTTTACGGTTGCCTTTACCCATTCAAGGTCAAACACATCCGCACCCATATTGCCCATCATCTTGAAGAAGTCGGCGATAGCGCCGTAGATGATTTCATAAAACCATTTGAGCATTGCGTCCCAAATGGCATTGGATATTTGTGTTCCGAGGAAGTCCATAGCGTCGCCGATGGCGCTGCCGATCCCCGAAAAGATATCGCCTAACCAGTCAAAGATAAGTCATCACCTCCGTTTCGTAACCGGTTGCATCAGATAATTGACCAGATATACAGCGGTGCGGTCAGTGTGAAAATAAGGCAGGCAAAAAGAATACACGGAGCGGCAAATTCAAACTGTCCGTGCTTTCTGTAGTCGAAGTACGCCGTCCCGACCTTCACAAAGAAAAGGATGGCGAGGATCATATCGCACACGGGAAAAACAACATTGTTGACGACCGTCTGAATTTGGCTCTTGGCAGCATTCCAAGTATTCTCGATTGCACCTGCCACATCGCCTGCGGCAAAGGCGGTCATGGAGAAGGCCGACACAAGGACGGCCACAAGCAGAAGAGAGAAAAGGATTCTCATAGGTTTCTTTTTCATAGGGTTCATAAGGGATTACCTCCAATCGCTTTTTGGATTTCTTTTTCGGTTATCTTTCGGACTCGGATATTGAGGTTTTTGCAGAATTTCAGTTCGGCACTCATGCCGTCCGTAACGGTATCTCCGAATACCCAAACCTCATCGCAAAGCCACAGCAGCGACATTCCCGCCGCCAAGCCGACTTCACGGTCTTTGGGATTATTATCGTCAAGACATTCCGCATAGAAATGCGGCACGACCGGAGCCGTGCCGCACCTCAGTGCGTATTCGGTATATGTCTTAACCTTTTTGAGGTTTTGCTCAATATTCCCTCCGAGGGGAGCGCAGACATACACCTTTTTCATTACTCGTCATCCTCGTCCTTTCGGGATTTCACACGGATAATGACCACGGCGATAATACCGCCGAGTGCCACAGCGCCGAGTCCGATCCAAAAGCCGAGGTTGGAGTTGTCGCCCGTCTGCGGAACGGGAGGAGCAGGAGGCGTAAGCGTTACGGTCTGACCGCCATCCTCAATGTCGGCATGAGCTGCGATTTCCACACCGTCACGATAGAGCGTTTCAAACACTACGATGTCCGTCTGCTTGGTGACTTTGCTTCCGTCAAAGGTAAAGCGGACGGTAATCTCTCCGTCTTTTTTCTCTGCCGTAAAGGTGACCTCGGAGGTCACTTCCTTGCCGTTTACGAGGAATGGCTTGCCCGTTGCCTTGTCCATAAGGATGCCTTTAACGGTGTATTCCTTACCGACCGTAAGGTTCTTGTAGGAAACGGTGTCCTCAATGGTAATGTCGCCCTTGGCAGTAGCGGATTTTTCTCCGTTCACGGTTGCCTTTGTTCCGATTTCGGGAACGGTAACCTTGACGGTCTGGTCCTCGTCCTCAATGTCTGCGTGTACGGCAAGCTCTTTGCCGTCCTTATACAGAGTTTCAAATGCCACAAGACTTGTGTTTTCCTTGATGAGCCTTGAATCGAAGGTAAAGGATACCGTAACCGTTCCGTTCGGAGTTTCGGGCGTGAAGACGGTTTCGGCTGTTACAGCTTCGCCGTTTTCGGTAAAGGCTTTGCCCGTGTTCTTATCCATAAGCGTACCCTTGAGTACATACTCCTTGCCGGGGATGAGGTGGCTGTAGGACACGGTATCGGTCAGCGTGAACACCTCGGTTGCACAGATTTCCCTCTCGCCGTCAACCGCAGCGTTGGTCTTGATTTCGGGAATGCGGTCGTTTACAACGGTGATACCGATGGTCTGTCCGTTCTCACCGATGCGGACAGGATAGATTTCCTCATTGGCGAGGTATCCGTCCGCAGGCTGCAATTCCTTCACAAGCCAGTTGCCGTAAGGGATTTTCTCGAACACGAACAAGCCGTCTTTGCCGGATTCGGCAATCAACACAGCGGTTTCTTTTGTGAATTCGCTTGTGTCTGTACGGAACAGTCCGAACACGGCGCCTGCAATGCTCTTTTCGGTTTCACGGTCGATTTTCAAGCCCTTAACCGAGCCGTAGAGGATATCATTTTTGATGGCTTCGCCGCCGTTTGCCTTGATCTCCACAAAGGCGGTATCCTGTCCGGCGTAGTCGAAGGTCACGGGGTACTTTTCATCCGAGAGAATATAGTGGCTGTCGGCTGCGATTTCCTTTACATACAGCTTTGCGCCTACAGGAATATCCGTCTTGAATGCGATGTTGCCGTTTTCATTGCAATTTGCAACTTCGAGTAGGCCGTCCTTCGGAATGACCGAACCGTCTGCGGCAAACAGATTCTCGGCCGCATAGAGTCCGAACTGCACCGAGAGGATTTCTCCGTTATTCCCGATGCCGAAGGTTTCGTCCTTACCGAGAATTTTGGAGAGCGACACCTCTGCCTTTTGGCGTTCGTTATAGAACTCGGCGGCTGTTTCGGTGACCTCGACGGTTTCGCCTGCATAGGTCAGTTCAACCGACTTTGCCTCATCGTTCAGTACCATGCCGTAAGGTGCTTTTGTTTCTCTGACCGTATATTTGCCGAGGTACAACGGTTTGCTTGCGGCGTTGCCGTTTTCATCGGTGGTTACAGTGTCGACAACCGCACCCTTGGCATAGCGGAGTGTGCCGTCCGGCGTGATAATGTCCTCGGCGGCGGTAATCTCATAGACTGCACCTGCGAGACCTTTATCTGCAAAAACAAAGCTGTATACGCCGTCCGATTCCACAGCGGAGAAGAATACCTCGCCGCTTTTTGAGATATTGACGATACCTTTCTGCGGCATATTGTGTTTTTCTACGGTTACGACAGTCTTGCTGCCGTCCACCTTGAATGCGATGGGAGCAGAGTCGAGAACATATCCGTATGCCGTACACTGCTCGATGATCTCATAGTTGCCGTAAGGCAACTTTTCGGGCATCATGAGCTTGCCCGTTACATCGGTGTAATAGGTGTCGATGTCCACAGGCGTCGGGTAGTTGATGTGCTGCACGATATATTCGCCCGTGTCGGTGTTGCGTACCTTAAAGCCAATACCCGCCGCAGGGATAATTTTACCCGTTTCGGCGTCCTTTTTAACAATCTCAATGAGTGCCTCAAAGGTTGCGTTGTTGATGAGGAAGCGATAGGTTTCGCCGTTTTCCTTAACAAAGACATTGAAAGGCGCAAGCAATTCCTTGCCTTCCCAGCCCTTGGTCTGCTTCACGGTGTATTCGCCGTAAGGCAGATCCTTGGTTTCGGCAAAGCCGTTCTCATCGCATACAAGGATATCTCGCTCGGTTTCCTTGGCGTTTTCATAGCTGCCGGAGGCGGCAAGGTATACCTCAAACTCTGCACCTTTTTCGGGTGTTTCGATCTTGGTGCTGCCGTCATCGCAATGCTTGATTACGGCGATTTTTCCCTTGATAACATTTTCGAGGGAGTCGAGAGGCTTTGCGAGGTTGTATTCTACGGTATAGAGCTTGGCCTCAGCACCGATGTGCTGACTTTCTGTGTTAAGAAGGTATCCTTCGGACGGGCTGATTTCTTTTAGCGACCAGTCATCGCCGCAGATATAATACTTGGTGGTAAACTGACCGTTTGCGTCGGTGGTGTAGGTGTCGATGAGCTGATTGCCCTTATAGATGCCGTACTTTGCGCCTGCAAGAGATGCGTCGCCCTGCGGCAAGCCCTTTTCGCTGTCACTTTTGGTTACAGTAACATTAAACTTCTTGAGGACATTGTCAAAGGACTTGTTCGTTACCTTATTCCACTCGATTGTGGCAGTCTGCTTGTCGGGTACGACATAGCGAGTCGGAGTGTCGACTTCTTCGAGGGTATATCCCGTGCCGATAAGCACATTCTTGAATTTTGCAATGCCGTTTTTATCGGTCACAGCATACTCGTTGACCTCAATGCCGGAGATCGATGTTCCGTAGAGGCGGAACTTCATGCCCTCGGTCAGCCCGTCCTCGGCAGTCTTTTTGACTGTGAGGTCGCCGCGGCGGAGCTTGTTGCTGAAGTTGACGGTAGACACCTGACCGCTGACAACGGTTACACGGCGAACCTCCTGCGGAATATATTTGTCATATTCGGTTTCGGTCACGGTGTAAACTCCGGGCTTGAGGTTGTCTACCTGAATCACACCGCCGTTTGCGGTTTTAACGGTCTTGTCGATGCCGTTGCCCTGAATGCGGAATGTGATACCATCCACCTTGCCGTCCTCGCTGACCTTGACGATTTTGGCACTGCCGGGGATCAGCTCGTTGACAGCCTTAATGGTAATCGTGGCGTTCGGGGTATTCTTGTTGAGTGTAACCGTCCATTCGGATTTTCCGTAAGCACGGTAGTCCTTCGGGAACACGGTTTCCTTGACGGTATAAGTGCCGAACGGGATCGGATCGGCAGCCTTGGCATAGCCGGAGGCATTGGTCGGGCCGATCTTGTATGCTTTACCCGTCTTTTGATTTGTGGCAACGAATACGGCTCCGGCAAGTGCCTTGCCGTTTTCATCGGTCTTTTTAACCTCCATAAAACCGTTTTCGATAAAGAGTTCATCCGGCAGATGATAATATCCGTTCGGCGTGGATGCCTTATCTCCGTTGGAGGAGTGTGCCATACCTTCGGTGGTGTTGATTTCGGGGCCTCTCTCATTACCTACATGGATAATGAAGTGCTTGCCGTTATACACGCCTGCAAAAATAGCCGCATGGACATGGCTGCTCGAGCTGTTGCCGAAAATGATAATGTCGCCGGGTGTGAGCTTGGAATAATCCACATTGCTCGGACTCGTGCCGACCTTTTCGACCTTACCCTGCGAGGCAAGCTTATTCAGCGCTTTCTGCCAAGTCACAACGGCCTGCGAGTTCATTCCCGTAGAGTTGATGGCGTCGGTAATAAACTGCGTATCCACACCCTCAATGTTAGGCAGGTAGTTGCAAATATAGTAGGTCACGAAGCTTGCACAGCAGAGACCGTACTGTTCAAACCTTGCAATATTCGGTGCTTTGCCCGTCACAGTCGAGGAGTCGGAAACCGTTTCCTTGCCGGATAGCGAAGTGCTGTAATGAATATCCGAGAGGATACTCGGTGCATTTCGTTTCAGTGCGCCGCCGTAGTGTCCGGTCTGATAGATCGTGCCGTTATCCTTCTGCTTTTGCACATTGTAGCCCGTATAGGCAAGCGCTCTGACGATGGGGTTGTCGAGCATTTTGTCGGGGATGTCCGAGGCAGGTGCCGCAAACGCCGAGATTGGGAAAGCGCTGAGCACCATTACCAATGCAAGGAGCAAGGATAACAATTTCTTTCTGTTCATATTGACTCATCCTTTCAAGTTTGATTGTATAAAAAAAGAACGCCTGATTTTATCAAGCGTTCTTTTTGGAGTATATCGGGCGGTTATCCGCCGTAGTTTTGGCTGCTTACGCATACGCAGCAGTACCATGTGCCGCCTTTGTAGGTGATGCCGACAGCCATATAGGTGTATTCGGCACTTCCCACATAGCGCCAATGGCCTGCACTGTTCTTGAAGCCGTTGGCTATTTTATCGGCTATCTCGTCTGCCGTACCCGTCCAATTTCCTTTGGCGGCGGCTTCGGCATTGTATCCTCGGTAGTAGCTCGCTTCGGGCATTCCGCAGTCCGACATATCTACATATTCTCCGTATTTCAATACGGTGCAGGCGTCGGGACTTGATTCATGCGAGAAGTTTGTTACAAGCTGTTTGGAACGATAGGTTGCGACCTTGCCGAGTCCGGGCAGGATGGTTGCAGCCGGTGAGCCTTGGGATTGCCTTAGTGCATTTATCTTTTCTGCCGTTTTCCTTGCCACCTCATTGGCGGTAGGTGTTTCGGCAGGAGCTTCGGGCTTTTCTGCGGGTGCAGGCGTCTGCGGTTTTTCCTCGGCAGGCTTCGGAGCTTCCGTCTGCTTGGACGGTGTCTTGGTCTGCTGATTTGATTCGGCAGGCGTCTTGGTGTCTGCCTTACTGCCGCTTTCGGCAGGGGCATTGCTTTCGGCCTGTTCTTTTTCTGCCGTAGATTCGTCTGACTTTGATTCGCTGTCAGCAGGCAGGCTGCTCTCGGCGGTCGGCTCGGAAGCGTTGTCCGTTGCCGTTGCCGTGATGCCGCTTTCCACGCTTGCAGGATCGCTGCCTGTATTTTCCGTCTTATCCGCACCGCATCCCGCAAGGGCGAGTATCATCAGTCCTGCAAGGAGGACTGCGGGCATTTTCCGTTTCGTCATCATGATCACCTCTACTTACACAATACCGAAAAACTCGCAAAAGTCCAGCGAAATCGAAAAGTTTCGAGAAAAAGTTACATACTTTGTGCCGGACTTTCGTCCTCATCGGGTAATTCTTCCTCGGATTCCTCCAGAGCTTCACGGTAAGCGCCGAGAACGGCGTCGTTAAGACTCTGTCTTGCCTCATCGGTGAGGGCGAAGGCAATGTCGGAATATTTTGTTTCGCCGCTGCCGGTTTTGTAGGAGCGAAAGGGCATCCGGGCGAACATCCCTTTCTGACCGTCCACAACAGCGATGTCCTTAATAACGAACGCGCCGCCGATATTGACGCTTGCATAGGCTTTGACCGTCGCGTCCTCACGCTCGATCATGCGGTCGATTTTGGCGCTGACAGGGATTTTGGATTTCGCTGCGTTATTGGTTTTCTTGGTTGCCATAGTTAATTCCTCCTGATTACATATTCATTGTCATGCCGCCGTCCTCGTCGGGTTCGTCGGCAGGCTCATCGGGTTCGAGATATTTTTGTGTATTTTCCTTTGCCCATTCGGGGACAAATTCCTCTTTAAGTGCGCCTATAAAGTCGGTGCGGCGGTAATAACCTTTTTCTCCGTCCGACACATGAAAACCGAAAACCTTTGTGCCGAGTGAATTTGGTCGGCAGCCGTTTCCGTGTTCGGCATAAAAGAGCTGATCCTGCGGCGTCTTACACTCGTCCTTTAGAACTGACGGATCTAACACCACTATCCGGTCGGTGTAATCGATTTGACTGCCGCTTTCACAGTGGCGACCGTCAAACAATCCGAGTTTATCCCACAGCCGCCTTGCATCGGCAACGAATAGATTGACGAGTCCGGGGTGACTGCGGACATGGTATTGCCATGCGTTTTCCTTGTCCATAACAGAGAAACGCCTTGACCATTTTTTGTTGTCCTCGGAATATCTGCCGTCATGGGTTCCCTGACGCACGGTGGCGGCGAGAACGAAGTTGACACGGTCAAAGCCGTATCGGTCGATGATCTCCTGGGCACAGGGATTAAGGCGCTGACCGTCATAGTGTTCGTCAATGGCTCTCTCGATAGCACGGGCGCAGTCGCAGTTTTCGAGGTAGCTTTCACGCCATTCGTCCTTTTCGTTCCATTCCGCAGCTTCCTTGAGGGAATAGCGATACAACGGCTTATGCTCCGGCATTCTGTCCACCTGCTTTCTGTTCAGCCCATTTGACGGACAAATGAACAAGGGCTACACGCTGCTGTTCAGCAGAGAGGCTGTCGAGGAAATCCTCAAGCGTCATCTCGGTTTCCTTGTCGGCTGTCTTGGTGCCGGAGCAGTTATCGCAAATCTTTTCACGCTTGACGGTGACAGTTCTGCCGTCCGGTGATTCAGTGAAGGACAGCACATCGTTATAGGTGAAGCCGACACGCTGTCTTATCTCATAGGGAATGGTGATTCGTCCTCTTTTGCCAAGGACACGGTATAGCTTTGTCATATCAGTTCGCCTCGCTTTCATCGCAATTATCGCTGCAAGGGCAGTCCTCACAGTCGCCGTCACAGTCCATGTCGGCAATGGGACAGTTTTCGCAATCGCCGTCACAGACGATGTCCTTCGGATCGTCGATGTTTTCAATGACGATCTTATGTCCGTCTGTGTACATCTGCAGGGGGTCGCCCTCGAACATTCCGGCTTCGAGGAATAATTCGGCAGGCACGGGAAGCATAATGATTTTGGTTTTTATCTTTTTATTCTGCATACGATGTTCTCCTTTAATATTTTTTCGTAGTCGAGTGGTTTGTCGATGGAATCGAACAGGGTGAGCTGGTGCGGCTGCTGCCGTTCGCGCTCAAAGAGGTCATAATTGGCTATGAGCAGTTCGGGAAATTCTTTGCCGGCCTCGTACTTCTGAGCCATGCTGTGTACCCGCTTGAAGTCGAAAAAGTTGTATTCTTTATATAACTCTCGAATTTCCGGACAGTCATTGTAGGACAGCAGAAATTTGCCTTTCATACCCGCAAGGGCGTGGTAGAGCCGCAGATGATCCTCCCAAGTGAAGCCGCAGTCATACACATATTCGCTTGTGAAGTACGGCGGATCGCAGTAGGTGAAGGTCGTCGGTCGGTCATAGTGTTTTATAAGGGTTTCGAAGTCCTGATTTTCGATGACCACATTCTCGCACCGCTTGGCAAAGTCCTGCACAAGCGTAAACAGCGATCTGAGGGAAAAAGGCTGACAGGCAAAGGACTTGCATCCGCTTGAATAACTGTAACGGATGAGCTTTAGAAACATGGCAGCCCTGCACAGGTCATGGTCGTTTCTTGCCGCCGAATACAGCGTCCGAATTTCCTTTGCGGTCACTTCGGGCAGCAGTATTTCCGTGAGGTCGAGCTGAGCTTTTAGGTAGTCCTCGGTGAATTCCTCTTTTTCGAAGAACTTTTTCAGTACGGCAAAATCGTCACGGGAATTCAGGCTTAAAAAGCCGAGTTCACGGATGAACTCCATCGGACGGTCACGCATACAGCGGAACAGATTGACGAGGTTGTGGTTGTAATCATTGAATACCTCGAATTTGTCCGGCACAGGTTTTCCGAGCAATACCGCACCGGAGCCGCCGAACGGCTCAACATAGCGGTCACAGCCTATGGGAAACAAGGCATACAGGATATGGAGGATAGAGGTTTTGTTTCCTATCCAGGTTACAGGGGATTTTATTTTGATCACCTCACTTTGAGGCGGTCAATCGTTCCGAAAACAAAAAAGCGGTATCTTTCGTTTTCAAAACGATTGATACCGCCGTAGATTTATTGATTATTCTGTTTTGGCTCTCTCTTTGGCACGAAGCCTGCGTATCTCGTCCTCATAATCGTTGGTGCGGTTGATCTGCATACAGCCGAGTATGCAGAAGCTGATGCACCCGCCGAGAAGGAGACCAATAATGAGCATGGCGATCTCCATTTTACATTCCTCCCATCGTTATACTTTCGTCCTCATCGGGAAACAGCTCGGCGGTTTGGACAGCGTCCTCGCCGAGCCCTCGGAGCAGGCTGTTAAAGTCCTCGATGTCGCAGCAGGAGCGGATACCGTAATCGGCACATAAATCTCTGTAATAATCGAGTTCCATGCCATCTCTGTCCATGAGGATATTTTCGTTCAGTTCGAGCCATGCCTTTTGCTTTTCCCAACATACGCAAAGCGAGGTCGGGAAACCGCCTGTCTGGTCGCACTGAAAATCCGGCGAAGTATATACCTCGCCGGATGCGTAAAGCTCTGCGGTTTTCTTTTGCAGTTCATCATAGGTCATAGGCGCATACCCATCCCTTCGTCCTCATCCTCGGATTCCTCGCCGCCGGTGATATTGACATATTCTCCGATAATGCAGAGAGCCTCGTCATAGCTGCCGCACTCATGAATGCGGCCGGTCATTTCCGTTGCCTGTTCCGCAAGTCCGTTATGGCGGAGTGTACGGGCGGCGAGCCCAATAAGGTTGAAGATGTTTCCGTCCTCGCCGATGAGCCTGCAATCGGGCTTTGTCTTATCAGGCTCATGCTCGGTTATGAAGCCGCCGAGCCGATTCGGGACATAGTCCGAAAGCCAGATGCCGCCGAACTGTTCGTGGGAATGCAATCGCCACATAGCGAGCTTGCCCATGTCGATCTCCACACCGTCCTCAAAGGGAAAGAGGATATTTGTGAGGCTGCCGTTTTGGAATACGGAGATATTCTCAAATTTGCTGCCGTTTTTTAAGATTCCCTCATCGGTGAGGAGACCGTTGATGCCGTCGAGCCACTCCTGCGGATCACCGCCGCAGCCCTGCAAAACAAGTCCTTCCTTGCCGTTCATTCGGCGAAGGTCATCGGTGGTTACGGTGCTGATGCTCATATTACATACCTCCCATCTGTAAGGTTTCGTCCTGGGCTTCTTCCTCGGCGAATTCGGACGGCGTCATTTCATCGCCCAAAAAGTTTGGCTCGGTGTTCTCATCCAGCGGAATATATCCGCTTTCGCCAAAGTCGAGAACATCCCGCATCAGAACAGTGCCGCCGTGGTTGACTCCGACCTTTGGCTCAATGGAGCAGAAGCGGCCGCCGTCATCGCTGTGGCGTAAATCATAGGCGTACAAGCCTTCGGGGATCTGTTCGGGCATGAGCCGTCCGTTGCTGAACAGCGCTCTGCGGTCAAGCACCTCGATGACATCTAACTTTTCCTCGGTCATCGCCTGTTCCTCGATTTTTTTGACCTCCGGCTCGTCATACGGCACGGGCTCAAAAAGATGTCCGTTTCGGGCGGAAATAACGCCGTAATCCGTAACGGCTGCACCGAGGCGACCGAGCAGCTTATCCGCCTCATTTCTCGGAAGCAAGTTTTCAAGCCAATTGCTGTCGAACTCCGTGCTTGTGTTTTCAAAAATATACTTCTTGAAGAAGGTGTCCGCAGTGTCGGGTTCGGCAGTAAATTCATAACGCCACAGATTTTGTGCCACATTCAGCGCGTCATGAATGCTTGCCGTGTTTTCGGCGTCAAGAACGGCTTTGAATTTACCCTGTTCGCTTTCGCTCATGATACTGATTTCCGCAGCAAGCTTATTGAGTGCTTGGACATCGCTCATGCTGCCAAACATATCCGAGGTGATCTGCGGAATTACAGATTCAAAATCGTAGTACACGCAATCGCCGATGTCTGCTTCATTAAAAGCCGCAGCATAATTTGCGAGTATGTCGCTTGCCATTGGGAGGCTCAGCCATATAGCCCTATCTACGGGATCACCCTTGATATGCTCCGGCGTACCCGATACGAGCAGGCGAATGGCAAAGTCGGAGGATTCGGGTTCTTTCTCCGGCAAAGTCACGCCGTCATATATCTCCGGTCGGTCATAATGGACGGTGGGGATATACAGCCTGCCCTCAAACACGCCGTTATCGTTTTTCTGCTGCACTCTGCCGATCTGTTCCGCGTTCAAAAACGGAACGGCACTTTCGGGGATACCTTCGAGGTCGGAGAGCAGTTCGTTTTCAAAGGCAAACCGACCGAGCTCGGCAAGGTTGCCTACATTATGAGCAACGGGAACGGTGTCCAAGCTGTAGGTGCAGTTGATGAGATCTTTGATGCTGACGGGGTTTTCGTCTGTGTCGTTGAATATCTGCTCGGTCACGGCGTAAAACACGGGCAGTTCCTCGTCAGGAAGAAAGGAAAGCCGTTTGGCAAGGAAGTTCAGCTCATCCAAACTGAAGGTGTCCAAGCGGATGTCCTGCAGCTCCGGCAGGATATCGCATTCAAGGATGCTCACTTGAACCGTATTTTCTCTGCCGACGGCACGAGTCCTTTGCATAGCGTCCTTGATTTCATAGTCCGCCGCAGGCAGCAACAATTCGGCATAATAATATCCGCCGTTAAGTGCTTTTTCGGCGGACAGTTCAAGCCTCATAATTTTTCTGTTATAGTTCATTCTCGTTTATCCTTTCTGAATTTGCTCTTGGTAGATTCGCTTAATAACAGCACCGACAGCAGAAACGACAGGCACGCTCACGGCGTTGCCTGCCATTTTGTAGAGCCGTCCGTCGCTTAGTCCCGAAGCCTTGGCTTTGTCGAACTGTTCGTCGGTAAAGCCCTGCAGTCGCCAGCATTCTCTCGGCGTGAGCTTTCGCACTCTGCCGTAACGGAGGATACCGTGCCGGTCCTGCACCGTAAGGGTAAACATCGGCTCGTTGGGTTCTTTGATCCAACGGCCCTGCTGACGGATGGTTTTCTTATCGGGCGTCACTACAGCTCTCGGTTCGTCCTCAATAAACACAGCGGAGTGTTCGCCTTTATGCTTACTGATGCCGCTGTCCTGTCGGGCAGTAATGCACCGAGCCGTTTCGGTGAGCTTTGCACCGGCGTTCATGTCGATAAAAAAATAGCCCTGCGTATTGCCGGGGGTTACAGTATGAGCGATCTTTTCTCCGACCCGGCCTCGCCGTGTATTCATTGTCGGGTAGGCAAGGTCGATGCTGTCGCCGGGATGTGCGAGCTGAAAGCCGGATTTTGTATCTACCTTGATAGGCAGTGCTACATCGTAGAGTCCGGTTTTTCCTCCGAAGCCTCCGGCATTGCTTGTGAGAGTAATGCCGACTCCCTCGTCCGAATAGACCCGATTGCCCTCTGTGCCTCCAAGGAGTTGGATAAGAGACGCTGCATTTGCGTTTGTGAAAGAAAGTATTTCTCCGGCACATCGCTCTCTAAGATATCCGACAATATACACGCGCTTTCGGGATTGGGGGACACCGAAATCCTTGCTGTTAAGGATTTGCCATGCGACATCGTACCCCAGCTCATCCAGCGCACCGAGGATGGTCGCAAAAGTCCGGCCTTTGTCATGCGACAGCAAGCCGGGAACATTTTCAAGCAGCAGAAAAGGTGGTCTTTTAACGGCGGCAATTCGGGTGATCTCAAAAAAGAGAGTGCCTCTTGTGTCATCTTGGAATCCTCTGCGGAGCCCTGCGATACTGAAGGACTGACAGGGAAAACCGCCGCAAATAAGGTCGATATCCGGCAGGGTGTATGGATCAATGGCTCTTGCGTCTGCAAAATATAACTCTCCTTCCGTGGGGTATATGGCGTCATACGCCTGCTTTGCGTATTTGTCTATCTCGCAGTAGCCGACGCACTCAAAGCCGCCGAGCAGGTCAAGCCCCGACCGAAAGCCGCCGATGCCTGCGAACATATCCAGATATTTGATCGGCATAGATCATCCGACCGATACCGTTGTTTTTTCTGTTCCGCCTCGCTTTCCTTACATCGTCATACCGAAGCCCTCGGCTTCGTCCTCATCCTCGGTTTCCTCATCGTTGCCGTTGTCGCCCTCACATTCGCCCGCAAAGCCGTTTTCTGCGGCTTCCTCGTCCGTTTCCTCGTAGGTATCCTCTGTGGGGCTTTCGCCCTCAATTTGGCTCTCACGCTCGGCCTGCTCTCGGTCGAGCTCGGTTTCAATAAGACCGAGAACGAATTCCTTTTGGCTCATATTGTTGCGGTGCAGGTAGTCCTTGATTCTCTGAAACAGTTCCTCCGGCACCTGAAATGCCATCGTTCTCATATTTCCCATGTTATTTCCTTCTTTCTGCTGTATTTTCGGGTGGAGCTCATCGTCCACCGCAAGGGTGATAAACTCAGCCATTGTCATCCCTTCATGCCGTTCGAGATATTCTTTGATTTCGGCATGGAGGTCGGCGTCGATTTTTACGGTGATGCCTTTCTTTTCATCCGCCATTGCGCTCGTTCCTTTCTATATATTTTCTGATGATTTCCGCAAGCAGTTCCTCTGCCGACACTTCACGCTCGGCAGCTTCCCGAAGCAGCATATCTGCCTGCGGCTGCGGTATAAGAATGTCGTATTCCAATAGGCAACCTCCTACATTCCCATGACGGGGCCGTTGTCCTCGTCCATGTCCTCGCCGTCGGCCTGTTCCTCGGCAAGCTCCTCATCGGTGAGCTTGCGGAAGGAGTCCTCGCCGGGGATGATGCCGAGTTGCCTGCCGTTATCGAATTTGCAGTGGACGGTGGATGTATCATCCACAAACATTACAGTGCCGCGCATATCGTCCTCAACAGGTCGGGGATCGTCACCCATGTGCAGAAGTAGGATGCGCGTTCCTTTGGGATAAAGTTCTTTATATCGCTGTGCCTGTCTATGCAGACGGTCATATTCGTTCATTTCATTTACCTCCGTGTTTTCTCTGTAAAATTCCAATTCGTAAATAACGCCGTTTTCACCGCGCTTGTCCAACACCTTAACCGCAGTGCCGTCAAAGATATATCCGCCGGCCTTGCCGAGCTCAGTGAAAAAGCCTTTGCCTCCATTGCAGTCGGAGAACCGATGGTTCGGCTCATCCTTGATTTTCGAATAAAAGCCGTTGGTCTGCACCTTTGTCACCACACGGGTCAGCCCAACGATGTCGGGGTGGTATTTGTGTCTTGTCGCTTTGAATTCCGTGCCGAGTTTAATATACCGTTTCAGCTCGGCAAGGTTCTTGAACGCCATGGGCTGTGGCGGTTTTGCTTTATCTGTCATCAGTTCATCTCCATTCCGTAATATTCCTCCGGCGGCCGTAAAAAGGAGAAGTCGACATCCTCGATGTTGTCACAATGTCCGGCAAGGAAATTTTCATCCCGTTCCATGCGCATCATAAAATATGCGACCTCCTCGGGAGTGGCGGTCACGGTTTCCTCGCCGCCGTAAAGGTATGCCTCGGCGTGTACGCTGACCTCTGTTTCCGCATCGACATTTTTCATAAAGTCATCAAAGGCTGTCCAGCCGACGAGGTCGTCGTACTCTCTCGGTAATCCTCCAGCCGTGAATTCCGCTTCGTCATAACCTGCGGTTACGGTCACCGCAGAAAACAGCAAGGCCATATATTACATCCCTCCCATCTGCATTTCATTTTGCTGCAGGTATTCGTCAAACTCGCCCTCGGTCATCATGGCGTAGTCATCGCCGCTGTTCCAGAAGGAGACGAACAGCTCGCCGTCCATCGTATCAATGGGCTGCTGCTCGAAGCCTTCGCCGAGGCCGTCTGAGCACTGACCGGTGAGCCAGTCCCGAAGTGCTTCCGTTTCCTCTGCCGTGAGCGCTTCCTTGAGGCTGCAGTCAATTCGTCCGAACAGCCTGTCGCCGTGTAATTCCACCGACCATACAGCCGAGGTCAGCTTTTCGCTCACACCGTCATCCTTGTTATAGTAGGTTGCCATATCGTTTTCGTCATTGGCGGTGTAACGCTTCAATGCGTCGGCGATCTCATCGGCGCTGTCGGCAAGGTAGGAATCTCCGACCGTGAACATATCTCCGTCGCCCTCGTCAATATTCCCGACAAGCGGACAGAAGAACACAGCCTTTACGGGACCGGCATCCTGCGTCATCTGACGGACGGCGTTGATTACTTCATCCATTGAGTCGTACTGGTCGTAGAGGATGTTCTGTTCGAGTTCCTCTTTGATGTCCTCGCTTGCCGCCCCAATAACAAGCGTCAGCATATTGGCGTCGGCGATGGTGTTTTTCTCGTTTAGCGTGAGGAGCAGATGCTGACCGAAGTCGCTCTCACTGAACAGCTTTACGCCGATATCCTCGTCCTCGTTGTCGGTCAGCGGGATTCGCTTTGGTGGCTGCATAATGCCGATAGACTGTAGCTTTTCATAAATGTCGTAAATGCTGTGAGGCAGTTCGAGGACAAGGGTGTTCTCTTTATTGCGAATAATTGCGGTGATCATATTACATTCCTCCCATCGTCATAGGCTCGTCCTGATATAAGATGTCGAGCAGGCTTGTGTCGGTGTCGTTGTAAATGAAACCGCCGTCAACAAATTCGCCGTAGTATGCATCGCCGATATACTTTCCAAAGGCTTTGTAATCGAAGAACTTTTCTACGGATGGATTCACACTGAAATTCTCATTATTCTCCGTTACATATATTCCGACTTCCTCATAATTGCTCGCACCTACAATAAAGGTAAAACAATCAAGATTTTCAGCAAGCCGCGAGAGTTGCTTGGCGTCCTCGGCTTCTGCGTATTCGGCAACCGCCCACAGCTTTTCCATATCCATATCGGCACTGTTAACGGCGGCTGCAAGGCGATTCAGTTCGTAAACACCTTCCTCGGCGATCTCCTTAAATCGTTCTGTCCATTTTTCACTTTCAATGCAAATGTCCTCCCATGAGAGCTCCACATCATCCGGTGTGGGTGCGCCGAGTCGGGCAAATGCTTTGTTGATGGCTTCTTCCTCGCAGGGCAAATACAAGAATTCGGTTTTTCCGTTGTACTCAGCCCGCAAAAAGCAGAGCATTTCCTCATACACATACGCCGGAAAATTCTGCCCGTCATAATCCCTTATGAACGGTGTGTCCTCGTCGACAAACAGTAAGCCGTGTTCGGTAAAAACGCCCTTGCCGGATCGGATCAGCTCCCGTCCGAGCTTTGCATATTTCGGATCGTCCGCATCATCGGCAGGCAGACAGCCCTTGACCGTGAGCAGATATTCTCTGCCGATTTTGCCTATGTCACCGATATCCCGAATCAGCGGATAGCGATTGAGGTTGAAGCTCAGATTGATGAGGTCGGGCAGAGTGTCAAAGCCCTCTGATTTCATCGCCTCGTAAAACTGATATTCCTCATCGCCGAAGAAGCTGTCCATCCGTTTTCCGAGGTAGTTGACTTCATCGAGGTTGACGAAGCGGTCTTGTAGGCAGCCGAGTTCCTCGGGGAATACGACCTCGGACACATACAATTCAAGGGGTGTGACATCCTCGGCGTGGATTCTTTCGAGCGCCGCACTCATTTCCTTTTCTGTGCAGGGAAAGCGGAGGGCGGTCTGACTGTTTCCATATTTGATTTTCAGTTTAATCATGGCAATTCTCCTTGATGGCTGCGAGTCCGAAGCGGCGGATTGCCATAGCGTTGCAGATGGTGCGGAACAGCATAGGCGGAACGAGGTCGGCGTCCGACAGATCCGACACGGTAAGATGCTTTGTGCCGAGCGTCAAATCCTTTGCTGCACAGTAGAGGGTGTAGGCTCTCTCGGTGCAATTATGGAGTTTGATGTTCTCGAAGAACACACAGCCGTTAATTATATGGTGCTTGCAGCAGCTCCACAGCCTTTGGTCTGCGGTAAGCAGATACAGTGCCGAAAGCAATGCGTAATTCTCTCGGTGTACATTCTTGGCGGCAAGCGTAAATCTTGCCCGATGCTTTTCATTTATATATGTCATGGGGATTTCCTCGCTTTCTATATATTCGTTGAATCTCTTGCGGAAGGGCGGGCAGCGTATCTGCCTCATGGTGGCTGTCAGTATTTCTGTGGGTGTGGCAGCGGTTGTCGTGATGAATACCTGTGCTTCGGTAAAACGGAAGCCCACGCCTCTCGGTGCAAAATTCGGAACGGTCATCATCAGCCGTTCCATGCGTCTGTCATATGGATTATCTGAAAATATGGTCATTGTCTGTTCTCCTTGCTGTGAAATAGAAAAAGCCCTCCGGTTTTTGTGTAACCGAAG
>ULWQ01033339.1_pt1 | contig 31591 bp, 43 predicted proteins | sample 1960491 | NCBI WGS metagenome assembly ULWQ01 (sample SAMEA4835816, study PRJEB28245) | human gut metagenome | biome: gut microbiome; material: fecal sample | place: Denmark | collected 2008
GATTAAATGAAGAGATAAAGATTATAGAAGAAATTGTAAAAAAATGTGAAAATTCAAATAAAAAATAAAAAAGACACAAGTTCATATTAACTTGTGTCTTTTTTACAGGCAACTTAAAATATATTTTATAAAGCGACTGGTTGTCGGCTTAAAATCATAAAAGTACGGAAATTTTTTGCAAAAAATGTCTAGGTTTCTTTTTATACTATATAAAGAATCTAATTGCTTATCTATTATAGAGTGTACAGTTTTTGCATTTTTTTCATTATTTTGTATTTTTACTTTTTCCATTATATCATCTAATTTCAAATAGGGATATTGGTAAGATATTAAAATAGCTGACTTTAATAATTTTGTTCCTTTTGAAAATGGATCGAATTGTAATTCATAAAAAATGTTGTCTAATTTTAATTGAATTGTATTAGTTATATTTATGTTTTTTATTTCTCTGATGGTATTTTTTATGCAGTTAATATCATATGGCTTTTGATAGATAGTTTTTATTTTATCAATATTACATAACTTCGAGCGAAAATACGCAGAGCCCGAAATAATAATTATGTTTCGAGATTTATCATATTCAGGAATTATATTTAAAACCTCAAGACCACTTAAAGATGGCATATTTAAATCTAAAAGTAATACATCAGGTTGCAGTTCCTTGTAATATTTAATGGTATCTAAACCATTATGAGATACATTAATTACCTCAAAATCTGATTCTCTAGATAATATATATGATAAGTGCTTTGTTGCTTCAATATTATCATCAGCTATCATAATTTTAGTCATAAAAACCTCCTACATTGATACAATTAACTTAATATATTTACCGTTTACAATATATCACAAAATTTACATAATTTCAACAACTTAATAATGATTATTATACGATTTTTTACATTTTCTTACGATTTTTTACGATTTTATCAATTATAGAAAGTATTGTATTAAAGTAAATTAAAGGACTTTATATTAAGGTTTTAAAAGGAGTCACAAAAGTAATTAATGAAAAACAAATGTAAAAATTATAAGATACTTTTAATACTTTAATATAGGAAAGGAGGAGAATTTAAAAAATTGATTTTGTAACTATAACTCCTTTTGAACTTTGATGTAAATCATAAGTTCTTAAAAGAGGGAGTATATTGTATATATTAAATAATAAAGAAAAAGCAGCACTAATAACAATAGCAAGGAGAACAAGAATTGATTATTTAAAATCTAATCATTATACATATTTAGAAGATGATATAGATATGTTTGATGAAAATATTTTTGTGTCTGAAGAAAATATTGAAAATTATTGTGAAGCAAAGTGTGATAAGGAGATTTGTGCCTATGAAATAGAAAAAATATTTAGTGATCCGTTGTTGTTAAAGAGTTCAAAAGCATTAACTTATAAAGAGAAGTTAGTGCTTTTTTCGTATTATATGGAAGAAAAATCAACTGACAAAAGAGTTGGAGAAATAATGAATATGAAGGGTGACACTGTGAGAAAAATAAGAAAAAGAGCATTAGAAAAAATAAAAAAAGAGTATCTTAAATTGAAGGAGAATAAAAGAAAATGATTTTTAAAAATTTTAATATGTCTGATGATGAGGTTATGGAAATTATATATAAATTCAATAATTTAATAACTAAATATAGCAGAATAAATAATGTAATAAATGAAGATTTAAAACAAGAAATTATAATTGAAATATATAAAACACTAACAAAGAATAGAAAAAAATAACTTTATTTGTCCGAAAAATAAAATTCAGTTAGGACTATAACAATTGAAAGGAGGAACAACAATGTATAAGAAATTTAAAAAAATTATGCAAAGGAAAAAAGATCAAAGAAGTATTAAAAAACGAACAACAGCCTTTATGAAAAAATTGCAAAAAGAGAAAAGTGAGATGAAACGCAAATTCTCATTAGTTTCCCTATTGCGTTAAAGTGATTGCAAAAAGTTAAGTAAAAGGAGAGCTACTAATGAAAAGTAATAAGGAAACTATATTAGAAATGTATTTCATAGAGCACTTAAGACCAGCAGATATTGCAAAAGCTCTTAACATTTCTAAAAGTGCAGTTACACAAGTATTACAAAAAGATGATAGGTATTCTAAAGAAAAAGAGCATAGAAAAGCTGAAAATTATAGAAAACATATCAAAGATACAGAAAAAAGAAATACTAGAATTAGAAAAGAAAAACAATTTAAGAATAGTGTAGATGATTTAGTTATAAAGAATATGCACAAACAAGCTGGAATTGAATTATCAACGCCAAAGAAATTAAACAATATGGCTTATAGAAATTGGAACAAGAGCGCTTATACCTATAACGAAAAAAGAAAAGGATTTGAGTTTAGAAAAGAGCTAGGAAGATCGAATGATGTACCTAAATTTATTAAAGTGGAGGTTTAAATTATGCAGGAGCAAGAACCAAAATATACATACGAAGAAGTAACAGCTTTTACAATTTTAGCATTATTTGAATTTATAAATGCTATTGAAAATAAAAAAATGCCTTTACACAAAATGGTTAGCATAATGGAAATATTAGAGCACAAATACCCTAGAGATTTAATTGTAGACTTTTCAATAGAACTTATTGAGGCAGAGAGGAACAGCCAATGTTAGCATTTAAAATTATAATAGCAATAGTGCTTTTTATTGGATTACTTGGAATATTAGTTGTCATAGGTGCTGGCGAATTAAAGACAAAAGAAGATACTATAAATGATATTGAAGAAGAAGTAAAATGTTTAGCTGAAATTGAAAAGCAAAAACAACAAAAGGAAATGAGACGAATTTTTAGAAAAAATCGTCATATTCTTTAATGTGGAGGTTTTATATGAGTGAAAACAATATTGAAGAAAAAGAAGTTTATACAATAGACAATAAAGAATACAATGTAATTACAAGAGTTACAAATACAAAGTTAACAAAAGATAGTCTTATAAAATTAATTGCCAGATATGGATTACAAGAAATACAATCAAATGACTAAAAGATACTAAAGATAGGTGGACAAACGCTATTTAGAAGATATATAATATCTATAATAAATAGCGTTTTTCTAATATAGACAATAATGCGAATAGGAGGCGTATTTATTGTGAAAAACGGATATAAAGTTGCGGCTTATTTAAGACTATCAGTAGAAGATGGCGATAAAGAAGTTAGTGATAGTATTATGAGTCAGAAAAGTATAATAGAAGAAAAAATCAAAAAACTTGGAAAAGAATTTGAATTGTATGATTTTTATATAGATGATGGATATACAGGACTTAATACAGATAGACCTAATTTTCAAAGAATGTTGGAAGATATAGAAAGAAAAAAAGTTAATTGTGTTATAACAAAAGATTTATCAAGATTAAGCAGAAATAACTTTGAAGCAAATTATTATATAGAAATATTTTTTCTAGAAAGAGAAATCAGGTATATTGCAATATTAGATAATGTAGATACATATTTAAAAAATTCTAACAATGATATGATTCAATTCAAAACACTAATAAACGATTGGTATAGTAAAGATATTTCAAGAAAAGTTAAATCTGGAGTATGGGCTAGAAAAGAAAAAGGTTTATATGTTGCTGCAAAAGCTCCCTATGGATATGTAAAAGATGAAAAGGACAGAAACAGACTTGTTGTAAATGAAGAAGAAGCAAAAATAGTTAAAAAAATCTTTCAAATGTATAATAAAGGAAAGACAATGGGCGAAATAGCAAGAAAATTACAAGATGATGAAATATATGCTCCAAGCTATAATGGTTTTGAAAAAAACAAAAATGGTAAGTATGGTTGGACGTATTCTACTATATCCAAAATATTAAAAAATAAAGTTTATTTAGGCCATACTGAATATGGAAAGGTAATGAACTTAAGTTATAAATCCAAAAAGGTAAAACAAGTACCAAGATCTGAATGGAAAATTGCTCATAATACACACAAAGCAATTATTGAACAAGAAGTGTTTGATACTGCGCAAAAAATAATAGCATTAAATCAAAGAGCTAAATCACATACTCATAAGTGGATATTAAATGGTATTGTATATTGTAAAGAGTGTGGAGAGCCAATGCAATTAAAAGTTAAATACAGAAAAGATGGCTCTACTATTTCCTTTATGAGATTATATTGTTCTAGTAGTTTACACAAGAAAGGATATTGTTCAAGAAAATATAAAGGTATTGAATTACAGTCTGTAACACAAATTGTTGTTAGTAACTTAAATAAGAAAATAAATAATATTGTAAATTGTGATGATTTGTCCGAAATTATGAAAAATGGATATAAAAAGAGAGATACCAACCAATATGAAAAAGAATTAAAAACAAGTGAGAAACAATTAGATAAAACAAACAGAATTATATCATCACTTTATCAAGATTATAAAAGTGGAATTATACAAGAATATGATTTTAAAACTATGTATGACAATGAAACTGCAAATAGAGAAAAATTGATAGAAAAAATTAATGACTTAAAATATAAAATAAGTAATAAATCTCAAATTTCAAATTCAGAATTTAAAAGAATAGCAAAAAATATTTCAGATGTAAAGAAATGGACCAAAGAACAATTATCAGATGTAATCGAAAGTGTTGAAATTGACAATGAAGACAGTATCTATATAAATTATAAATATGACATTATGGAGTATGTATAATGAAAAATTATAGTGCAGGAATATATTTAAGACTTTCAAAGGAAGATAGTGAAACAAACAATAGTATAGATTTTCAAAGAGAAATTACAACGAAATATGCAAAAGAGCATAATTATACTATTGTAAAAGAATATGTTGATAATGGTTATTCGGGAATACTAGATTCAAGACCAGCACTTGATAAAATGATTAGAGATATTGTCAGAAACAATATAAATATGGTAATTGTTAAAGATACAAGTAGATTAACTAGAGATAAGAATTTAACATCATATTATACAGATGTTTTATTTCCAGATAATGATATTAGGTTTATTTCAGTAACAGAATATATTGATACAGGAGAAAGATATGAAATCGATGATGTAGTTGCATTAAGAGGTATTGTAAATCAATGTTATGTTGAAGATGTTTCAAAGAAGATAAAGGCAGTTAAAAGAAACTTCAAAGAACAAGGAAAATTCATAGAGGGTAGTGTAGCTTATGGATATAAAAAAGACAAAAATGATGGATATAGACTTGTTATAGATGAAGAAGTAGAAGATGTAATTAAGTTTATATACAACTCTTATTTAAACGGAATTATGCCTTTTGAAATAGCAAAAGAGCTTAATAAGAAAGGTATTGCTACTGCTTCACAATATTTTGGAAGCAAAAAGCAAGGAAAAGTATGGACTTCTTCAATGGTAAATAGAATCTTGCAATCTCCAATATATGCAGGTAATATGGTATTAAATAAATATGTATCTAATCTTCGATTAAAAAAGATGGAAAAAACAAGAAATTGTAATTATGAAGTGCTAAAAGATACACACCCAGCAATTATTTCACAAGAAGACTATGATAGAGTCCAACAGATGAAAAAAAGCAGAGTAAAAAATGAAAGAAAAACCTATTACTATTTATTAAAAGAGCTACCTTTTTGTATGAATTGTGGTAGAAGAATGAGCTACAAGAGCTACCACCCAATGATTATTGATAAAAATGGAAATATAAAAGGAAAGAAAGATGATAAAGCATATTTTGTTTGTGAACAACACAATAGAAACAAAGAAGTATGTAATGTTATCAACAAAATTAAAGAAAAGGATCTTAATGAAATAGTTCTGAAAAAGTTATCTCAAAGATTAAGACATTTACAATTACATCAGTATGCTAAAGATGTTAAAGATTTGAAAGATAGACAAAACACTGAATTATCTGAAATAAAAAAGACAAAAAATGAAATTTCAAGACTTGAAGCAAATTTTAGAGTATTATATTCAAAAAAAGTTGAAGGAATAATCACAGAAAAAGACTTTAAAGAAAAATATAATACTTATAATGAACGTGTTACCAAATTAAAAGAAAAGGTAAACAGGTATGAAAATTCAAAACAGACTTATGACCTACGAAATGATGTTGAAAAGTTGATTATCGAGTTTGAAAATTGTAAGAATTTTGATAACACTATTCTAAAAAAATTAATTGAAAAAATTGAAATAGGGAAAAATAATAAAATTAACATAATTTTTAAAATTTGAGGATTTTATCCTTTAATTTTTGTAATAAAAATTGTTGCACTTTGATACCTTGTTGTGAACAGAAAGCTAGGGCAACTTATGAAAAGCTAATAGATCTTTCAAAAGATGATCCGGATGTTGTTGATGTTCTTAGATTTTTACGTCAAAGAGAAGTAGTGCACTTCCAAAGATTTGGAGAGGCGCTTCGAGGAGTGCAGGATAAACTTGCAGAAAAGAAGTTTTATATGGCAAGTTGTAATAAACAAATGTGTAATAGTAATGATGATAACACCTAATAATAATTGAACTTAAAGAATACTATAGATAAAAATAAATTGACATGAAATTTAAATAGTGTTATAAATATATGCAATGGTAAAAAGTTGCATATATTTTGTTTATTAAGAAGAGAATAATTCAAGGAGAAGAATAAGAAATAAATGGAAGAATTAAAGAAATGCGTAATATGTCCTCATAATTGCAATGTGAATAGATTAGAAGGAAAGATTGGAAGGTGCAAGTGTAAAGACAAAATTAAACTAGCATTAGTATCAACACATAATTACGAAGAACCTTGTATATCAGGAAATAATGGCTCAGGAACAATATTTTTTTCTAACTGTAATTTGAATTGCATGTATTGCCAAAATTATGAAATAAGTCAATTGGGCAAAGGAAGAGAAATATCTATAGAAGAATTAGCAAATATTTTTAATGAACAACAGCAAAGGAAAGTGAATAACATTAATTTAGTTACTCCAACAATGTATGCATTTCAAATAATAGAAGCAATTAAAATAGCAAGAAAGAATGGACTTTCAATACCAATTATATATAACACAAATGGATATGAAAAAGTTGAAACATTAAAAGCTTTAGATGGATACATAGACATATATTTGCCAGATTTAAAATATTATTCAAATGAACTCTCAAAAAAGTATTCTAAGGTGGATAATTATTTTGATATAGCAACAGAAGCAATAAAAGAAATGTATAGACAAGTTGGCAAACCTAAATTTAATAAAGATGGTATAATACAAAAAGGTGTAATTATAAGACATTTGGTTTTACCAAATCATATTCAAAACAGCAAAAATATTTTAAAATGGATAAAGCAAAATATGCCAAAAGACATATATGTTAGTGTAATGGCTCAGTATTTTCCAACATATAAAGCCAAAGAAGACAATTATATAAACAGAAAGCTTACAAAAAATGAGTATAAAGAAATAGAAAATTATTTATATACACTAGAACTTCAAAATGGATACATACAAGAATTAGGAGAACATGAAGAAGAATATGTTCCAAAGTTTGATTTTTAATTGAAAGAATGATATAAATAACATATATTTATTATCAATATGAAATGTAATAATATAAGGAGCAATAAAATATGAAGAAAAAAGTATTAGCCTCAACTAAACCAGGATATGAATTGCCAATTGAGCAAGCTATAGAATTTTCAGGATTAGAAGCGGGAATGTGCTATATGCCGGATAATGTAGATGCTCTTTTTTCTGAAGATAAAGAAAAAACAATAAAAAGAGCGCAAGGAACAATGACATCTGGGCATCATAGCGTATTCGGACATGTGAAGTATAATTTTGCCTTTGAGGAGATTCCTAAAATTTTAGCAATGGTTTTAAACAATGAAAAAGTATACGATACATCTGAGAAATCAGCTAGATATACCAAAATGAAAGCATCAGAGGAAGAAGAAGCATTATATGAAAAGTGGATAAAAATTTATTCTAACGAAATAGAAAAAATATATCCAAAAGTAAAGATAGCAGAAAAGACAGAACAGCAAATGGAAAAGGAAATAAAAAATAGAAATACAGCAATAAGAAAAAAGGCTCAGGAAAATGCCAGATATTTAATATCTGTGTTCACACCAGCAACTACAATGGGACATACTATAGATATTAGACAATTTAGCTATATATTGCACTGGATGGACGATTTTTGTAGGAAAGAGCAAAATTCAAAATTTAATGTAATGCTAAAGCAAGTTTTTAAAGAATTTGAAGAATTATGTGAAAAATATAAAATAGAAAGAGTAAATACAGAAGTAAAGCAACGAGGACTTTCGTTGTTTGCAAAAAGAGAAAGAGAAGAAGAGTGGGGCGAAAATTATTCTACTAATTATTTAGCAAGCTTTGCGGAGGTCGCACAAGCGCAAAGGCATAGAACAATATATTATGAAATTACATTATTAGATGAGCCACAATATTATATTCCTTTAATTATAAAGGATACTGAACTGGAGAAAGAATGGTTAAAAGATATATCATCTTTAGCTAATAGATTTCCACAAGGAATGCTTGTAAAAGTAAATGAGAGAGGAACTGTAGAAAATTTTATTCTAAAATGTAAAGAAAGATTATGCGGAGAAGCACAATTGGAAATAGAATTACAAACTAATGAAACACTACATAAATACTTAGAAAATACAAAAGAAAGTAAACCGATAATATATAATTACTTGTTGCCATATGCAAAAGGTGTAAGATGTACTTTTCCAGGTTTTAAATGTACTAAACCATGTATATGGGGTGCAAAAGAAGCTTTACAGAGAAAATTTTAGCAACAGATAAATTAAATATAGAGAATTTCAAAATAGAAATTCTCTATATTTTTATACCTTCAAGTTCGTGCTCATATTTTTTATAATTAGGACAATACTTTTCAATTATATTCCAAAAACCTTTACTGTGAGTTTTATATTTTAAATGACAGAATTCGTGTATTACTATATAATCTATAATTTCAGACCTATATCTTGCTATACAAGGGCTAAAGGAAATACATCTATCATCAAAAGAAAATTTAGCAATAGTATTACCTAAGTCTTCAATGCAATAATCTTCTGGAGCAATGCCTAACAATAACCTAGCTTTTTCCATAGATTTTTCTAATTCATTACAGCAAACTTTGAAATATAACTTTTCCATTAATATTCTCAAGATATCAGAATCTTCAAGTTTTTTATATTTAGCAGGTAAAATAACCTCGACTTTACCATTGATTAAATTGATTGTTGGTGTAATATGGTTTTTATAAAGGATGCAAATATGGTAATCATTTCCTAGTAATTTAATAACACCTTTGTCTAAAAAAGAATTGCGATTCTTATTATACTCTTCAATTTTGGAAATAATCCATTGCCTTTTTTCAATTATAACTTCTTGAATATGTCGTCTAGAAACATACCAAGGAGCGTTAACAATAACCTCATTACCTTCTACGCAAATACATAAAGCGCCAGACATAGCTTTGTTCACAGTATATGGAATTACGTTATTTTTAAATTTTAAAATACTCATAAGAATTACCTCCAAACGAAAATGATTTCTCAAAAACTTTGTTCGATTATGATTATACAAAACATTGTTCGGTTTGTCAATAACTTTTTAAAAAAAATATTAGGACAATTAGGGACAGTCCCAAAATGTTTCATTTGCACATTTGGGGACTGCCCCTAATTGTTCTTTTTAGATTTTTGAGGTTAAAAGTATTGACAAATTGATAAAAATAGTGTAAAGTATAATAGCATTACAAATTGAGGGAGTGATTTATTGGAAAAGAAGGTTCAAATAAGTATGCTATTACAAATATATGGTGCAATGCTTACGGAAAAACAATATGGACTTTTAGATGATTATTACAATAACGATTTGTCACTTTCGGAAATTGCTGAAAACTATGATATAACAAGGCAGGCAGTAAGAGACATTATAAAAAAGGGGGAAAATAAACTTTTCGAATTGGAAGAAAAGCTTTCGGTTATGGATAGAATGTTAAAACAAGATAAGAAGATTCAACAGATTTTAGAAGAGCTTTGTAAAATACAAAATAGTTCATCTGATAAAAAAATTGAGAAAATTCTTAATAATGTTACAAAAGAATTAAGTTTAATGCGAATATAATGCAAAGGAGAGTTATTAATGGCTTTTGAAGGTTTAAGTTCTAAATTACAAGCTATAACAAATAAATTAAGAGGTAAAACAAGGATTACAGAATCTGATTTAAAAGAAATGTTAAGAGAAGTAAAGCTTGCTTTACTTGAAGCAGACGTTAATTATATGATTGTAAAAGAATTTATAGGAACTATACAGGAAAAGGCTTTAGGGCAAGATGTATTAAAGTCATTAACCCCAGGACAACAGGTTGTTAAAATCGTAAAAGACGAATTAATAGAACTATTAGGAGGAACAGAGAGCAAAATTAATTTCACTCCAAATCCACCAACAATAATAATGCTTGTGGGATTACAAGGCTCAGGAAAGACAACAACAGCTGGAAAACTGGCAAATATCTTACGAAAGCAAGGGAAAAAACCATTGCTTGTTGCTTGTGATGTATATAGGCCAGCAGCGATAAAACAACTTCAAGTAGTTGGAGCACAGCTAAATATTCCGGTATTTGCAAATGAAAATTCGAAAGATGTAGTACACATAGCTAAACAAGCGTTGAATGTGGCAATTAGTAAATTAAATGATGTAATAATACTAGATACTGCAGGACGTTTACATATTGACCAAGAGTTAATGACTGAATTGAAGAATGTAAAATCAAATGTAAAACCACATGAAATATTATTAGTAGTTGATAGCATGACAGGGCAAGATGCTGTGAATGTTGCAACAGCGTTTAATGAGCAATTGGGAATTGATGGAGTAATACTTACTAAATTAGATGGTGATACTCGTGGTGGAGCTGCAATTTCAGTTAAAAAAGTTACTAACAGACCTATAAAATTTGTAGCTACAGGAGAAAAATTAAGTGATATAGAAGTGTTTCATCCAGATAGAATGGCACAAAGAATCTTGGGAATGGGAGATGTTCTGTCTGTTATAGAAAAGGCAGAAGAGGCATTTGATATTGAAGAAGCAGAAAAAATAGAAAAGCAATTGAAAAAGAAAGAATTAGACTTAGATGATTATTTAATTCAATTAAGACAGATAAAAAAAATGGGTTCTTTTTCATCCTTATTAAAAATGATACCGGGAATGAATCAACTTAAAGATATAAAAGTTGATGATAAAGAATTTGAAAAAATAGAATCAATTATATGTTCTATGACAAAAGCAGAGAGAAAGAATCCTAGAATTTTAAATGGAAGCAGAAGACTAAGAATTGCAAAAGGTAGTGGTACTACAGTACAGGAAATAAACAAATTTATGAATTCCTTTGAAATGACACAAAAGATGATGAAAAAAATGCAATCTAACAAAGGCGGAATGAAAAATATGTTAAAAAATATGGACATAGATTCATTAAAAAATATAAAAATGTAGGAGACTGTTATTGTGAGTATAAAGATAGTATCAGAAAGAACAAAAGCAGAAAAAGAATGGGAAAAAAGAAAAATAGAAATAGAAGAAATGCTAGAAAATGCAATAATAGAAATTTGTTATTTTTTTGAGGGTACTGAAACAAATGTGGGAGAGCGCTTAATTGAGTTAGTACATTACTGTGCTCAAAAGCTAATGCAGAAAGATATAAAAGATGAGGAAAAGGCTAATTTTGAAAAATACTTAAAGGAGCCAATAGAAGAAGGATTAAAGTATATGATATGCGAATACTGCAATGATGATAGAGCAAATCTCAAAAAAAATAATAGAAAATATATAGAATATTTTTTAGGCATGTCAATGATATTAAATGAAACTAAGGAAATAAACAAAAAAGCTCCAGAACTATTACCATACTATAAGAACTTGGAAAGGCAATATAAACAAGCAATACTACAAATGAATCCAAATCATCAAAAAAGAATAAAACAAATGGAAAGAGCATTAGGACTTATAGAACCAAGTAACGATGAAAGAACAGAGGGAAAAGTAATAGAAATAATAAAAAGAAATGATAGGGAAAAATAAATAAGTATTTAATTTTTTAGATTTATATAAATAAAAGCATTTTGAAAGGGGTGAATTACATGGTAAAAATAAGATTACAAAGACAAGGTGCAAAAAAAGCTCCATTTTATCACATCGTTGTTGCGGATTCTAGATGTCCAAGAGATGGAAAAATAATAGAAAAAATAGGAACCTATAATCCTATGACAGAACCATCTACAATAGTATTAGACAAAGAAAAAGTAGAACAATGGATAAAAAACGGTGCAAAACCAACAGATTCTGTTAAGGCTTTGATAGAAAAAGCTAAATAGAAAAAAGGAGAATTTAATTATGAAAGAAATTCTAGAAACTATAGTACTTAACATTGTGGAAAATAAGAATAATGTTGAAGTACTAGAAAAAATAGAAGAAACCGCTATAGTATATGAAGTAAAAGTTGAAAAAGAAGATATGGGTAAAATTATAGGTAAGCAAGGAAAAGTTGCTCAGGCTATAAGGACACTTATAAAATCTATTGGTGCAAAAGAAAAGAAAAAAATAGTGGTTAAATTTGTTGAGTAAGAGGAAATGCTAATGCAAAAATATTTTGAAGTTGGTCAAATAGTAAATACATTTGGAATAAATGGAACTGTAAAGGTAAAACCTTTTACAGATGAAATTGAAAGATTTGAAGAATTGAAGAATGTATTAATTGACAAAAATAATAAACTTATTAAATGTGAAATAGAAAATGTGAAATATCAAAAGCAAATGGTTTTGCTTAAATTTAAAGGATTAGACAACATAAATCAAGTAGAACAATATAAAGGGTGTTACCTAAAAATAGAAAGAAAATATGCAAAAAAATTGCCAGAGGGAACATATTTTATAGCAGATTTAATAGGGCTAAATGTATTTACAGAGGATGGCAAACTTCTAGGATATTTGGAAGACATATACAATGCAGGAAGTAGCGACATTTATGTTGTGAAAACAGAATTGGGCAAGCAGGTACTTTTACCATCAATAAAAGAGGTAATAAAGCAAGTAGATTTAGAAAATGAGAAGATAATAGTTCATTTACTTAAGGGTTTAGTGGAGGATTAAATGAAATTTGATGTACTTACTCTTTTTCCGGAAATGTTTGATGGACTAACTAAAAGCATAATTGGAAAAGCAAGAGAAAGAAAATTAATTGACATTAATTTAATAAACATTAGGGATTTTTCTACTGATAAGCATAAAAAGGTAGATGATACTCCATATGGTGGAGGCGCAGGAATGGTTATAAGACCAGATGTTGTATATAGTGCATATTTATCAGTAAAGGATAAAAACGCTAAAGTAATATATTTATCGCCTCAGGGAAAAACTTTAAATCAAACTAAAGTAGAAGAACTATCAAAGGAAAAACATTTAATTTTACTATGCGGACATTACGAAGGAATTGATCAAAGAATATTAGATGAAATTGTAGATGAGGAAATATCCATAGGAGACTATGTTTTGACAGGCGGAGAAATACCAGCAATGGTGTTAATTGATTCTGTAAGTAGATATATAGATGGAGTTATAAATAAGAACTCAATTTCAGAAGAAACATTTGCAAATGGACTTCTGGAATATCCACAATATACAAGACCAGAAATATTTTTAGGAAAAAAAGTTCCAGATGTTTTATTATCAGGACATCACGAAAATATAAAGAAGTGGAGAAACCAAGTTTCTTTACAAATAACTAAAAATAAAAGACCAGATTTATTAAAAAAGGAAGGAGGATATCAATAATGGATATCATAAAATCAGTAGAACACGAACAATTGAAAAATAAGATACCAGAACTTAGAGTTGGAAATACTGTAAGAGTACACCAAAGGATAAAAGAAGGAAACAGAGAAAGAGTTCAAGTATTTGAAGGAATTATAATAAAAAAACAGGGTGGAGGAGTAAATGCTACATTTACTGTAAGAAAAATTGCTTATGGAGTAGGTGTAGAAAAAACATTTATGGTTCATTCTCCAATGGTAGAAAAAGTAGAAGTAGTAAGAGTAGGTAAAGCAAGAAGAGCAAAACTATATTACCTAAGAGATAGAGTTGGAAAAGCAGCTAAGACAAAAGAAAATATAGGTGCAAGAATAGAAAACAAAGAAATAATAATAAAAGAAGAAGTTATAGAAGAACCTATATCTGAAGAAGCAACAGTATCTGTTGAAAATGCAGCAGAAGAAGCACCAGCTGTAACAACAGAAACTACAGTTGTAGAAGAAGTTGTTGATACAGTAAAAGAAGAAAATGTTGAAACAGTAAAAGAAGAAAATAAATAAGAAAAGTTACTTCGTCATATGTACGTTGGATTAACTTAATAATGAAAATAGAATTTGTCTCAAGACAAATTCTATTTTAGCATTATATGGAAAATTATTTTACTATTTCATTTGTTAAAATATTTACTGCTATTAAGTGCGTACTTTTTTAATTTTTCATAGGCTAAGTAATTAATACTTCCTGCAGGAAAATTATCATTTTCATCCTTTTTTCCGGCAGGTACGCCAGTTAAGATTTCTATACCTTCATCTATTGTAGATACAGCATATATATGAAATTTTCCATCTTTGACTGCTTGTACTATTTCGTCTGATAAATTCAAATTTTTTACATTTTGTTTAGGAATTAATACTCCGTGAGAACCAGTTAAACCACGCATTTTGCAAATTTGGAAAAAGCCTTCTATTTTGTCATTTACACCACCTACTGGCTGAATTTCGCCTTTTTGATTTACAGAGCCAGTAACAGCTATAGATTGGTTAATAGGTATTTCAGAAAGACTTGATAAAATTGCATAAAGTTCTGTACTAGAAGCGCTGTCGCCATCAACTCCATTATACAATTGTTCAAAACATATACTAGCATTTAATGACAATGGTATATTTTGGGCAAAGGTTTGACCTAAGTAACCATTTAAAATAAGTATACCTTTTGAATGAGTTGCCCCAGAGAGTTCGACTTCTCTTTCAATATTTATGATTCCACCTTTTCCTATATATGTGTTGGCGGTTATTTTTACTGGTTTACCGAAAGAATAATCACCAATATTCATAATTGTGAGTCCATTTATTTGACCAACAGCATAAGAGTCTGTATTAATTAGCAAAGTACAATCTTTTATCATTTCTAAATATCTAGAGTCATATTTTTTTATTCTTTCAGCTCTTTCTTTTAATGCCATATCAACATATTTGCCGGTAACAATTTTGGATTTATCTAGTTTAGCCCATGTAGCTGCTTCGCCAACTATTTCTGCCAAATCATTAAATTTAGTAGACAATTTGGTTTGGTCATCAGCAAGTTTAGATGCATATTCTACAATTTTTGCCACAGCAGATTTATCTAATGGAGATAATTCTTCTTGGTCACAAAAGCCTTTTACAAATCTTGCTAACTTGTTCATATTTTCCACTGTTTTAGGAGCATCGTCTTCAAATTCTACCTTTATTTTAAACAATTTTCTAAAATCCGAATCCATTGATAAAAGAGTTTGATAAATATTTTCATCTCCTATCAATAAAACTTTTAAATCTAATGGAATAGGCTCTGGCTTTAGTGAAATTATAACCATGGAAGAACGAGCATCTGCAGTATTTTCTATTCCAATCTCTTTTGTCCTTAATACTTTTTTTAATGCTTCATAACACAAATTATTTGATAAAATATCATTAGCTTGAAATATAATATATCCACCATTTGCCTTATGAAGTAGCCCAGGCTTTAGCATTGTGAAATCAGTTTTTAATGCACCAAAATAGTTTTCATATTCTAATTTGCCGAAGATATTGTGATAAGAATAGTTTGAGTCCATTATAACAGGAGCTCCTTCTAGTGTGCTATTATCAATAAAAAGATTAACTCTATAATTAAGCCAAGGTTTAATTATGTCCTGTTTTACTGGTTGAATGGTCTTTCCGCCTTCAGAGATTTTATCTTCTGAAATGAAGTGTTCAATATTTTTTAAAATGTCTTTCTTAATATCATCTAAAAATTTATTTATTTTTTTATTTCTTTTGTATTTGGATTTTATATAATTTATGTGAGTATTTACAGTCAATAGAGCAACATTAGACTGCCATTCTTGGATTTTCTTCTCGGAATCTCTTTCTATAGATTTTATTTCAACAATTGCATCCATAATATGTTCTTGAACAATTGTAGACTTATTTTCATATTCCTGTTTGATTTGATCGTCCAATTTATCAAACTCATCTTCTGCAATAGCTTTTCCGTTCATAATAGGCATCATATATATACCATTTTGCGAAGATTTAACTTGAAATCCATACTCAGAAGATTTTTTATTTAATTTTTCCATTAAGACACTTCTTTTGTCCTCGAATTCTTGCTTTATTATTTTTTTCTCTTTTTCAAATTCTTCATTATTAAAGGTAGTTTTAATATCAACTTTAATATCAGTAATAAATCTGTTCATAGTGTCTTGAAAGTCTTTTCCATTTCCAGCAGGCAAAGAAACAGCAATAGGCTCATTTGGATTGTCAAAGTTATAAATGTAGCACCAGTCACAAGGAGTTTTCTTTTTTTTGCAAATTGTTTCTAAATAATTTTTAGAATACATTGTTTTTCCAACGCCACTAGGACCCTCTAAATATAGGTTATATCCTTTAACATCAACATTCAAACCAAATTCTAATGCTCTTATGCCACGATCCTGACCTATTCCGGTATGAATAGGTTCAACATCATCAGTTGTTTCAAATTTGAAAATGCTAGGATCACAAACTGATTTTAAATTTTTATAACTTAATTCATTTTTTTTCATTAGTTTTTCACTCCTTCTTTAAATATAATGACATTAAGATGGCATTATCTGTGTTATTATAATATTTCTTTCTTAAGCCAACTTGTTTAAAATTATATTTTTTATATAATTCTATTGCAGAAGTATTATTTTCATTTACTTCTAAGGTAATAGAACCGTCTTTTTGAGAAATTGCAAAATTTATTAAAAACTCTAGTAGAGCAGAACCAATACCACATCTACGTAAATCTTTTCTTACAGCAATGTTCATAATATTTAATTCATCGATAATTCTTAAGGCACCAATAAATCCTAAAATATCACAATTGTTTGTTGCAATAAAATATATGGTATTAATATCAGATTTAGAGAGTTCAGAACGTAGAGTATTAATATTCCAAAAATCATCAAAATTTTCTAAGCCTATAGAATTAATTTTTTCTAAATCATCTAAAGACATTTTTCTTACAAAAATGTTAGACATTTTCAGGATTTTTAATAGACCTTTCTGCTTGACATGCTCGAAGATATGTAGGAACAAGTGAGTTAGAATCACCAAATTCACCATGGTTATATTTATTATAGGCAGCTTTGGCAATACTTATACTATTTGCCAAGTTTTTAGTATCTTCTGCAAAAGTAATATTATTGAATTTATTAGATAATTTAGAAACAATTAAATTTTTATATAAATAAGCCCCATCACCGATGAAACTTATAGAACTGTAATTTGTTTGCAAAGTGTCTATATATGTAATTACATTTTCTATATTATCAGAAGATAATATAAAAGTATTTTTTAATTCGTTATTTTCAAACTCAAATAATCCGTAATAAACATTATTATTTTTTGCATCTATTAATGAACAAATAAGACCACTAGAGCCTAAATTATAGGCTAATCCCTCTAACGAAGTAACTCCAACAACAGGAATTTTTTTTACATCAGAGAAGGCTTTTGCTGTGGCAATTCCAATTCTTATACCTGTAAAAGAGCCTGGGCCTTTCGCACAAGCAATTAAATTTATATCATTTAGAGTAAGATTAACTGATTCAAAAGCTTTTTGAATCATAGGCATCAACTTTTGAGAATGTGTTCTTTCGTCATCATTATTTAATTCAATTAGAACATTATTATCTTCATAAATACAAACAGTGCATATTTTAGAAGAAGTATCAATACTTAATATTTTCAAATTTGTAACCTTCTTTATAATTTTATATTTTCAGCATTTTCTATTATTATTTTTCTTTGATTCTCATTTTCAAAATCTTTGTTAATTGTAATTTTTATATGATTAGTAGGCAATATGCTTTCTATCAATTCACCCCACTCAATAATACAAATTCCCTTGGAAAAGTATTCTTCTCCACCTATAGCATAGAATTCGTCAACATCTGCTAGTCTATAGACGTCAAAATGATATATAGGTATGGTGCTATTAGTATATTCGTTAACAATTGTAAATGTGGGACTTGAGATTTCATTTTCTAAGTTGAAGTATTTTAGTATTCCTTGAGTAAATTTCGTTTTCCCAGCGCCCAAGTCACCAGATAGGACAATAATATCTCCAATCTTTAAATTAGCTGCTAGTCTTGTAGCAAAATTTATAGTATCTTGTTCATTTTTAGAAATATATTCTTTTTGCATAAAACCACCTTATTTAAGTACAAAATTCTATTCATATTTTATATTAAAACAGAGGTTTTGTAAAGCAAAAAAACAAATTTATTTATAAAAACTGTGATATATGTAATAAATATAAAACTAATAAATGAATAGGGTAAAAGAAATATAATAAGTATTTTATTTTATGTCCTTGCTGTTTATTATATAAACAGATAAAAATAATGGGTGATATAGTACAGCAACATAATATTAAATACATATAATTAGAATTTGCTAAATATAAAATACCGTATTTAATTATACAAACAACGATGTAAGTACCAATCATTGCTATTTTGTTATTTTTAAATAAATAAAATAAAAATATGACAGCAATCCCAAATAATCCGTAATCTGATTTTAAAAATTCAGCAATAAAACCGATAAATAATACTATTGATATACCTAAAACAAATTTTAAAAAATTATTTAGTTTAACATTTGAAGTAATATAAAAGCTGTTAATAATTTTATCATAAATGTAAATTGAAAATAAACCTAGAAATAATGTAAAAAAAACATTCAACTTGTAAATGTTATTACTAAATATAGACAAGAAAAGCATAAAAGGAATTTGCGAAAATATAGCAAATAAAAGCAAACGAGCAAAATATTTTTTTACATTTTTGGTATAATGGAATCCCTCAGAAATTTGAAAGGCAAAAATAGGGAAGGCAACCCTACCGATATAATTAAAAAAACTAAATTTATTGAATATAGCATAGCCTAGATGATCTATAAACATCGTAATTAAAGCTATAATTTTTAAAGTAAAACTAGTCATACTTAATAAAAACCTCCTTATATGATACAATTATCCAATACTTGAAAAAAAAATTCAATATTTTTTGAAAAAATATTGACAAAAGTAAAAAGACCATTTATAATTATACTTGTTCACACGAAATGCAGGTGTAGTTCAATGGTAGAATTCCAGCCTTCCAAGCTGGCTATGCGGGTTCGATTCCCGCTACCTGCTCCAATAATGTTTGAGCATAGAACATGTAATAAAAAATCAATCAGTAAAATGGTTGATTTTTTTTTGCAAAATGTTGGAGTGATTTTAATCACCCGTCCTTCGAAGCGTGGGCGAACAAGTTCGCCCCTACACATTGTTTGTATCAAATTAATACCTACAACTTATAATCTATGGAGCAAATCGCATACAAGTTACGAACTAAATTCTCTTTCTAAAAACATTATATACAAAATTTTCATGAATTTCAATGAAAGTATATAAAGCTATCAAATTAGATGATATAATTTGCTTAAAATTACAAATAACTTATTTTAAGAGGATGTGGTTATATATGTTAGATATTAATTTTAATCAAATCATTGAAATGATTGAAAAGCGAAAAAATAATGCTTACAGAAAAGTAAATGAAGAAATGATTTTATTGTATTTAGAAGTTGGTAAATTCTTATATGAACTAAGAGAAAATAGTAATTATGGTGATAAAATAACAACAAAAGCCTCAGATTTTATGAAAAATAATTATCCTAACATAAAGGGATTTACTAAAAGAAATATAGAACGTATGATTCAATTTTATAGTACTTATAAAGATGATGAGATTGCGACACCACTGGTGACGCAATTGTTCTGGACAAATAATTTGTTGATTTTGAGTGGAGCTAAAAGCAAAGAGGGAAGGCATTTTTATTTAAAATTATCTATTAAAAATAATTATTCAAAATGAATTTATATTTAGAAGCCCTAGATAGAGATGTGAAAAAAGAACAAGAGAATCCAAGTGTTGGAGTTATATTATGTAGTTCTAAAGATGAAGATGTTGTTGAATATTCAATTAGTAAAAATATGTCTCAAACTATGATTTCTGAATATAAGTTAAAATTAATAGATAAAAAAATATTAGAAACAAAACTTAAAGAAATGAAAAATTTGATAGATAATAATGATAAATAGTAAGTTGTCGAACAGATTGGAGAAAATTTTATTATGAGTTTTAAAATAATAGACTTAGAAAAATATGATAGAAAAGAACATTTTATACATTATTTAAATAATGTACCATGTTCATATAGTATGACAGTTAATATTGATATTACAGACTTATTAAAATTAACAAAAGAAAGAAATTATAAATTATATCCAGTAATATTATATGCAATAACAAAAGTAGTTAATAATCATATTGAATTTAGAATGAGTTTAGATGAAAACGACAATTTAGGATATTACATTAATGTAAATCCGTCTTATACAATATTTCATAAAGATAATAACACTTTTTCAAATATATGGACCAAATACGATAGTAGTTTTGAAAAATTTTATAATAATTATGAAAAAGATATTCAAGAGTATGGAAACGAGAAAGGTTTTATAACCAAGAAATGTGAAGAAAATAATTTAATAAACATTTCGTCTATACCATGGGTAACATTTACTGAATTTAATTTGAATCTACCAAGAGGAGAAAAATATTTATTGCCAATATTTACAGTAGGTAAATTTTATGAACAAAGTAATAAAATATTATTACCATTAGCAGTACAAGTGCATCATGCAGTATGTGATGGATTTCATACGAGTAGATTTATAAATGATCTACAAGAATTCGTTAATAATTTTGAAAATATAGTATAAGGTAAATTTATATGTTGAAAGGAGATAAACTTATGGATAGAAGATTAAAAATAGTAATAGAGAATTGTCCTCAAAATCATAAATGCCCAGCTGTAAATGTTTGTCCAGTTGGAGCATTATCTCAAAAAGATTTTGAAGCACCTAAAATAGATCATAATAAGTGTATAAGATGTGGTAAATGTTCAAACTTTTGCCCTAAAAAAGCATTAGTATTAGAATAGAAATATATGCTATAGGAGTGAAAATAGATGAACATTTTAAAACCACAAAATCTTCATATTCAAGAATTAGAAAATAAGTATTTAGTTCACATTAAAGAAGATGAAAAAATTAATTATTGCAATTTTGAAAATGAAGAATGTAATAATATAAAATTATATGAAATTGAATTTGAGCATTGTAAATTTAATAATATTTGTATGCAAAATGGAACATTAGAAAAAATAACATTTAGAGATGTAGTATTTGAACAATGCAATTTTTCTAATACAGAATTTTTAGAAACATCTTTTATTAAGTGCGAATTTAATAATTGTAAAGTGTCTGGGTGCAATTTTGCAGAAGATAGATTATATAATGTAGCATTTATAAAAACAAATGCAAGCTATATGAACTTATCAATGGCTAGTATAGAAAATATCTTATTTAAAAATACAGGTTTAAAAAGTAGTTACTTTCAAGAAACTAAAATAAAGAATCTTTATTTTGAGAATAGCGATTTAACTGGAGCAAGATTTTTTAAAACAAGTCTAAAAGGAATTGATTTATCAAGTAGTAAAATAGAAGGTATTGCAATTTCAATAGAAGATATTAAAGGTGCAATAATAGACCAATTTCAAGCAACAGATTTACTATATTTAATTGGTGTAAAAATCAAATAAGCATTACAGAAAAGGACACTCATTATAGCTAAATTTCATATATTATAGTATATAATATATGAAAGGAATGTTAGAAAATGTATAACTCAAATGATATGTATGGAAATAACTATGGTAATTATTATAATCCTTATAATTATATGAATTACTATAATATGAATCCAAATTATATAAGAGATTATGGACCAGAACCATTTGTTATGAATATAAATGAAGTAACAAAGCAAAACAATAATTTTCGTACAGCTTTATGGACAGGAAATCATTTACAAGTTACCTTAATGAGTATAAATGTAGGAGAAAGCATAGGGTTAGAAATGCACCCAGATGTAGACCAGTTTATACGAATTGAACAAGGATATGGACTAGTTCAAATGGGTAATAATAAAAATAATCTAAATTTTGAAAGAAAAGTATATGATGATTTTGCTATTATAATTCCAGCAGGAAAATGGCATAATCTTACCAATATAGGAAATGTACCAATTAAATTATACTCAATATATGCACCACCAAATCATCCAAAAGGAACGATTCATAGAACGAAAGCTGATGCAGAACATGAATAAAAAATGATAGATTAATCTACTAATTAGATTAGTCTATCATTTTTTTAGTAACATATTAAAACTTTTAAGCATATATACATACAAGGAGGATTTATATATGACTAAAAAAAGTTCTATACTTAAATTTGAAATAATAAGTGCTATTTTTATGCTGGTAGTAGGAACACTTTTACATTTTACTTTTGGATGGTCTAATAACAATCCATTGATAGGTACATTTAGTGCTGTAAATGAAAGCACATGGGAACATTTAAAATTATTATTTTTTCCAATGCTGATAAGTACAATTATAGGATATTTTTATAAATGGAAAGTTATACCTAATTATTTATGTGCTAAAGTGCTAGGAATTATATTATCTATGTCTTTTATAGTAGTATTTTTTTATACATATACTGGAATAATAGGAACAAACTTTGCTATAGTAGATATTGCTAGCTTTTTTATAGCAGTAGCATTAGGTCAATATATAGCATATCGAAAAATGGAATCAACATTTTCTTGCAATAAGTTAGTATCTATTATAATTTTATTAGTATTATGTTTGTGTTTTTTTGCTTTTACATTTTTCCCACCTCATATTGCATTGTTTAAAGATCCAATAACAGGTATGTTTGGAATTTAAAAGTATAAAATATTAATCTTATAGTAAAGGCAGAAAATTGAAATTTATCTGTCTTTTATGTTATAATCATCTCGACAACTTACAATCTGTAGGGGAGGTAATTAAGTTGAAATTATCTCTCTTTTATTATATAATTATAACAAATTATAGTAAGTTGTAAGGAGAAAATAATGGATAATATTATTGAAGTAAAAAATTTAGTAAAACAATATAAAGAATTAAAAGCTATAGATAACCTATCTTTTGAAGTACACGAAGGAGAAATATTAGGATTACTTGGACCAAATGGAAGTGGTAAATCTACAACAATAAACTGCATATTATCTTTACTTGAATTTAGTAAAGGAACTATAAAAATATTTGGTAAAGATATGAAGCCAGATGCCTATGATATAAAGTCAAAAATAGGTGTTGTGTTTCAAGAAGTGTCTGTATTTGATGAATTGACTGTGTATGAAAATATAGATTATTTCTGTGGATTATATATAAAAGATAAAAAAACTAGAAAACAATACATTGAAGATGCAATAAGATTGGTAGGATTAGAAGATTTCAAAAAATTCTATCCTAAAAAATTATCTGGAGGATTATTGCGAAGATTAAACATTGCTTGTGGTATTGCACATAAACCAAAACTTATATTCCTAGATGAGCCTACAGTTGCTGTTGATCCACAAAGTAGGAATAACATATTAGATGGAATCAAGAAGTTAAGAGAAAATGGAGCTACTATCGTTTATACAACACACTATATGGAAGAGGTTGAAATACTTTGCGATAGAGTAATTATTCTTGATAAAGGGAAAATACTTGCTACAGGAACAACAGATGAATTGAAGAAAAAAGCTAAAATAGAAGAGAAGGTTACAGTTGAAGTAAATGATTTAGTACCTGGATATATTGAAAAAATAAAAGAATTAAAAAATGTTGATGATGTAACATATACTAACAATGTTTTATTTGTTACATATAAAAAAGGAAAAAATAATCTAGTAGATATGATAGATTATTTAAAAAAAGAGAGTATAAATTATAACAAAATCTATTCAGAAAGACCTACACTTAATGATGTATTCCTAGAATTAACAGGAAAGGAGCTTCGTGATTAGATGTTTATTCATAATTTTAAATATGCTTTTAAAACTCTCTTTAAAAATAGGATGCTAATATTTTGGACTTTTGCTTTTCCAATAATATTAGGAACACTTTTCAATATGGCTTTTTCAAATATAGAAAATAGTGAAAAATTAGATATTATAAATATTGCAATAATAAACAACGATGATTTTGAAAACAATGAAGCCTTTAAAACATCATTTGAAGAATTAAGTGATGAAAATAATGAAGATAGGTTATTTAATACACAATACACCACAGAGGAAAAAGCAAAAGAATTACTAGATAATGGCGAAATAGTTGGATATATGAAATTAAAAGAAGATAAGCCAATATTAACTTTTGCCACAAGTGGAATTAATGAAACAATATTCAAATATGTAGCAGAAGAAATTGAGCAAACAAGTGATATTATTAAAAATTTATCAGAAACAGAAACACAAAAACAAATTACATCTGGAAATTATAATATAAACTATGAAGAAATCTATAATAAAGTAATAGAACTTGCAAAAGAAGATAAAGTCAAACTAAAAAATATTTCAAATAGTAATTTAAGTTATACAATGATTGAATTTTATACTCTTATAGCAATGACTTGTTTATATGGTGGAATGTTAAGTATGGTATCAATAAATCAAACACTAGCAAATATGTCTAACAAAGGAAAAAGAATAGCAGTTTCGCCTACTAAAAAAGGTACAATTATTTTAAGTAGTTTACTTGCGAGCTATATAGCACAGTTAATAGGACTTGCAATATTATTTGTATATACCCTATTCGTTCTAAAAGTCGATTATGGAGATAATACTAGTTTAATTATACTACTTGCAATGATCGGAAGTTTTGCAGGATTGACACTTGGAACTTTTGTTGGAACACTATTTAAAACGAACGAAAATGCAAAAACAGGTATTTTAATTGCATTAACAATGTTCTGGCGTTACTTATCTGGAATGATGGGAATTACAATGAAATATGTTGTTGATAAAAATGTTCCAATCATAAACAAAATCAATCCTGCAAGTATGATAACAGATGGATTATATTCACTATATTATTATGATACATTTGATAGATATTGGTTTAATATTATTAGTTTACTTATTTTTGCTTTTGTACTAATGCTAATTTCATTTTTTAGTTTAAGGAGGCAGAAATATGACAGTATTTAAAACATTTTGGAAAATTTTAAATAAGAATAAAGTAATAGTAATTATTTATACAGTAATGTTACTTATATTTGGTATTTCTAATATGCAAACAAGTGAAAAAAGTATGAATTTTGTTGCAAGTAAGCCAGATGTTGTAATCGTAAATTATGATGAAGAAAAAGGCATTACAAAAGATTTTATAAAGTATATAACAGATAATAGCAATATAGTTGAAATTGAAACAGATGAAGAAAAAATAAATGACGCTTTATTTTATAGGGATGCAAACTATGTTATATACATTCCAGAAAACTATAATAAAGACTTTATGGAAGGAAAAAATCCCCAAATAGAAATAAAAAGTACAGGAGATTATCAAGCATCACTTGAAGAAATGCTTGTTTCTAGGTACATTAAGGTAGCCAATATATATCAAAAGAGTATTGATAATGAATACGAATTGATTGCCAAAATAAATGAAACACTATCAAAACAAGCAAAAACAGAAATTACTTCAAAATTAGATACAAATACTATCTCAAAGGCAACTTTTTACTACAATTTTGCAAGTTATAGTATATTAGCTTGTTTATTACTTATTATTAGTTTAATATTGAGTAGTTTTAAAGAAGAAAGAACAAGAAAGAGAATTGTTGTAAGCAGTACAAATTATAAAAAGCATAATAGAATATTACTATTATCAAATTGTTGTTATTCTTTAATATTATGGCTATTCTATGTTATTATAAGTTTTATTATATTAGGTGATATAATGACAACAGCGACAGGAGTAGTATATATTATAAATTCTCTTGTGTTAACAATTTGTGCAACAACAATAGCATTTTTTATAGGAAATTTAGTATCAAATAAAGGTGCAATAAATGGAATTGTAAATGTAGTAGCATTAGGCTCAAGTTTCTTATGTGGGGCTTTTGTACCTATGGAATGGCTACCAGATTCAGTATTGAAAATAGCACACACATTACCTACATATTATTACATAAGCACAAATGAAGCATTGAAAACTTTAGAGAAATTTAATTTTGCAACATTAAAACCTTTAATTGTAAATATGGTAATTATGTTAGGATTCGCAATAGTATTTATAATATTAGCAAATGTAGTTTCAAGAAGAAAGAGAAAGATAGAATAAAAGAGAAATTACAATTTATAATTAAAATTATTTGTAAATTAATAATCTTATTTCCACTAAAGGGTATGGGAATTTCCCATATACGAATTTGTATGGGAGTACAAATTCAGTGCTGGCTAGCTAGCTAGTTAGACATATATTTTATTCCCATATTCCAAAAAACCAAAAAGAGGATTAAATTATTCTGATAATTTTTTCCTCTTTTTGATCGTCAGTAGATACTCTTACATAAATACCACATCTCATAGTTTTCCTCCTTGAAAGAAAGAGAACTTTTGAAGCTTTATATAAAATAAAAACTTACGAACTTTTAAGTCCGTAAGTTGATTTCAAATGGAGCGATAACTTTACTTATATTCGAAAAATTATACTCCCAAGATTGATTAAATCAACTAAATAAATTATAGCTGATATAAAAATTATTACAATACTTTTAAAGGAAAATTCTTGGTTAGTATTTAAAAAAATGTCAAAATATGCTATTATTATAATAGATTTTGTATCATTAATAATGATACTTTTTTCTTTGGAGGGATAATATTATGAACGAATTAAAGGAAATTTCTGAATTAATACCAGAAGAAACAAAAAAAGAGATATATAAAGATGGTGTGAAACCTACAATGATTGAGGCAGGTAAAACTTTATCATTAGTTCCTAGAGTAGTAAAGAACGCTTTAGCAAAAGTAGAAATGTGGTGTATTAACAGAGAATTTATGGTAAAGGAATTTGAACTAGAATTACAAAAAAAGTTAGAAGAACATAAAGCTGAAAATATTGTAGATGCTGATCCTAGTATATTTATTCCATCAGCTCAAGCAATTAGTTATAATTGGGATAAAGAGGATATAAAACAGTTATATTTAAATTTAATGGCATCAGATATGGACAAAACTAAGAAGTCAAATGTTCATCCAAGTTTTTCTGAAGTTATAAAGCAAATGGATTCCACAGATGTAAAAATATTTACAAAAATATATAATAAACAAGTAATCCCGTTGTATGTGTTAAAAAAGAGCGAAGAAAAAGGCACTATTCCTATATTAGATTATTTATTATCTGATGATTTTTATACAGGTGTATCTGAGAACAAAACTATTAAGAGTTTGAATAATTTAGAAAGATTAAAATTAATCGAAATTATTGATGATGAATATTATATTGATGATAAAATATACTTACCCATTGAAAATGGAAAAAATATCATAAAATATAAAAATAAATTTTTAAATAAACTTGATATAACGAAAGGAATGATAAAAAAGACTGAATTTGGTAAAGACTTTTTTGATGTATGCTGCAAATAATATTTGAAATGGAGGAATTTTAATGACTAATTATTATAATAAATTAAATGACGAAGTAAAAGAATATTTTAGTATTCTATCACCTGAATTTCCAGAGTGGTTATTAGAATATATTGATACACCTGAAATGGAAAGAATTAGTAAAATTAGTATGAGTTGTGGAACTGATTATTCCAAATGTTTTAATGTAAGATATTGGTATTCTAATTTAGATCATAGTGTTGGCGTTGCTCTTATTATATGGCATTTTACTCATGACAAGAAGCAAACATTAGCAGGTTTGTTTCACGATATTGCAACTCCTGTATTTAAACATTGTATAGATTTTATGAATGGTGATTCTGAAACACAAGAATCGACTGAAGAAAGAACAACTGATATTATTAGAAATTCAAAACAAATAATGTCGTTACTAGAAAGAGATGAAATAAAATTAGAAGAAGTAAATGATTATAAGATTTATCCTATTGCTGATAATAATACACCAAAACTATCTGCTGATAGATTTGAATATACTTTTTCAAGTGGTCTAACTTTTTTTAGAGTTTGGGAATTAGATAAAATTAGAAAGATGTATGATAATGTTGTAGTTGCTAAAAACGAAGATGGTATAGATGAATTAGTATTTAAAGATAAAGAAATATGTGAAGAATATATTCATACTATTTCTAGATTATGGCCTGAATGGGTAAGCGATAAAGATAGAACAGTTATGCAATTTTTGGCAGATATGTGTAAGTCTATGAATAACGCTGGATATTTGACTATTGATGATTTATATACTTTATCAGAAAGTGAAATAATTAGTAAGTTTTTAAATTGTGACGACGATTACTTATCTGAAAGTTTTAGAAAATTTCAAAAAGCAGATACTGTTTATCAAAGTAGTGATTTCATTGATGGAAAATATTGTGTAAATATAAAAGCAAAGACAAGATATGTTGTTCCACTAGTTTTAACTGAAAGTGGTACAATTAGGATAAACAAAGTTTCTAAAAAAGCAAATGATGAGATAAATGCATATTTAAATATACCAAAAGGTGGCTACTATACATATTTTAATTTTGGTTTTACTCCTTATGAAAAAGGATATGCCAAAAAATTGTTAAAAGAAAATGATTAAGTATTGTTGACTAATGTATAATAAAACACTATAATAGTTTACCGAAACGAGGAGATTTTATGTCAAAAGAACAAAATGTAATAAATTATTATGTTATATGTAATAGATTAAAAAATGTTATCAGAACAGGTTGGAAAAATTGGAATGTTCAAAGAGAAAGAATTGAAAGTGTAGCTGAGCACATATTTGGAGTTCAAATGCTTGCTATTGCTATGAAATCAGAATATCAATATGCTGTAGATATTATGAAAGTGATATTTATGCTAGCCGTTCATGAACTTGGTGAAACTGTTATTGGTGATTTAACACAATTTGAAATATCAAAAGCAGAAAAAGAAAAAATGGAACATGAAGCAGTTAGTAAAATACTTGGTGGTTTACTAGATGGACAACAAATTGAACAATTATTTTTAGAATTTGACTCTCATAGCACAAAAGAATCAATGTTTGCATATCAATGTGATAAATTAGAATGTGATTTACAGAGTAAACTATATGATGAAGAAGGATGTGTTGATTTAAATAATCAAGAAGGAAATGCTACAATGGAAAATGCAAGAGTTCAAGAATTACTTAAAACAGGTGCTTCTTGGTCAACTATGTGGTTACAATTTGGACAACAAGTTTATCCATATGATGATAATTTTAAAGCAGTTTCAAACTATGCTATAAATAATGAGATTGGTGAAAGTAAAGGCAGAAGAATATAAAAAAGACAATAGAAGCTATAATGACCTAACATTGTCTTTTTCTTTTTGCATATTTTTATCAAAATTGTTAAGATTATTTTGCATAGTTTCTGATCTTTCAAATATATCTTTACAATACTTATCGTATTTACGAAGTTCTTTAATAACTGGTTGTATATTATTTATTTCAGCAAGTATTTCAGATTTATCTTCTTTAGTCTTTGCTCTACGATATCGTTTCCAAAGATTTTCTCTTTTACCCATGAGATTTTTATATTCTTCATAGTTTGTTTTAGCAAAGTTATCTAAATTTTCTTTTATTTCAATTTTATTAGTAGCCATAAATCTTACTTGTTCTGAATATTCATTTAATTTCTTTATATCTTGTCTAATTGAATAAGGTAAATATTGCTTAGGATGTTTTTGTGGAAATACTTTTAATAAATAACAATAATATAAATATAGGCCATAGATACCTTTATGATGTTTATTAGTTCTAAAATATTCTTCAAAAATAGTTCTTTGTGGTATGGGTTTAAATACAACTTGTTTAAAGGTAACTGAATAGCTTATGACATTAATCTATATCTTCCTTAAGAATCTTATAATAATCATCGTTTAATACTTTGTGTTTATAAGTGTTCTTGTAAGAAATATTTTCATCAAGAACACTTAAACCATTTTGTAAGCAACAATATAATTTATTTTGCCATCTTTCATATCTTGTAGCATTTGTTGAAATTGTGGTCTGTGTCCCATATCTTTAGCAGACACTCCAGCGTCTTCATATACTTTGTAAACTTCTAACTCTTTAAATTTGCATAATGCCAATAACTTTTCCTTTTGTTCTCCAAGTGAAAATCCCTCTCTAGCTTGATCTTCCGTACTAACACGAATATAAACTCCTGCAGTTTTCCTTTCATTATCCATAATTATCAATCTCCTTTCTTTGCAATAACGTACAAAAAAATCAACTAGTAATAGTTGATTTAATCATTAACGTCACATTGGTGCGACGATTTTACCTTATGGAGCGATTAAGCAACAGCTTACGAACCATAACGCTCTCTTTCTAAAAATATTATATATGAATTCTTATTAAATTTCAATGGGAGTATGGAGAATTTTGTTATTTTATAGTATAATATATTCAAAATTAAACTTGATTCTATATAAGGAGGAAGTATAATGGATATAAGATATGCGGTAAGAGTATTTGCTTTTAAAGATAACAAGGTTGCCTGTATTAAATATAAGAATATTAACAAAGATTATTTTGATATACCTGGTGGAAAGATTGAAGATGGTGAAACTGAAATACAGACTTGTATAAGAGAATTTAAAGAAGAAACCGGAATGGATATTAATGATTTAAAATGTATTGGAAATGTTGAAATTATATATCCAGGTAAAAATAAAAAATTTGTTATGAAAACATATATCGCAAATAAAGTGAATGGTAACCCATTGGATATAGATGATAACTATGCTTATTGGTTACCTATAAATGAATTAACTAAGAATGAAAAAAGATTTGCAATAACTCATTTGTTAGATGATGATTTAATTAATTATTTTGAATCAGAGAAAATCAATATTTTATTTACTTGCGATGATAATCATAATATTACTAATATGGAAATAAAGGAGGCATAAAATGAATGCAAATTTGTGGACACAATTACTTATAGCAATAGTTCCTGCACTTATTACTGGTGTTGGAAGTTTAATAATTGCTATTAAGAAATGTAAGAATGAAATTAATACACTTGAAACTAATAATAAAAAAGATTATATAGAGTTTGTGTTAAAAAAAAGTAAAGGGTATGGGAATTCCCATAGTAGAATTTATGCGGGAGTA
>ULWQ01062441.1_pt1 | contig 31586 bp, 32 predicted proteins | sample 1960491 | NCBI WGS metagenome assembly ULWQ01 (sample SAMEA4835816, study PRJEB28245) | human gut metagenome | biome: gut microbiome; material: fecal sample | place: Denmark | collected 2008
TACGAGGACAAGAATGCCTATCACTGCATAATGCTGCTTGATGAGTACGGCGAAGACGGACTGCTCATCGAAGCTGAAGGATTTGATTATCCTCGCCTTTCCATGTTCGTACCTGATGCTAAGTCGATCTTCGACAGGTACCAGACATCCGAATCCGAACTGAAACTGCACGACATGATCAAGGATACTGTCGAAAAGATCGCTGAACTTGCTCACACAGACAAGACAGACCTCACATCGGCTGATATGATCGATATGGACGAGGTCGAAAGTCTGGTCAAGGATGCTATCGTACAGCAGCTCGCCATGCGAAATGATATCAAAATGGCTAAGAATACGGATATCGGCGTAGACTTTCAGCCGGATATCCATGTTGAGGCTGAGAAGCTCACCGAGCTGAAGTTCTATTGTCCCCTTAAAGTTCAGCGAGAAATTCAGCCTACATTCGATGAGGACGGAGAAGATGAATTATTTGAGGACACAGAGGAACTCTCGGATTTCGAGGTGCTTGAGTACGAAAGCGAGATCACCAGCGCTATTGAGGCGTATCAGTCAGACGAGGAAGAAAACCGTGGAATAATGGCGTATCTCGGTGACAGAAAGCGTTTCGCAGATAAGGTCTACTCCATATTCCCCTCCGTTGAGAAGGTCGGCGACAGTCTCATGGGAGTGTTTACCTGCCAGATATGCGGAGAACTTGACAGCTATGAGCATGACGAATTGCTTCAGGAGCTCCGTGGACAAGCAAGTGATGGGTGGGCCGAGTCTTTTGAGCAGCATGAGATCCACACTTCCGAGGGAGATATCTATGTCAGCTTCTATGACACCTGCGGTGCATGGGACCTTATGACAGAGGAAGAAGTAAAGGCGGCTCCAGAGTCGCCGTCAGAGGATATCGGCATGAGAATGTGAGGTGAACAATATGATTGATTTCACCATACACCATAAGAAAGAGCCTTTAAATAAGGTCGTTGCTGTTGAACTGCCTATGAATGCCGATAATCTGTCGGATCTGTTACAGGAGCTCGGATATGAACCGCCTGAGAAGCTGAAAGTAAACAGTAAAGGCAAACCGTATGTCATTGAGCTGAACTCAGACACAAATATGGGCTTTGCTATCCTTGAAAGGCTTTGCGACAACGACACGATCGCAGAGCTTAATAATTTGTGTGCTGTAATATGCAAGTGCTCAGATCAGGACTACATCTATCAAACTATATTCAATAGTGATGTCAGATGTATAAACGGCATCAAAAAGCTGCTTGCAGATCGGTTTATGGAGTTTTCAGATAAACTGGTGCTGAATACGAGCCTTGAAAGAAAACCTACTGAACTTGCAGTCAAGGGCTGTATCATCGAAAAGGCTATCTCCGTAAGCCACAGGAAGTTCGAAGCAATTACGAAGTATAGTAAGTATCCGGATCATTAGGATTTCTGTAGATATTAAACTCGCATCCGTCAACAGCAATAAGTTTGTACTTTCCTTTATAAATTCCTAAAGGATAGTTTTTATTAAATGACTTCATAAGGTGCAGAAGAGAATCTGTTTTTAGCTTTGCTCTCTGTTGTATTAAGGCCGATTTTCCAGGGATTCTTTCTGCTTTAAAATCAAAATATTTTACCAGTTCATAGTCTGTATTGGAATTACCCATAATAATTCAAAACAGTAACACATTTGCAAAATCCAGTTTACGTTTCCTTGTAAAATCTTTACCTGGATTAATTACATACTCCTGAGGATTTAATGCCATGGTGTAAATTTCCGTTTTAAGTGTATTAGTAACACTCATAGGATAATCAATTTTTGCATTCATTAATGCAACCTCCTTTGTAATCAGAAAATATACTCTAATTACAAAGGGCCGCGCTAACTACTATCAATTCTTCAGTAGTTAGCGCGGCCGCACATTTTTGTATATTTGTCAAGTGTTTTTTGAAAAAAATTGAGTTAGACCCCCTTGACATGGAAATCTAACTCTTATTAACTAAATGACATTGGGAGTGAATAGTTACAAATGTGCAAAGAGAATCCGAGCAGATTTTTGTTTGCCCTGTTTGCGGTGGAAGTTTCTCCGCTTATGCAAGTGCAAAGCAGAAGTTTTGTTCAAGAAAGTGTTATGGTATATCTAAGGGGGCTGTTATCCATGAAAGATAAGTATCAGACAATTTTTCAGTACCAGTCCGTAATGGCATGGGTTCGTTCCCTGCTGAATGACGGCATTATCACGCAAAGTGAGTACAATGTGATGAGCTTACCTTGCATATGCTGGACATACTCGACAAACACGAACTGCCGCATCCAATCCGCCGGGAGAAGAACCTCAATTTCTTGATGAATGATCCTTTCTGATTCACGGGCTTTTGCCCGTAAGGAGGATAGGGCTACGCTGGGGAGCAACCCGAGCGCCTTACGGGATTTTGCCGGGAGCATTTGCTCTCTTATATCTGAAACTGACATCTCCGCTGGGAGGTGTCAGTTTGTTTTCTGCCAACCTCACACCTGACAAAATACGCTTACTTCTGGATGACAAATTAGGTGGGCGGTAACACCATGGGATCAGACCACAATATCTAACGAAAGGGGCTTACTTGAATGATAGATGTTTGTCAGAGATATCCGCCGACAACGCAGCATTGATCACTACAAACCGCTGCGTCACCGACATATCCGATGAATGTGAAGGTATAAGTTTTACCGGCTTCTGCAATTAAGCCATCCATGAGATCCACGGTGACAGTATCGCCGTTCGTGGGAATTGGCACATTTACATCGCGCAGAAGAACCGCGCCATTTTTTTCACTGATGGTCAGCTTTACACCGTCAAGACCCTTATGCTCCAGTGTCACTTCCGATTCCGAAACAGCTCCGGCTGTGAGCACTTTATCAATGACATCGGCATCAATTGCATAATCCGCACAAGTAAATTCTGCTGTTGCGTCATGTGCAACTGGAATACTTGGCGCATTTGTAATCGCCGGCAGCAGCGTTGTCTGGATGACCACACTACTGGCAGCAAGCGGAATGGGCGTATAAAGCTCCAAAGAAAATGTTCCGGCGTACAGTGGCGTAATCCGGATTTCACCGTTGATGCTGAAATACTTTGTTCCGTCAAGCAGAGCATAGGAAGCATCGGGCAACCGACCGCCATCCAAAGTCAGCTTAATGGCATACGCATCGCCTTCATAGGTAGTATTCACAGCGGGGGAAGACGGTGTAATCGTGATGCTAGTTCTGAACGGCCCGCAGCGTGGGGCATATGCTGCAACCGCCGCAGCGGTCACATCTGTGGTGTCCGCTCCGATATTCACCGTTCTCTTTGCGGAATGAAGAATGCTGTCCGAGGCGCTGTCCTCATAAGCTAAGGAAAGCGTGCCTCTGGCAGGTATTGCAGCTACATCGACATAATCAACCACAAAGACCAGTTTTTCCATCAGCATGGTATTCTCTTCCGCTGTGTGCAGGGCAAAATGCACATCTGCCGTGCCCAGTGCAATAAAATCTGTCAGGGGAATGGCGGATGTTGCACTGCCGACAGTATAGCTGTAATACGCGGGCAACGATGGATTCGTGATATCAATCATCAGAATTCTGGTTCCGTTTGCAAACGCCAATAATGCCGTTTCATCTGGCTGATGAAAGCAAAGTGACGCAGTCAATCCGGGATATAGCGTGGGAGCGTAATATGTATCTGCCTGGAATGTATAACTGCTATGCTCTGTAATGAGAATCTCCTGCTGATCTTCCGCAATGCCTGCGTAGTGTTTTCCTTCCTTGATTTTCACCGACTGTGTGGCTTTGAAACAAAGCAGATCAACAACAGCGTTGCGGTCCAGCGTCTGATCGAGCACCTCCCCATTCACATGGAAGCCGTTTTGCGTATCGGAATCCATCTTGATTGTATACACGCATCCTTCCGGCAAATCAAGAAATACCGCACTGTCTCCATTCTTCATATAGAGTATGGCTTTGGCAGTGCCAGAGGCGGCATCAAGGGTAAGCATTGTGGGATTGGTGACAGTGGTGCCGTTGATTGTGATGTTATTGGTACTCAAACCGTCTACGAAATAGTTCGCTTTCAGTAAACCTGAAAAATAGCATTCAATTGCAAAGTACTGGTCATCATATCCTACGACAGTGGTATTGAGCGCCAGCCTGAATCCGGAAGGATCAAAGCGGGCATACAATTCCATGATGCCGCCTTTATCCACTTTGTAGGTATAATGTGTATTGCGTGAAACAAGAACGCCATCCTGATTATACCAGCCATTGAATGTGTAGCCGTATTTTTTTTGTGCAGTTACGCTGATATAGGTATCATCAGAGGAAGCATACAGCTCCTTGCCACCGACCCTGTAATCCGTTTTCTCGTCCGCCGTGCCGAATACCGCCTGGATGTCAACCGTTCCTCCGATCTCATTTTGTACATACTGCTTTGTGGTTTTGTCATATGTTTCCGGCAAAACCCTCTGTCTGTATTTCCATTCCGCAATGAATGTGATGCCCTCTTCATAGGAAATTCCAGTGATGACGTCCTCCGTGCTGTTATCCTCCAATATACGCTGTATACTAAAACTGTATGAATCCTCTCCTCCAGAAGAATCCTGAACCAGTATCACTTTATGCGTCGCATCAAAGGTATGGGTTTCACCGGTAGCAATATAAATATAATTCCAGTCAACGAATCGGTATCCGTCCCCTGCCTGGGGTGCATGGGAGATGTATTCCCTTCTGGCTTCCGGTGCCATCGGCACTTCCGGTCCGCTGGAAATGTTATCGTTATCGTATTGATACTCTTTGCCGCCGTTTGCATCGTAATACACTTTATTCGCCTTAAAAATGACTGTGACTAATGTTTTCTCCTCTACATTTTTCAATTCATATGTGTATTCTCCGGTTTCGGTATCATAGGCCCACCCAGGATCTGTCAAGAGCACAAATTTGCTGTTGATATATGCGCCAATGAGCTCTCTTCCAGGCAGTGGCTTGATATGTACAGTCAGATCACTGCCACGAAGCGTCCATCCTTCATCGTTCTGGCCTTCTGTCATAGGAATGAAAGCATCGTCAGGGATAGCAGTAAAATACGCATTTTCATTTGCCGAACCCTCGCACATGGCAATCTCAATTTTAGAATAATAGTATTCCTTGAACGCAATGTTATCCAACAGATTGCCATAGGTTTTATCTTCCTTATCTCCATTGACGGCACTTACAGAAACAAAGCCGAATATGGTTTTGTCCTGGTTTTTGGGAACAATATAATTGTAGTTGTAATCCGAATACGCATCAATTTCACCGTAGTCATACCATGTACGGTTATCCGAAGAAATGATCCAGACTGACCACTCTTCCGTGTGCGTTTCATCCTTCTGCCATGTGAAGATCTCATCGGTCGTCTCGTCCGTTACCCATGCGCCGTTGGAATCGAACTTGGGCGTATAGACTTTGTATTCCTGGCTGCAGCAATTTGCAGCGATTTCAATCGGAACACTCCTCTGAATAAGCATCCAGTCAACGATCTGCATCAGCTGATCTCTTGCTTTTTTGTCTGTTTTCTTGGGATCATATTCCTGATTGGGGCCGAGAATGAGTGCCATGGTATCCGTACCGGAACGCCCTCTATGGGACAAGCTCCATTTGTACATTTTACCCGGATTTGTATCAATTATCTGATACAAGGAGCTTTCTTCCCCTGCATTCAATTCTGCAAATTGTTTGCCGTCTCTTATGAAGGGGGGATAGGCTACATTTGCAACTACTGCACCTAAACCATAAGCATCTCCTTTTGATATATTACCCACTTCAACAACATAATCGGATGCCGTGGTGCTCCACCCTATTCCCTTTGTTGGGCTTGGAGCGTTTGCTGCCGTTAAGCTCTTGTATGATGCGACGATTGCAACATTGTCAAAGCTCGGATTCACGAGAAAATTATAGCCATTTCTTCCAAAACTAAGCTGGTCTATCAGATTTCCTCCACTGTTGCTCTTATACGAAGTGGCAAAGGGTGTCAATACAAACAGAATGTTCTTGTCTTGGTCCGGCGTGTATTCTCCCGTATACTCTGACCAGTTTTCGTTATCCGAGCACATCAAATATACCTCAAACTTGACGGTATGCTCGGTATCATTTGTAAATGAAAACCAATTCCCTGAATCTCCATCAAAAGAAGTGGAATCCACCAATGGAGTCGTATAGACCGTATATTTTGCTTTCTCACCCGACGCCGGCGCAGTTATGCCATTGTTTTTCAGCCATGTTACGATTTGCTGAAAGAGATCCGTACTGCTTTTTTGCGGCTTTACATACTCGATGCCTGCATCATCCGTAATCATCAATGCCAGTGTATCACTCTCTGTTCTGGCGCGATGATGGATCATCCAACTGTATGTGTTCTCTGGGTGAACAGCAATGCTTTGAAACAGGCTGCTCACTTCATTGCCCACTACTTCCGCAAATTGCATACCGTCCGCAGCACCTACGCCCGATATGATTGTTGACACGGTATACTGGGTCATGTGTGCCGATTGATCATCGACCATCCAGCCAATTTCAATTTCTTTTGTTGTAGCGGTCGTATTCCATCCGGATACATTGTCTTGTTTTTCATACTTATACTTTGAGGAATAGGATGCGTATGATTCGTCATACGAAGGATCCTCAAAGCTGCCGTTGACGATGTTGGATTGTCCGCCCTGCACACCGCTTCCTTCAGAACTGACAGAAAACGTAATATTCAAACTGAACATCAGCGAAAAAACCAACAAGAGAGCAATAAAACTTATTTTCACCGCCTTTCTTGCCAAACATTGCTCTTGCGAAAAAACCAACAAGAGAGCAATAAAACGCCTTATCTTTCTTGAACTTTTCATACTTCAGGAGAAATCCATAGCCTGTACTATGGCGTTACCCCATCCCGCCTTTCTTTCCAAATTTCAGAAGCCAGTAATCCTCATGAAGTGATCGGCAACGTGATCGTGCCATCGGACTGGCTCAAGGTATGGGTATAGTTCTGGGTGATGTCCTTTTTGAAGAAAACAATCCTGACCGTTGTCTGTTCGGCAATATCATCAATTGTCACAAAATTCTTCTCGCTGTTCAGCTTGCCGAACACATAATCGTTGGTTTCATCAATCATAATGACGGTGTTATCCCAGTTAAGTGTCATCGTTTTTGCAGGATTTTTCATATAGATATACAGCTCCGCATAATACCTGCCTTCAACATCCTTGATCTCATATTGCAGCACTTCCTTTTGCAGTATAAACTTTGCCTGCAAAGTTTGTGCATATTGCTCAGTGCTGTTTGCAGTTACAGTGATCGTCTTCTCCATCTCACCTTCCGCAAAATCATATGTCAACAGAATCGTATCAGATGCTGCCACGTCCTTTTTCAGAAAACCGCCATCATCAGAAAGCGTACCGGCATCTGCCGTAAGCTGATAGGTGATATCCGATTCCGTAATGCGCAGGCTATCCATGTAGTTATGTATGGAAAAGGTCACTGTATTGCCGATTATCCGGTATTCCGCATTTTCTTCCGTTGGTTTTAGAAAATTGCTGGTGAAATAAAAATGGTCAGAATAGACCTCGTTTTGAAATCCTTTGATTGTAAGATAGCGTGCAGTGACAGAGGCTGCACACAGCAAAAATGTCAAAAAGGTGAGTACGGAAACAGATGTGGATACCATTCTTTTTTTCATGAAACAGAAATCTCCTTTCCTGATTGCTCCCGATTGCAATCCATGCCGTCAATCAACCTGTATAAATTCCACAGCAATATACACAGCGTCCGTCTGTCCGGAAAACTTTGCATCGTTTTTGCTTTTATCCCATTTCGCTTCCAGTATATACTGATGTGTTTCCGTTGCCTCAACAGAAAAGACCGGTGCGTTCTGGTATTCATACACGCTCTCGCCGTTGCCGTTGCAGCTCCATTCATCGGCAAGGATCTTGTTTTCTCCGTCAGAAAGCGTAAAATCCAGCGGAAGATTGCCGGTGGTTTTTAACGTGATCTGATACCGCGTTGTCGTCTCGGTCACTCGTTCATCTGCGAAATTCTGCACGGAGAATTTGATGATATCGGCATCCCCAGGCGTTGTGATATCCAGAACCACCTTCGCATCGGAATCCATAGAAGGGGAAAAGCAAGCCGTCCTCGCTGTGTCCCCATTCTGTTCTCTGATGCCAAATTTTGCAAATACACCGGAAAGCTGATACACCGAAAGAAGCGTCAGGCAAATAAGGACGGCGGCAATGCCCAACATCCGGTTGGAGCTGTGTGCAATGTTTCTTTGTGTCTGTTTTCTGCCGTTACGCATCCCCTGCACGCCACCTTTCAAGTGTCATTTTGCTGCTTGAGCATCTCAATCTCCATTTTGATTGCATCTAACGTCTCGCTGTCCTTGTTCTTTTCCTTACGGAAAGACAGTTCCATCAGAACCACCACCGCTGCCAGAATCAGAAATACAGAAACCGGCTGTTTCAGAATGCGAACCACTGCGCCAAGCCCTGCAATACTGCACACCAGCACACCCTTGATCTGGCTTTTATTGATCGGTGCATCCGCAATGTTATTGGCGTCGCCCTTTGTGATAATTTCATCTCCATCGATTCTGATGATCCGGTGAATGACAAGTGTGCTGTCCTCCTGATATAAAACGATCTCATTGACCGCATAATCATCTGCTGCTCTGATAATCACCAGATCATCCACTGACAGCGTGTTTTCCATACTGCCGGAAAGCACAACTGCCACACCATAGCCAAAGGGCATCGGAATCTGGTTACCTATCAGACTGCTGGCATTGAAAAAATACACACCTACACCAACAATCATACCGCAAAGCGTCAAAATCAGCCAGCGAACTACTCGTTTCAACTTGATTTCTGAGGCACGAAACTGTTTCAACTTTTCTCATCCTCTACCTCTTTCTGTCGTTTTTCTCCGATGGGGAAAAACAGCATCACCACCATGAGCAAAAGCGAGCCTACCGCCATCCAGCTCCAGAGCGCCACAAAGGCATGATCTCCCGTATGGGGCGAAGGAACGATGCCATTATCTGCGCTGGAATTGGTATTCTGCATTGCCGTGGTTTCAATGACAACGGAAAATATCAGGTCTTCGTCTGTTGCAAGATTGCCAAGGGTGGTATCCAAAGTATCGTTTCCGCTTTCAAAGGGCCATATCCATTCCAGTGTATAATACGTATACTTCCCTGCACCCAATGTCGCTGCATCCGCTGCGGCATCCAGTGCTGAGACACTGGCATAGGCATTCTTTCCGCCCACAATCCATTTCCCGTCATAGCGGTTTAGTTTGGTTTCAATCGGAATCGTAATATGTTCAGGGCTGAAACCGGCACTGACTGCAACAGTATAATCCAATGGGCAGTTCCCTGTATTTTTCAACTTAAAAGTATACGTATTCTCCGTGCCGGGAGCAATGATCTTTTCGCCGTTATCGCTGTTTACGGTGACAATATGCTCCCCATTCACATAGGATACACGGAAGATTTCCACCTGTGTGTTGGTACTCCACACCGTTTGGTCGTCACTGGCTTCAAAACCGGGTTTCAGCGGTTGGGATGCTGCTTCACTGCCAGAGAACGCCTGCGACGAGGGCATGGTCTGCTCTGCAGCAACATCCGTAGTCTGATAAACGCTGTTTTCCTCTGCACCGTGAACTGTAAGCAAAGATATCGCGCCAGAATCATCCGGAAGGTAGCTTTGCAACACACCAGAAATCGCAGCGGCAGAAACTGCAACACATAAATAATAGGACAAAGCAAATAACCATATCCGCTTCGGTTTGCTGTATCTTGCTTTCACCAACACACCTCCGTTCTCCATTGACAGTTCTTTTGACATTTATGAACAGGCGGCGCGATGTCCGCCTGCTCAGAAACGCTAAAGGCAATCCGCTCAGCCCCTGCCACGAAGGATCCGGGCGGATTGTTGCAATTGCTGTTCAAAATTAGTCAATCTGCGTTACAGTTGCAGAAACACTCAGAGAAATCGTGGCTGCATTACCGGCAACGGCCTGGTCACCGAGGAAAGTATCTTTTACATCGTTTGAGTCACTGGTGTAAAAAGGCCATTCCCAGGAAATATCAGGAACACCAGCAGTGAGCTTGCTGAGATCTTGATTGGCAGCGTAATCTGCCGAAAATGCTGCAATTTTCGCCTTCACTGCGGCTTCAAATTCATCAGCATTCGAATAATCCATACCATTAAGGGTATCAGTACCGACCGTAATCTCAATGGGGCAGTAGTATTGATTTGTAGCGTCAACCCAATTATCACCAAGCTCCATTGTACCGACAAAGCTTACTCTGAAAGCAGTCTCGGGTATACCGTTCAATGTGAAAGCAGCCATATTGCCTTTGGTACCTGGAGCAACAACCTTATCGTCTGCGGCTGAAACAACAGTGTATGTATGAACAGTAAAGCTGGTATCATCCTTAGCATAAGATTTTGCAAATGTTTCACCAGTTGCGGTAATCTCAACGCCCCACTTTGCTACACGGGCAGAATCGGTGCCGCTACCGCTGGTAACATACTTTGCGAATGTGCCGCTGATCGCACAGGTGGAAAGGAGAACCGCTACCAACAGGGTCGATGCAGCTCTCAGCGCATTGTTCTTTTTCGCCATTATGAAAACCTCCTTTTATGTAGGCTGTTTAGCCTATGGGATAAAGTTCGTCGGCATTCAGCTTGATTTGCAAGAATGCTTCCGATATATCAACTCCGGACGTGGCTTCCGTAGAGGATATGCTTATGATTCTGTGCTGTTATGGTCTGAATTTTCTGCTGCCGGCTTTTCTTTCGACGCCTTTTCCGCTCGCAGTGCCGCAAGTTCGGCGTACAGCGCCTCTTTATCCGCCTCGTGCTTTTTTTGATAGCGAATACGCCGAACCGTATCCCAACCCACCAGCAAAACAATCGGCAGAATGACACATACAATCAATCCCCATGTGGTCTGCATGAACATTGCGACACGTCCTGCTCCGGCAATGCGGAATCCGGTGTATTTTCCCACCAATTTCTCCGCCGGAACGGACAATGTATCTTCATCATTGTTATGATCGCCCTTGGTTCTGAAGAAAAAGCCCTCATCCTCGCTGATAATCTCAATGACACGGTGAGAAGTCACCGCGCTGTTGTTGCTGGCGGGATCAAAGAAGGATATGACATCACCGACCTTGACCTCCTCCGGCTGAACCACCCGAATGAAAATCAGATCACCGCCGTTAAAGCTGTCTGCATACTCACCCTGCATGGAATCGGTCAGGACAATCATGGGAGCATATCCCCCCAGGGAAGGCACTTGATCCGCATTAGTCCAGCCCTTTATCAGCAGGATGCAGTTCACAATCAGAATCGGTGTCAGAATGACGCACAAAACAATTCCAATGATTGTCAATACTCTGTTTCCAACGGTGTTTTTTTCCTTATGTAGATCACTCATAACAAATTACCCGTTTATCTTCCTTTCCAAATTTGCTTATTTTCGACGAGTTTCGCTCCCCTTTTTGTATTATATCACTTTTCTATCAAAATGTCAATGGTATGAAAACGCAGTGTATGATTATTCATGTAAAATATATATGAACAGGGGAAGAAAACACAGTTGTTTCCGGGATCCGCCGGCTGTCCCAAGGGTTACTTTCGAAGGTATTTTGCCGTGAGCGTTTGACCGCTTTCCAGCATTTCCTTTGGTGTTCCCGTAAATACGACTTTGATCCTGTATAATAAAACTTGACACAAACCTTACGAACAAAGTATAATAAAACAAAAGGAGAGTGTCAAAAATGAGAACACAAAAAAATACGATGAGGAATTTAAGAAACAGGCGATTAAGCTGGCAAAAGAAATAGGAAACAAAGGAGCGTTTGAAGAACTTGGAATACCGAAAGGAACGTTGAGCACATGGGTAGGAAAAGCGAAAGCAGGAGAGATAGATATAGGTACAGGCACTCGTTCACCAGAAGAATCTCTAAATCTTGCCCAGCAGTTACAAGCTGCAAATAAGCGAATCAAGGAACTTGAAAAAGCAAATCGTAAGCTGGAAGAACTGAATGAATTTTTAGAGGAAGCATCAGCTTTTTTCGCAGCGAGCCGACGGAAGTCAGGAAAGAAGAACGATTAAAATTCATTGCACTAAAGACCGAAGATGGCGAAAATAAGGGGAAGATAAGTTTCTGTTGCAAGGCATTAGATGTAACAAGGCAAGCTTTTTACGATTATATTGAACGTAAGAGCAAGCCATGGAAATATCAGCCGCTTGTGGATGAAATGAGGATAATCCATAATGAAGATATTTATAATGATACCTATGGCAGGGAACGTATGTATCTGGCTCTGCAACAGAGATACGAAGAAGGAAAATCAGATATTCCTGTGCCAAGTGAAGGTACCGTTCGAAAGATTATGGAAAAATCGGAATTATACATAAGCCACGCAGAAAAGCAAATGGAATAACCAAAGCAGACAGTGAAGCACATAAATCCGATGATCTTCTGAAACGTAATTTCAAGGCATATAAGCCGCTGGAAAAGGCAATAACTGATATAAGTGAACTGAAAGCGAAAGATGGAAAAGTCTATGTTTCGGCAATATTTGACTATTTTGACCGTAACTATTCACTCCCCCACATCATCTGCCCGATAAACAATGAAAGCAGAGCATCAAAAGCTGCAACACCTGCTTTGGCAGCGGTAGAGGTGAAGGACTTGAGCATCAGGAAATCCTTTGCCCCCTGCTCGGATCGAAATGTGCCGATGACCTTGCTTTTCATTCTGACCATACGCAGATCACGTTCAGCCTGATTATTTGTAAAGGGGACAAGTGGATTATCCGCAAAACGGCATACTTCTCCCTTGTGTGTCCGAAGACGATCGATCAAAGCACGGATTTTCCCACGCTTCACCCTGCCATGTTTTCCAGGTTCTCTTTCAGGGATCGGATTCTGCGCAGTACCCTTTTCAAGAATCAGATCGTAATTTCGCTTCAGGCATTCCATGTAGTGCTGCCGGGAATCAATCTCCGGATGCTGATTATAGTAATCTGCCGCACGGTACATGGAAAGCAGTTCGAGATATAGTTCCTTTGCCCATGTCTGTTCCGGATGATTTTCAAAAATCCCCGTCAGTTCACGCAAAAGATGTGCACAGCACATGGCATGGTCTGCTCCGGTCGCCTTAAAATAGGATGACCAGAAATCATGTACCGCAATGCCACGGTATTGCGCAAGAAATCCGATCTCATCCATCGCCTGCTTCCCACGTTTTTCGGACAGAGCATAGTAAGTCAGCCCTGATGTGCTGATCACATGCACCCAATGCAGCTTACCATTCACACGCAGACCTGTTTCGTCACAATGCACAACAGGATTTTTATGCAATTTCTGTGGAAAATCAGCCACAATCGTTTCTGCTTTCGCAGCAGCGCTGTGCAGCATATTGGAAACAGTCCCAACGCTTAGTTTGATACCGGTCAAGCCCTGAATAATCTCGCAAAGGTTCTTCATCGCCACCATTCCCTTGGTGCTCAGAACGCATACCAGAGCTTTCAGGCAGTTTCCGTATGTGACAGAACCGCTGATTCCGGTGGGACGCATTGCGACCTCTTGCACGCCCTCACAATCGCACGCCATGATCTCATATTTGACAGTTTCTTTCCTGATTTCAATATCAACAGCATAGCAGGTATCATGCACTTTCAATTTGCCGCAGTGAGTTCTGTGGGGGCAATCGGCGCAATGCTGCGGATAAACTGCTTCGATCCGGTCGGGTTTAGAAAGCGTCATATGATGACCCTTGTGTCCGGTCTGACCGCCTGCTTTTTTACCGCTCTTTTTACGCTGGCTTTTTGGGGATGACTTATCAAAGCCATCCGAAGACGGCGGCTTGCTGCTGTTATGGCTGTCCTTATGCAGCTGCTCCTCCAGTTCTGCGATTCTCGCGTTGGCTTGATCCAATTTCATTGTCAGAGTATCAATGGTCTGCTGCTGTGCCTTAAATGTTTCGAGAAGTTCTTCGATCACCGTCATGCTTTTTCACCACCGTTTTTTCTTTAGTATAGCACATTTATTGATGCTTGTAAATTGACAGAATCACAGCTTTTTTACAGTGGAATTTTGTTTTCAACTTTGTGGAAGTTTGGGAGGACTGAATAGTTACAAGAAATGATAAAGATTGCGATCGAGAATAAGCAAAACCTGATTGTAGAAGGCTGCTATATTCCGTTTAACTGGAAAGACAGCTTTGATGAGGAATATTTATCTCAAATCAAATTCATTTGCCTTGTAATGAGTGAATCGTACATTGATGACCATTATTCTGACATTTTGGGCAATGAAAATGTGATCGAAAAGAGAGTGCCGGACGAGGACTTCACGATTCAGTTTGTGAAGCAGGAAAATGAGTATTATCTGAAAAGCTGCAGCCAATACGGGCTTGACTACATTCTTATCGACACAGACTATTTGGAAAATGTCCGTGATGGAGTGGGGAGAATAATGAGATAAGTGTACGCATATAAGGCAGGGTAACTTAATTATGAATGACTGGTTTACTGTCGAGAAGATCGACACACAAACATATTCTATCAGCGAATATCAGCATTGGGAAGAAACGCATTGCTATCTAATATGCGGAAAATAGAAAGCCGTTCTTATCGACACCGGATCGGGGATCTCAAATATCAGGAGCGTTGCCCATCGTTTGACTTCGCTCCCCATTACAGTGCTTACCACGCACGTTCATTGGGATCATATTGGAGGGCATCAACATTTTGAGAGAATAGCCGTACACGAAGCTGAAAAAGATTGGATAACGGGCGGCTTTCCTCTTTCGCTGAAGGAAGTGAAGGAACAGCTTACAAAGATTCCTTGCAAATTTCCAAAGGATTTTAATATTGATGCATACAAAGTCTTTCAAGGTGAACCTAAAATCATCTTACAAGACGGTGACTGCTTCGATTTGGGTGGCGAACAATTCAGGTAATACATACACCGGGGCACTCTCCCGGACACTGTTGCTTTTATGAGCCGGAGAGAAAGTATTTGTATTCAGGGGACTTAATCTACAAAGGCAGCCTTGATGCATTTTATCCAAGCACCGATCCGCTGCTTTTTCGTCGATCTGTAAAACGACTGATGGACTACAATATCAACAGAGTTTTTCCCGGTCACCACGAATTAGATATACCTGTTTCAATGATCAGTAAGATCGAAGCTGCTTTTTCACTGTTAGAAGGGCAGGGACAACTGAAACAAGGGAACGGTTTATTTGAGTTTGGAGATTTTACAATTCATATCTGAGCTTAAAATCATGATTTATAAAGGACTTGACTATGAGAAAAGAACTATCTGAAATGACATTGGAAGAATTGTGGGATCTGTTCCCCATATTTCTTGTTCAGCACGATGTTCGATGGAGCGAATACTTCAAGGAGATAGAAGACATGATTGCAGATCTTCTGACAAGTTATCCTATTAAGAGGATAAGTCATATTGGAAGTACAGCGATACAGGAAATATGGGCTAAAAACATTGTTGATGTGATGATTGAGATCTCTGAAAACGCTGATATAGAAGAAATCTCACTCATTTTGGAGCAAAATGGTTTTATCAAAATGTCCGATGAAAAGAGACGTATTTCACTCAACATGGGATATACAAAAGACGGCTTTGCAGATAAGGTCTATCACATTCATCTTAGGTACACCGGAGATAATGATGAGCTGTATTTCCGAGACTATATGAATGAGCATCCCGAATTGGCTAAAGAATATGAAGCATTGAAATTACGGCTCTGGAAACAATATGAACATGACCGAGATGGCTATACAAACGCAAAGACAGATTTCATCTCTAAATGGACGGCTGAAGCACGAAAGGAATATGGAAACAGATACTAACAACTTCTCAGTCAACGCAGTAAATTATATAAGAAGGAGTGAACCCCATGTGTACTTGGTTCTATGCAGATAAAGCCACGCTGTCACCGATCATCACAAGGGCACAGAAGTTACCGCTTGCGGATACGATCAGGAACACTATGTCACGTTCGGCGGAAATGTCGGGCAATATCCGCCCGACCGATATGGCAGCGGTGTTTGCTCCGAACAAGCAAGGCAATATGGCGGTGTTTCCGATGATTTGGGGCTTCACGGTCGAACAGTCGTCAAAACCGCTTATCAACTGCCGTATCGAAACAGCGGATCAGAAGCCCGTATGGAAAGACTCTTGGTTCAGGCGGCGGTGCGTAATTCCGGCATCGTGGTACTACGAATGGGACATACCGCCCTCCGAGGTCGGCTATCGTAACGTAAATGAACAGCGGAACATCAAAAAAGAAAAGTATGCGATACAGCCGGAAGGGGCTGAGATCACATACCTTGCAGGACTGTACCGCTTTGAGGAGCATAGGGGTGTCCGGATTCCGATGTTTGCCGTCATAACAAGAGAATCGGTAGAACCCGTAAGCTCTATCCATGACCGAATGCCGCTTATCCTCGGCAAAGACAGCTTGCGTGAATGGGTGCGCCCTGACGGTGATCCCAGCAGGATAGCGAAGAAGGCTCTGACGAATATGGTCATGGAGAAAGCGATAGGCTATCCTGAGCCTAAGCCGGAGTTTATGCAGATATAGGAGTGAAAATCATGATAGTTCATACATTTGGAAACAACGAAAATAAAGCTGTTATGCTTATTCACGGAATGCTTAATCCGTGGCAGATATGGGAAGATGCAGTGTCTGTTCTGTCGAAAGACTACTTTGTAATCGTTCCCGAACTTGATGCCCATACCGAGGATAAGCCCAGCCGTTTTATTTCGGTAGAGAAGGAAGCAGAACAGCTAAAAGAATATCTGATCAAAAATCATAATGGCGAGCTTTATGCTTTGTGCGGTCTGTCAATGGGCGGACGTATCGCTGCCACGCTTGCGGGTATGGATGGCATAAAAACAAAGCACCTTGTTCTTGACGGCGCGCCCTTGAAGAAAATGCCGAAGATTCTTATCGGTTTCATGAAGAAAAGCTATATCAGCATCATTGACAAGTCAAAAAAGCGTGATCCGAAAGTCATCGAGAACTGCAAGCGAGACTTCCTGCCCGAAAGATACCATGAGTATTTCTTCAAGATTGCTGACATTATGGAGAACGATTCTATTATCAGGATACTGGACAGCGTGTTCAGCGATTTTACATTCAAGACCTATGATAGCGGTATGAAGATACTTTTCATGCACGGAACTAAGGGGAACGAGATCGTTTCTAAAAAAGCCGCAATCACAATGAAAAAAGTCAATCCTCAGACAGAGATACGATGTTTTGACGGCTATGCACACGCCCAGCTTGCCTGTTTTGAGCCGCAGAACTGGATAAAGGAAGTATCGCAGTTCTTAGCATAAAAAAGGACGGTGAAACATGGACAAGGTATATGTAGCGATAGATCTCAAATCCTTCTATGCGTCGGTAGAATGCGTAGAGCTTGGGCTTGATCCGCTGAACACAAATCTTGTGGTAGCAGATCAAAGCCGCACAGAAAAGACGATATGCCTTGCCGTTTCGCCGTCACTGAAAAGCTACGGTATTTCGGGCAGAGCAAGGCTGTTTGAAGTCGTACAGCGTGTGAAAGAGGTCAATGAGCAGCGACAGAAGAAAGCTCCCCACGGACAGCTCACGGACAAGAGCTTCATCTACTCGGAGCTTGTATCAGATCCGTCCCTCGCCGTTGACTATGTGGTAGCAACTCCGCAGATGGCGCACTACATGAAAGTTAGCGCCGATATTTACGGCATTTACCTGAAATATGTCGCTCCCGAAGATATTTTCGCATACTCGGTGGACGAGGTTTTCATTGATGCCACAGGGTATCTTGGCACCTATCACACGGACGGTCACGGCTTTGCCCGTATGCTGATACAAGATGTGCTTGACACAACGGGCATCACGGCTACAGCAGGAGTCAGCACGAATATGTTTCTGTGCAAGGTCGCTATGGATATTGTGGCGAAGCATATCCCTGCGGACAAGGACGGAGTGCGTATCGCAGAGCTTGACGAGCAGACCTTCAAGGATAAATGGTGGTCGCATACTCCGATCACGGACTTCTGGAGAGTGGGCGCAGGCACGGCAAAACGCCTTGAAACGCTCCATATCTATACTATGGGCGATATTGCGAGATGGTCGCTTGACCACTATCATATCGGAAAGCTCTATAAGCTCCTCGGCAAAAATGCGGAGCTGCTGATAGACCACGCTTGGGGTATTGAACCAACTACCATAGCCGATGTTAAATCCTATAAGCCGTCAAACAACAGTATCACATCGGGACAAGTCCTGCAAGAGCCTTGTGACTATGAGCGTACTCGGCTTATCGTGTGGGAAATGGCGGATATGCTGTCACTTGATTTGGTAGACAAAGGGCTTGTGACAGATCAGATCGTGCTGACGGTCGGCTATGACCGTGAGAGCCTTGATGACGGTCACTACCAGGGCGAAGTGGTTTCCGACCGCTACGGCAGACAAGTTCCGAAACACGCCCACGGTACACAGAATCTCGATAAGCACACATCGTCCACAAGAAAAATGATCGAAGCGACAATGACGCTCTTTGACCGTATCTTCGATAAAACTCTGCTTGCAAGGCGGATAAACCTTGTTGCCTGCAATGTCATCAAAGAAAGCGATGTGCCTGAGAGCGAGAGCTACGAACAGCTTTCCTTGTTCGATACGGAGGAAACGATACAAGACCGTGCAGACGATGAGAAGGCTCTTGAAAAAGAGAGGGCATTGCAGGAAGCGATGCTTACGATCAAACACAAATTCGGAAAGAATGCCGTTCTGAAAGGCACAAACTTCACGGAAGGTGCTACGGCGAAAGACCGTAACCGCCAGATTGGTGGGCATAAGGCTTGAATTGGAGTGATATATTTGCCAAATTCATTTATCTTGAAAATAAAGGAAGAACTTTCAGCTAAACCAAAACAACTTACCAATACTTCTGTTTGGCTGTTTGTCGCTGTTAATACTGCAAGGGCGTTGATATGCAGCACGAATAAAGACGATCTTTCAAAGGTTTTTAAGGATTGCCAAAGTGTAGGAGAAATACAGCAAAATTTTGATATGATACAAGGTATCTATGCCAAAAAATTCAACCAAAAGCGAAATTCAGTATATAACTATCTCTGCTCACTTGTAGCATTCTTTCCTGACAAGGTGCTTGATGATAGTGACCGCAAATTGATAGAGGAATACAACAATATAGACGAATATCTTGTCTATGAAATGTAAAAAACATTGAGGACACGTTGATGATTACACTTAGATATGGTAACACAAATACATTCTTTCTTGAAGGCGGTCTGCTAATTGACACCGACTATGCAGGAACAATACAGAGCTTTTATCGCACTATCAAAGTAAACAATATCCATGTGAGTGATATTAAATATGTCCTTGCCACTCACTATCACCCTGATCACATGGGGCTGATAAGCGAGCTTATGAAGCAGAATGTAAAACTTCTGCTTGTAAACACCCAGCAAGAGTATGTTCATTACTCTGATAAAATATTTATGCGTGAAAAGCACTTACGATATGAAACGATTGACGAAACAAAAGCGGTCATTATTTCATGTGATGAAAGTCGTGAATTTCTGCAAAATCTCAAAATTTCAGGCGAAATAATATCTACACCGAGTCATAGTCCCGACAGTATTTCAATATTTTTAGATAATGGATGCTGTATTGTCGGAGATTTAGAACCTCTTGAATATTTAGAAGCGTATGAAGATAATGTGGCTCTGAAAACGGATTGGGATAGGATTTTGGGTTATGAGCCAAAGAAAATTATATATGCTCACGCTAATGAAAAGATATTATGACCTATCAAACAGAATGGAGAATCTGTATGTCCGATCAGTATGACGATATAAAACACCTCACCCGTCCGCAGTATGACGATCTGCACCCGATGTCAATGCAAGACAGGGCAGCGCAATTCTCTCCATTTGCGGCACTTGTGGGCTATGACGATGCCATAGCCGAGACTGCAAGGCTTACCGACAGCAAAGCCGAGCTGACAGAAGACGAAATGTCTATGCTGAACGCAAACCTCAACCGACTGCTTGACAGATTAGACGAACAGCCGGAGATCAGCGTGACATACTTCGTCCCCGACGAGAAGAAGTCGGGTGGCAAGTATGTGGAAAAGGTCGGCGTGGTGCGGATCTATGACAGTTACGCACAGGATCTTGTCTTTATGGACAAGTCCAGGATAAACATTCAGGATATAATAAGTATAAAGATACAGTAGTAATGATATGGCATATTTTGAAAATATAAACATCAAGGATTTATTACAAGAAGATGAAGACTACTCATTCCCACCATTTACAGATAAGGATCTCGAAGAAATAGAAAAAGCAATCGGTTGGAAACTACCGAAATCATATATTGCTCTTCTGAAGATACAGAACGGTGGCTCTATAAACTATGATGAGTTTGACGAATGTTGGCTTTCAGCGATTTACGGTATATCACCTTCTGGTGGTGGTCTCGTAGATATGTTCGACAACTGGATCAATGAATGGGAGTATCCGAATATAGGAATTCCGTTCGGAGAAACTCAGTCAGCAGGACATGATATGTATTTTATGGACTTTTCGGTAGTTGATGAAAACGGGGAACCTCGTATAGTACATATAGATAACGAAGCATATAATGTTACCGATGTTGTGGCTGATAACTTAGAGGATTTCCTTACCGCAAAGGAGCAGACGGTAAACCGGAAATAATACCTGAAGAAGCGGAAGTAGTAAGGCTGATATATAAAATGTACCTTGACGGCTCAACGCTTCGGCAGATAGCTCAGCACCTTACAGATTTAAAAATACCAAAGCGAGAGTGTACAGAATGGAACTTGATCGCTGTACGTTCAATACTTTCAAATGAGAAATATGTCGGAGATGCATTGCTTCAAAAGACGTATACAGTTGACTGCATCACACACAAGAAAGCCAAGAACAACGGAGAACGAGCAAAGTACCTTGTAACTGATGCACACGATGCGATAATAGATAGAGATACATATAACCTTGTTCAGCAGGAAATGACACGCAGATCTTCGATGAGAAAAAAGAGTGATAAGTGTGTCACTGCACAAGGAAAATACTCGGGCAAATATGCTCTGACCGAGATAATGGTATGCGGCGAATGTGGCTCAGCATATAGGCGGCAGACATGGAACATACACGGAAGAAAATGTCCTGTATGGCGATGTGTTAGTAGATTTGATAATGGTAACCGCTACTGCAAGCAATCACCTTCAATTCATGAAGATAAGTTGCACAGAGCAATACTGTCAGCCATTAATGAGTACTATGACTGCAAGGATAATATAAAGGAACTGCTTAAAAGCAATGTGGAACAAGCACTGGCAGGGGTAAGCTTGAAAGAAACAAAGGAGATCCAGAAAAGGCTTCGGGAGATCGATGATGCCCGAAATGATTACATCTCCCTTATAGCAGCCGGAACTATGGATGAAGAAGCTCTGGACGAACAGTTCCAAAAGCTCTATACTGAGGAACAGGAACTTAATTCAAGACTGAAGGCTCTGGAAGAAAACAATAATATCGACAATAATAAGAGGTCTCGGATAACTCAGGCACTGAAGAATATAGACAGTAGCTCCTGTGAGTTGACAGAATACAATGATACGCTTGTCAGAAAGCTGATAGAGTGCATAAAGGTCAACAGTAAGACTGAAATAACGATAATATTCAAAGGTGGGATAGAGTCTACAGTGGAAGTAGAGAAATGAGAAGAGCTCGTCTATGATCTTAATGGATCATAGACGAGCTTTTTCTTGTTATATTGCAATCAGCCTTGCATTATTAGCTGTATTGATGTATAATAAAGAAAACATGAAATAGGAGTTCATTATGGATAATACATATAAATATCCGGCTATACCACCACGTCAGTTGGACGATAATAGCCATATTGTCGGTTGTGATGGTGAGCAGCTCTCGACATTGACAGAGTATTGGAAATGGGCTCATTCGGATCTGCTTGGAAATACTGAGCGAGGGATCCTTGCTGAATACTTGGTGAGACTTGCTCTCAATATCACCAGTAACAGGCTCTCTTGGGATAAATATGATCTGCTGTACAAGGAACGCATAAGGATTGAGGTGAAGTCTTCTGCGTATATACAGACCTGGGGACAAAAGGAGCTTTCTTCTATTTCGTTCAGTATAAGTCCTTCATTAGGTTGGGATGTCAATAGTAATTCGTATGAAGATACGAGAAAAAGGCAGTCAGATACTTATGTGTTCTGTCTGTTAGATTGCAAGGATCAGAATGTAGTACAGCCGACCGATACTTCACAATGGGTTTTCTATGTCCTGCCAACCAAAGTGCTGGACGAACAGAAACCAACTTCAAAATCAATTTCACTATCTGCTCTGACAAAGCTTCCCGTAATAGAGTGCAGATTTAATACTCTTAAACAAGAAGTAGATAGAATAATATCTGATATTTCGTAAATATTGAAAGGTCGTGATAATATGTTCACACCGGAAGTGATAGAACAGCTTCAATACTATGTATACCGCCTGATTGACCCACGCACAGGACAAACCTTTTACGTTGGTAAAGGAAAAGGAAATCGTGTTTATGCTCATATAAATGATGCCCTGAAGAGCTTTGACGGACAATCATACGAAAGCAATGATGAAGATGAGATCTCAGAGAAGATCAAGCAGATACGAGAGATAAAAGCAGCAGGTCTCGAAGTTATCCATGTTATACAAAGGTATGGACTGACCGAGAAGGAAGCATTTGAGGTCGAGGCAGCTCTTATTGACTGCTATCCGGGACTGACAAATATTCAGGGTGGTTATTCGTCAGACCGTGGAGTCAACAGTGCAGAAGTACTCCAAAGAGTATTATCATGCGAAGAATTTGAAGATCAGCCTGACTTAAAATACTGTATTATCAAGATAAATGATCATGTTCTTAACGAACGTGGAAGTGTTTACGAAACCGTCAGAAAGCATTGGAAAGTCAATCTTACAAGAGTACAAAAGATACCTTATGTTTTAGCTTGCCATAATGGAATAGTTGCTGAAATGTATGAAATCGAAAAATGGTATCGCTCAGATGAAATGCCGGAACGCTGCGAGTTTATCGGCGAAGTCGCAGATGATGCTATAAGACAACTTTTCGTTAATAAAAGACTGCCTAGGAAGTGAAAAAGCAGATGTTATGTTAATTCGCTCAGATAAAAAGGCATATTCTCGTGAGCTATGGTTTGGTAGAAGAATCACATACAGGCTCGGTGATGACAATAAAGCTGATTGCGAGTACCTTTTACATGAGATAAGCCCATATGAAAAGTTTTCGGAAGGTCAGTTTGAGGTTTTATGCAGTATACTTAATTCGGATGGTGATTCAGTCTGCATAATGCCGACTGGAAGCGGAAAATCCCTAATTTTCTATATGATTTCCTACTTGCAGCCAATGTCGGTAATGGTAATCTCACCTACAGACATCCTTATATCGGACCAAATACGGAATCTCAAAGAAATACATAATATTGACGATGTCTCACGTCTGTTACATACTGATAATGCTAAATTCAATGAATTTGATGTATGCACAAAATTTACATATATGACGCCATCTACCTTTCAAGACCGTGATCTGCTTTCTCAGTTTAAATTTCTTAATAAAGGAACTAAGCTGAATGGATTAATGGAGGAAAAGGTAGTTCCTGAGTCAAAACTTACATATATCATACTGGATGAAATCCACTGTATGTCAAACTGGAGCCACGATTTCCGTCCGGAATATCTGATGCTCGCAGGGCATCTAAAAAACTATTTTACAGATGTACCTATCATAGGTTTTACAGGTACTGCGGATTATACCGTCGCTCTTGATATAAGAAAGCAGCTGGATATCCCACCAAACAACTTTTTTTCTCCGATAGCATATGACAAGTTTAACACCGAGTATAGCTTTATTTGTTGTAAAACTGTCTCAGATATGCAGGAGACTGCATGTGAGATTATAGAGAAACAGATAGTTACAGCTACACGAACGATAGTTTTTGTTAAATCATCAGAACAAATTCTTTTTCTGAGTCACAGATTTGGTTCTAGAATAGTAACATTTTCGGGTGATACTACTGAAGGTTACGACTTATTCTCTGAGAACAATTCTTCTGTTTTGGTTGCAAGTGCTGATCTTGGAGTAGGAGTCAATCTGCCTAACGTCAGGTGTACACTACATTTCGGACTTCCGATGTCCAAAAATGATTTTGTCCAACAAAGTGGACGAGCAGGAAGAAACAACGAGGATGTAATCTCATATGTTGTCTATCTCGAACATGAGAATAATGCTCCAGAGGAGCTTGTACAAAGGAGTTTGTTATTTGATATCGCTCCAGAGGCTAAGCAATACAATGATTATTCCGATATTATTTCCGAGATATATCATTTTAGTTCACAAGCTGTATTAAAGCAAACTATAACAGACTATTATCATTATCTTGATGCTAAAGATAGACCCCTTTTAATCGAGAAGTCATCTTATGACAATATTGATAATATAAAAAAGATTCTATATATGCTCTACCGCATAGGGTATGTCAATGACTGGTATGCGTCAACAGATCCCTATAGTATTATGATAGACATAAGAAGTACTAATGGCATCTATTATGCTGAATCTCAGAATATGCTCGAAAGAGTGAAAGAGCGTTGCCTTAAATTCCTTGAGTTCATTGATGAAGAAAACGACCATACATACGATATTCAACGATCAAATTCAGTAGAAGATGTTATTGACATTTTTTCTGAATGGTATTTCTCCCAGTATGTATACAAGCATAAGGAGGCTTTCCTTGATCTCTTTGAATTTATAAACAACAATCTTGAAAGCGACAATGAAACTATCACAAATGAAATCAAGAACTACTATCTTCTCCCTTTTATGAAAATAAAAGACGATGAGGAGAAGTATCGTAGCATGCTTCCTATGGATATCATAAGGCGTTTTGTACGCGGTGTAAATCGTGGTACACTATCAAATCTTGAAAGAAGTCTCGATGAAAGCTACAATGTTAACATTGACTTTGCTGTATTTGCTGGGAATCTTAGAATGAATCGCTTTGATACGAACAGAATGTGCCGTATTATAAATACAGACAAGGACAACTATTTATCGTGCATCTATCAAGCAATAATACGACTGTATAATAAAACAAGTATTATCTGCAGATTTGATATAATAAAATGGGCGTATGAGAACAGCAATATCCTAAATGATGATTTTTCCGCTTTCTTGATAAAAATCTACTCATCTAATCCTAAAGATGAGCTATATTATGGTATCATGGCTAAATCGCTCAATAATAAATTTAAGGAGTGAGAAAATGTTTGATAATATCGAAGCTCTTGAAAAAGAAATTGATAGTTTTCACAAAAATATAGCTAATTCAAATGAGCTGATTGAAACGCTAAGAGGCGTTACATCAGCAATTCGGGAGTTGAATACATCTCATAGTAGTATACTGGAAAGAGCCGAAGAAAGCATTCAGGCTGTTCCAGATAAAATGATACAGGATAATCAGCGGCAACAGGCCGAACTACTTTCAACAATCGAAAGAAATAACGAAGCTGCAAAAGAAGCTGTTAAGCGTGAATACTCAGAATATTCAAAGAAGATCAGTGCCTACAATAAAGAAGCGTCAGCTCTTATTGCTGGTCTTAACGGCCTAACAAATCAGCTTTCTAACATTAAAACTGAAATTACAGACGAATATCAAAATAGTAACACAGCGTTCAGAAATGAATTGATTGAACGTATCAGTTCATTTACCGCTTCTTCTGATAACAATGTAGCTCAGTTGATAAAACTGCAAAATGATATTCTCAGCAGCTTGGCCGATGACAAAAGCAGTATTGATAGTATCTCATTACAGTTTAATAATGCTCAAAAGAGAATAGCTGAAATAGAAAAACTCATGGAAGCTAATTTTTCTACGGAAAATGAAAAAAGGCTGGCCAAAATAGAATCCGAATTAAAACAAAACAGCAAAGCAATAACGGAACTAAATGAAAGATCCGAAAATATGATGAAAGGTATTGAAAAAGGTAACAAAGCAGCTAGAATCGCTTTCATTATCTTAGGAATACTACTTGCAGCAATAATACTTCTTATTGTTGGGTTCAAGCCTAAAAATGAGGATGTCAACCGAGCTAATATTGGAATGTCCCAAGTCTTAAACGGCGGGATCGACTCAATAAATGTTTCTACAGATATCGATATTCCCGAAAATTACATAGGGGAATTAAAAAACAATTTGCCAAATGGCAAAGGCACATATGACTTTAGTGATGGAACTACATACACTGGCCAATGGGAAGAAGGAGTAGTTAACGGTGAGGGAATCTTCATTACTTCAGAATTTAAACTTGAAGGATTGTTTTCTGATAATAGATTAATTAACGGAACCGATATCGTTTTTAATGACAATGGAGAAGTTACATTCAATATATCTGATGGAGTAGTTGATTACAGCAATGTTACTGTGATTTTTAATGACAATACAAAGTATACTGGTGAATGGAACGAAGGTATAAATGGTAAAGGTAACGTTGAGTTTTCAAATGGAGATAAGTATTCAGGTATAGTTCAGCTCGGTAAATTCAATGATTCTGGCATTTATACATGGAAGAACGGTTCATCTTACGATGGAGAATGGACTGAAGGGATGATGAACGGAACAGGAACTTATTATTACAGTTCTGATAAGTCTCGCTATTTAAAGGGAAGCTTTGAAAACAACATCCCCACTGGACAGCTTAAGTACTATTACAAGTCTCATGAATATACCACAGTCTGGAATGACGGACAATGCAGTGAAATAACATATTAGAGGTTGATGTATGAACGATTTTGATTTTCCTAAGATCAAGAAATCTATAGAGGACTTCATAACAGAAGAAGATGGAAGAATGCTAAGAAGTAAGGCTATTGCTATAGGCTCACTTATGGTAGTAATGGGACTCCTTCTTGCACCGGATGATGTATATGCAGGCCATTCTTCTCATAGCTCCCACTCATCGCATAGCTCGCACAGTTCTAGCAGTGGTGGTGGCAGACATTTTAGTTCACATGAATCACATTCTTCTCATGTGTCACATCAATCGCACGTTTCCGGCGGTGGTCATTCAAATTCACATTCTAATTCCCATTCGTCACATTATAATTCTCATTCATCCCATTATTCGACAACTACACTTCCGCCAACAACAACTACTACAACTACCACACTTCCGTCAATTAGCGATATTACACCCCCACCTACTCCACAAGCACTTCCAGATATTGGAAATGTAGCTCCGGCAGACCTGTTCGTTCCGGATATTTCCGATGATAAAAACTAAAGGCAATAACGCATATGTAAGCGTTATTGCCTTTTTATTATTCTATCCAGCTATAAAAGATTTTTAGCGTTTCTTCATCAGCAAGCAAATCAAATAAAGTATCAAGCATACCACGATAAATACGGCAGCGATAATTTGCAGGAGTTTTTTCATATAAATCTTGAGTGCTTGCGTAGTTTACCACGGGACACACACCACAGTAAGGTTGATATACACATTGACTGCAAGTGGGTAAAGCCTCGCTGATTGAAGCTTTGCAAACAGCCCTGCAAGCTGGACTTGATATTATGTCATTGTAATTGCTTTCAAATACATTGCCTACTAGAAATGAATTGTTACCCATTTCCGAAAGCATTCTTGCTTCATCGCAGGTGTAGATATTTCCATCAGAGTAATATGCAAGCTGACCTAATCCTCCTCCACAGGGTGAACGAAGATCCATGTAGTTTTCATCATACTGTAAAAGAATTTTTCGCAAAAATATGCGTGCATGACCTTCAGATAGAAAGTGCCCCTCCTTATTTATGCTGATTATGTATTCAATACAATTCTTATAAAAACTGCAGAATTCTTCTGGTGTGTATCCTATTTCATTCCACCGATCAGCAGCCATGCCCAAAGGTGTCAATGGACGAACAAAAATACTGTCCATGTTATGCATCACATACTCGTCAATTATATCACGATATTTGTTAAGGCTAAAACGTGTTGTTGTTTGTATTGCTCCAACGTGGATGTTCTTTTCAAGAAGCGAGTTGAGTTTATTATTAACCACAGAGTACATTCCGCAATTTGAGTGTAAAAAAGGTCTGTTGATATTATGTACCTCGGCAGGCCCATCGAGGGAGGTTGAAAGCGTGATATTGTGAGCTATTATATATTCGAGCATCTCGTCGTTCAGCAAAGTAAGATTACTTACAATATTATATGATATATCCTTATCGCTGATTGAACTGGAATAATCAACAATATATCTGATAATATCAAAGTTCATAAGCGGTTCTCCACCTTGAAACTCAAACGAAATGCTCTGGCAAGGGGATGAGATGGCAATATTTACAGCATTTTTAGCGATTTCCTCAGTCATGTATTTTCCGCAGCCAGAGTGATGCGACTTTGCTTGACAGTATACGCAGTCTCCGTTGCAATCTGTGGTAACTACAAATATATGCAAAGAAGTTGGGCGTAATAAGTATTGCTTCATGTTTCGGATATTCTGAGTAAAATTAAGGATAAATTCATCCTTGCTGCAATTATAAATAAATCCCTTTGCTTCAAGTTCAGCAGACTTTTTTTCGTTGGTAACACTCTTGCTGGTTATAAGCTCGTTAAACTCATCGTTACTGAGAATACAGTAATTACCAAAATCGTTTGTAAGGAGATAATCATTCTTACGCTTTTTAAAATTAAAATAGTTAAGCATTATTCATTCTCCTTAAATGGTTTCATTTCTGGAACGGCATATTTAAGAGATGATGAAAATACACCACCGCACAGACTTTTTCTTTTACATTCCGAACATATTTCGCCATACCTGACTTTATAGGTACTAATGCTTTTACGATAAAGTCCGAAATACTTATGTGGTACACTACAAAGTGGAAAGTTATAAATACCAACATCAATTCCAGAAGATACAAGCAAGTCAATAGCAGCTTCACAAGCTGAAAAAGCACTATTATAATCTATCCAAATGTCTCTGCTGTTAATTGCAGAATTGCCACACATCTCTATCGCCATGAAGTTAACAATAGATACGCTGTGGAGTTCATTCTCAATTAGTCGAGCTATATTAATTATATCATCGTGATTATAGGCGAAGGTAATAATCCTGATTTCGACAGCGACACCGTGGCTAAGGAGCTTTTTTATTCCGGTTATGGTTTGCTTAAAGCTGCCTGAAGCCTGTGTGATCCTATCATGAAGTTCAGGATATGACGCGTGAAGAGGAATAGCTACAAGCGTTTTCTTCGGAAAAGAATCCAATGCTTTTTGGCAGATATTATCAATTGAAAAAGATCGCCCATTTGAAAGGAGAAGGCAATTGATACGGGGAAATCTGTCTCTAATTGCTTTCATGAGTTCAAAGAACGTCAACATTTTAAGAGTAGGCTCTCCGCCAGTTATTACTAAATGTTCGGTGTGATCCGGAAGATAGGTCACTTGTTCAAGGATAAAAGCAGCAGCAGTATCTATCATATCTCTGCGAAATGACGAGGTGTAGGCACACATAATACAGTTTGAGTTGCACTTGTTAGTAACAACAATGGTCTGGCTGTATTCTGAATAACTAAACAACAGACTTATATGACCGATAGAATTGATAAAAACGGTATCATTATCACTGAATCTGCATTCACCAGTTAAATCAAACTTTTGAACACAATCTTTGCATACCAGTGAGAGCGTATTTCCGTTTATAAATAAAGTATTTTTACCTGATAACTGATTTTTAGCGACAGTATCTTCAGATAGACAGATTCTTGCAATAAGTTCAGAACCTGTATAGTCCATTAACCGCATATAATTCCCACCACACTCTCTGCGATAAATATGATAGTACCTGCCGAAATGAAGAAGCCAAACGGAAGATGTCTGACAACAGATACTTCTTTAGCTCCGTATTTAGATTTTTCCCATCTATGAATGCTTTCTGCTTCTTCCTCAGTCAGTCGAGAACGCATATCTTCCGTAGAAACCCCAGGAAGCCCTTTTACTTTTGATTTTGACATCAAAATTGTCGATTGAATAGAAAGAATCATTCCTGCTTTTACCTCTGATGTTGGAACGGTTTTATAATTATATCTTTCAACAAGCAATCTTCTAACTATCAGGAATATCAAGAAAAATATCAGGATTCTATAATCAGAGCCTATAAATCGTTGACCATAATCAGTTGCAAGGAGTATAATCACCTCGATAACAATCAATGGAATCATTACATATAAATGATCAAATATCTTGATTTCAGGTAGTTTGATAGCAATTATGCAATTAAACAACATAACAGCATACTGGTTTTCGATATAGAAATCATAGCTCAGAAGCCAGAACAGCTGATTTATTAATGTGATTATTATGAGACCTTTGAAATATGCAATAAGAAATCTTCGCATATTAAAATTGCCTATTGGAGAGCCTTTATTCTTAAGAACTGCTCGAATATAAATGCTTTCACATAGGATATAGATCATGCATACAACAAAAATATGTATTAATACCAATACCTCGCCAAACCAACCGTGAATCCGGTTTTCGTAAAAGCAAACTGGCATAGCAGCTGCTACACAGGAGAGTAATTTACTGTCTCCTGCCCCCATATAATGTGTACCATACAATATAAGGCCAAACAAGGTCATAAAGCAGAAGTTGGCAAGAAAAATATCCCAGTTACCTACGATAATGCTGTTTATGAGATTCAGAATAAAAGCAACCGAAAGTGCAGGTAGGATGAGGATATTTCTGATTCTTTCATACCTTATGTCTGTTATTGCTGATGGAACGCAAACTGCAACAGATATTACTATAAGGCAAAAATCAATCGGTCTCATACAGCTTCTCCGAATTTATGAGATCAATCAAGTACTTCTCAAATTCTGACATGCAAATATCAACAGGAATACTCTTAAGCATATTGAAAGAACAGATTAACACGCTGTTGCCTTCTTCAACGGTTATTGCGGCTATCTCCGAAAAGGCGTTAACAGCCATCTTTACTGCATTTAATGGATATACCTCTTCCGACAGAAAAAGCTCATTCATTTTGTTCAAACCAATCCTTCATTATTGAATCAGCAGACTCATCATTATTCTCAATTTCTGCTGTACCTTCTGAATTATCTATTAGGGAAGATGATAATGCCCTTGCCATTATCAACGTTCTGATATCTTTTGTATCAGTTTCAAGCTGCTCTTTTAGAGCTTGAGAAAGAATTTCGTTATTGAATTCCTCGTATTCAATCGAATTATCGCCAGTTTTTGCTGATAATTCAACTATGTATTCTCTTTCATCAGCTGAAAGATGAACATAAAACTCGTCGGTGAATGTATATGAGGCTCGAAGCAAAGTTTTTTTATAGCACTCCCAAAAAATATTGCATACTCTTGACAACAG
>ULWQ01074258.1_pt1 | contig 30521 bp, 29 predicted proteins | sample 1960491 | NCBI WGS metagenome assembly ULWQ01 (sample SAMEA4835816, study PRJEB28245) | human gut metagenome | biome: gut microbiome; material: fecal sample | place: Denmark | collected 2008
TACACCTTGACATTGTATAACCATTAAATATTGAGTTCTTCCATTTCTTATAATCATGTTATTTTTAATTTCTTCAAAATCTAAGAACTTTTTGACATTTTCCATTCTTATTCCTGATGAACTCTGCGTAGATGTAGACTCCGAATATTCTTCATTATTCTTTTCTTTATTCGACTGTTTCTTTTTTATTTTTAGAAAATATAGTATTATTGCACATACCACTATTAAGAATATTAATATGAATAATATACTTACTAACATTGTTAAAACATTGTCCATGCTTACTTTTCCTCCTTTGTATATGTATATATCTTCTTGTTCTTTTTGAATTTTATATATCTTAAAATTATCTCTCCCAATGGAACTCCACCTATTTTCTTTGTTATTGGTATTTGTGCAATAACTGGCACATTAAATCTGCCAATAACAAAACCAATAAGTGCAAAAAATATTATAAATCCAATCCCTAGTCCTTTTAATTTTAATAGAGAAAAAAAGTAAAAGAACAGAAGGCCAATTAATACTCCAGCCCCTGTTGTTGCTAACGATTTTAATGTAAATATTACTAGAATTCTTGTTTCTCCTCTTAAATCACGTGGTACATTATATGTTCCCATATTATTCCTCCCTAATATCTTAAAGATATTTTTGTTCTCTTTTGTTATGCAATTCTACCATACTCGTCATTATTTATAACAACTTGCGAGGTAGTTATAATATCATCCATAAGATCATATGTTAATTTCCAAATTGTATATGCTCCTAATATAACAACTGTTGAAATTGCTAGTCCTATTAGTTGTCCTTTTATTTTGCCTTGTTCTTCTGGACTTGCGGTTATAAATTTAATTCCCATTACTACTCCTACTACAAATAATACTACTAACCCCACAGCAAATAGTATTTGAGAAATTGGAGCAATTGCGCTTGCAATGTCATCTGGGTTAAATATTTGTTCACCATTGCGTGCTGCTATAAACCAATCCCTTGCCTCTTTTACTATATCTATACCATATGATATTTGAAACGGCTGTACAAGTATAAATAGCACAAATAATATTAAAATAATTCTAACTAATATTTTGCTTTTCATAATATCACCTCTATTTTACACTATTATATATATAATAACGTTTTTCTACATATTTTTCAAGACTTTTATCTATGTAATATAAAAAATATATTATTGTTATTTTTTTGTAATAGTTTTCTTTATTCTCTTACGGAAATAATGTTTTTAGCTTTTGCTATACTATACATTAATTCCACTTATAAATGAATTTATTATGCCTAGCACTGTACTAAACCCAAATAGAATAACTGCTCCTATTACATATGCCATTAACTTTTCTTTAATTGTAGCCTTATCATTTGTAGACGAATACATATATCTTATTCCAAGTATTGTGAGTGTTATTAAGGCTACTGCATACCCAACAAGCTGTGTAATATATAACACTTTTCCTCCCATTCTTCTTATGCTTGATGCAGAGCTATCATCTTTATTCCAAAGATTTCTCATTGACTCTGTAATGCTACTTGCATATATGCAGTTGCTTAAACAAAAGGTTACTAATATTGTCACTATTAAAACCGCTATGAACTTTTTCATATTTATCACCACCAATTTACGTGAATTAGTTAATGTAGGTATTCTTTAACCAATTTTTTCGAATAATTATTTTTAATACAAAAAAGCTATTAAAATTAATAGTTAATTTTAATAGCTTTTTCAGTGCAATTTAAACTATGTTTAATTAATTCCACTTACAAAATCTTGAACAACGCCAAGTAAAAAACTAGCTCCAAATAATAGTACGGCACCTACTACATATATTGTCATACCTTTTTTGTATTCTGCTTTTTCGTTTGGTGATGCTGCAACATATTTAATACCAAGTATTGTTAGCATAATTACAGCAACTGCCATACCAATTATTCTTACAATGTATAGTATTTTTCCAGCTGTAGTTGATATTGTTGTAGCGGGCTTTCCTGGATCTTGTGGTTTTATTTCTACAAATCCGTTTGTTGCTCTTACTATTGTTGTTGCTAATGTAACTAATGCTATGGCAATAAGTAAAACAGCAATTATTTTTAAAGTTTTATTTTTCATATTTTCTCCTCCTATAATTAATAAATTATAATAAAATTAACTATCTAATTAAATTATAACTGATTTTCGTTAAAAAATCAAGCTTTTTTGTCATAATTTGTCAATGTAACCATTTATTCTGGATCGTAGTCTCTGCAAGAGTCATTGCTGTCATGAAGTTTTCCATCTTCGTCACAATACTTTCCATCATATTTGCTACAGTTTCCGCATCTATCGCTCATATATAACACCCCCATTGGCTTTCACCCATATTTTGACATTAAATTAATAATAGCACTATTTTCGCTTCCAGTCAACATTTTTTCAAAAATTGTGTTAATTAGCGCCTTTTTCCATCTTTTTTGTTATGGCTTTTAGTGCTTTTTCTCTTGGCAACATAACTACATGTCCACAGCCTATGCATTTTAATTTAAAGTCTACTCCTACTCTTGTTACTTCCCATTCTTTGCTTCCACATGGGTGTTGCTTTTTTGTTTTTACTATATCGCCTATATTGTAATCCATTTTATTTCATCCCTTTTTATTTTACAAATAATGCTATTCTTTTTTCTATGCTTGATTTGCCAAGAACTTGCATTATTTCATACAAATCTGGTGTCTGTTGCCTTTTAGTTAAAGCAACTCTTAATACTGTGCTTATGTCTCCCACATGACCTTTCCAGTTTTCTGGATTCTGCTTATATTCTTTAACTTCTCTTGCATATCCCATTTCTTCTGCTAAATCTTTGACTTTATCAAACCACGTTTGTTTGTCATCATTAAAGTTAAAATATTTTTCTATGTACAGTTTTAAGATTTTATTTATTTCTTCTTTATTGTCAATTTTTGCAAACTCATATTTTCCTTCATCCTTTAAAAATTCTTCATCATACATATATATAATAGAATTTTTTATATCTGACCATTTAGAGATGTCTTTTCTTGGTTTTGCATTTTCTCTTTCTATTCCTATTATTTTTAATGCATATTCCTTATTTTCAAGAAGTTTTAATAATTCACTATCATATTTTGTAGCCCAACTTAATGTTTCATTATATACTTTTTCTGCATCAAATCTTGATATTATTGTTTTAGATATATCCAGTAACTTAACCATATCAAAAAGTGCTCCACTTACACCCATTTTGTTAAATTGCAACTCAAATTCTTTTAAATCGACTAAAGGATTAGCTTTTCTCCAACTTTCAAAATTTGAATTTGCTATATTTAACAAGTATTCGCAAACCGCTTCTGGTGGAATTCCTTGCTCATGGTAATAACTTACTGCCGCCTCTGGATCTTTTCTCTTACTTATTTTCCTTTTGCCACCCTCATCCATTTTCATAAGTGGTGCAATATGGGCATATCTTGGAGCTTTAAATCCTGCTGCTTGAAATAATTGCAAATGTAATGGTACAGAAGATAGCCATTCATCTCCTCTTATAACTACTGTTGTTCTCATTAAATGGTCATCTACTAAATGAGCAAAATGGTATGTTGGTAATCCATCAGCTTTTATAATTACTATGTCTTGATCGTTTTCTGGGAAGTCAACTTTTCCCTTTATTAAATCTTGATGTCTTATCTTTTTTTCTTCATTTCCTCTTGATTTAAAACGAATTATATATGGTTCTCCAGCTTTTATTTTTTGTGCTGCCTCTTCTATTGGCAAATTTCTGTACTTTGCCCATACACCATAATACCCAGGTCTTATTTTTGCTGTTTCTTGTTTTTCCCTCATCTCTTCCAATTCTTTTTCTGTTGCAAAACAAGGATATGCCAAATTATTTTCAATAAAATATTTTGCATATGCTTGATATATTTCTTTCCTTAAACTTTGTTTATATGGCCCATATGCGCCTTTTTCTTCTTGTTCATTTAACATTCCTTCATCAAAGTCAATTTTAAAATCTTTTAAAGAATTTACAATTCCTATTGTCGCATCTTGAACCTCTCTTTTTTGGTCTGTATCTTCAATTCTTAAAAATACTACTCCTTTTGTTTGTTCTGCCATTTTCCATGCAATTTGAGATTGATATAATCCGCCAATATGTACATACCCCGTAGGGCTTGGTGCAAATCTTGTAACTATTGCTCCTTCTGGTAAATTTCTTTCTGGATATTTTTCCTCATAATATTTTATATCTTTTGCATTTGGAAAAATCAAATTTGCTAAATCTTTATAATCCATTTTACTCTCCTTTTATTGCAAGGAAGTAACTATGTACTTCCTTGACACTCTAATTTTATATTGTTATATCTCCATAATTACTGGCAATATCATAGGATTTCTTTTTGTTTTTTGGAAAATATAATCTCTTAAGTTATCCTTTAATGCTGATTTTATTGTTGACCAATCTCTAATACGTTTTTCTTCGCATTTTTTTACTTCTTCTCTTATTACTCTTTTTACATCTTCCATTAAGTTTTCTGACTCTCTTACATAAACAAATCCCCTTGACACTACATCTGGCCCAGATACTATTTCCCCTGTCGAAGAATCCATTGTCATTACTATTACTATTAATCCGTCTTGTGATAAATGTTGTCTGTCTCTTAATACAATATTTCCAACGTCTCCAACGCCTAAGCCATCTACCAATATTTTTCCTGATGGTACTGAATTTGTCAATTTTGCTTCTTTTTCGTTAAGTTCTAAAACCCTTCCATTTTCTAGCATAAATATATTTCTAGGATCTACTCCAACTTTTCTTGCTGTTTCCGCGTGTGCTCTTAATTGTCTATATTCTCCGTGTACTGGTAAAAAGAATTTTGGTCTTACCAATGAAATTATCAATTTTTGTTCTTCTTGGCAAGCATGTCCTGAAACATGTATGTCCTCTAATGAGCTGTAAATTACTTCTGCGCCAATTTGCATTAAGTCATCTATTACTCTTGATACAAATTTTTCATTTCCTGGTATTGGAGTTGCAGAAATTATTACTAAATCATTTGGTGTAATTGAGACTTTTTTGTGCTCTCCAGATGCCATTCTTGTTAGTGCAGACATTGTTTCGCCTTGACTTCCCGTTGTAATTATTACCAATTGTTCATCTGTATAATTTTTTATCATATCTATATCTATAAATGTATTTTCTGGTACGTTTATATATCCCAATTCTTTTGCAGTTTCTATCATATTAATCATACTTCTGCCACAAATTGCAACTTTTCTATTATATTTAACAGCCGAATTAACAATTTGTTGAACTCTGTGGACATTTGAAGCAAATGTTGCTACAACTATTCTCTTTTTTGTGTTTAAGAATAGCTTATCAAATACTTCTCCTACTGAACTTTCTGACATTGTATATCCTTTTCTCTCAGAGTTTGTGCTATCTGAAAGCAATGCCAAAACGCCATTATTTCCTAATTCTGCGAGTCTTCCAAAATCCATAACCTTTTCATCTATCGGTGTATAGTCTACTTTAAAGTCTCCAGTGTGTATTACTGTTCCAACAGGTGTATGAATTGCAAGCATTACAGCATCTGGAATACTGTGTGAACTTCTTATAAATTCCACTTTAATATTGCCAAAGTCTACTGTTTCGCCTTGATTTACAACTGTTAGCTTTGTACTTCTTAATAATTTATGTTCTTCCAATTTATTTTCTATTAAGCCTATTGTCAATTTTGTTGCATAAATTGGTATATTAATTTGTTGCAATATATATGGTATAGCTCCAATATGATCCTCGTGTCCATGTGTTATTACTAAACCTTTTATTTTTTCTTTATTTCTTTCTAAATATGTTACATCAGGTATTACTAAATCTACACCAAGCATATTGTCTTCTGGAAACTCTAGTCCACAGTCTACTAGTACAATCTCATTTCCGTATTCAAAAACAGTAATGTTTTTTCCTATTTCTTCTAACCCACCAAGTGGAATTATTTTTAAATTTTCTTTTTTAAATTCAAACTTTATGCTTTCTTTTTTATTATTACTTCTTGCCTTTTTATTTTCTGTTTTGTTTTCCTCCCCTCTTTTATAGCTTCTTCTTTGTGGTTTTCTTTTTTGCTCTTTATCCTTTTGTTCTGTTTCAATTGTCATGTTTTTATATCTCCTCCTTATTTTTTATCAAATTTATATACTAAAAAATAGTTTATCCTTTTCTAAACTATTATAATTACAAAATATTTATATTTAATTTTACAATAGAAATCAAATATGTTTATATTATTTTCCGCACAAACCAAACATATTTTACCACTTTAAATATTTAATATTCCGATTATACTTTAATTTTATATATATAAATCTCTTCTTTACCATTTTGGGTAACAACTGTTACCTATTATACACTTTTTTCTTTGCATTGTCAAATTTAAAAAAGATACGGCTTTTGCCATATCTTTTATATGAATTCATATAATTTATATAAATTTCAAATCTTATTTTTTATTTACTAAATCTTTTAAAGCTTTTCCTGCTTTGAATACAGGTGCTTTAGATGCAGGTATTTTTATTTCTTCTTTAGTTTGTGGGTTTCTTCCCTTTCTAGCAGCTCTTTTTCTTACTTCGAAAGATCCAAATCCAACTAATTGAACTTTATCTCCTTTTGCTAATGTCTCTGATACAACATTTACAAATGCATTTAATGTTGCTTCAGCATCTTTTTTTGTTTCTCCTGTTTTAGCTGCAATAGCTGCAATCAATTCTGTTTTGTTCATTTTTATTACCTCCTATAAGATTTCAAATATGTAGACAATGCAATCTACTATTAACATTATTCGCCAAAGTTCCTTAAAATCCTTCTTTTTTTATGCCAAATTTTCCGAAAGTCTACATTTCACTAGCTTTACCAGTTTTTTCTTTTCAAAACTCCTCATTTTACTGCTTTTCAAGGTTTAGAATTTCAAGTATCTTTTTACCAAATGGAATCATTTTTATATTATCCTTGTCTAATATTTTAAAAACAATAATAAAAATTCCGTATATTAATATGGCAAAGCCAATTGCTAATATTATGCTTAATTTGTCGCTAAATATACTTAAACATTTATTATATGTGTATATTGCACCAATTATCATAATTGTTGTTGCCATTAATGGCTTAATCACAAAAGTTGATAATTCTAATTTTAATTTTATTGTTTTTCTTAATACTGCATAATCTATTATTACTGCAACCATATGACAAATTACTGTTGAAACAGTGGCTCCATTAATTCCACCTAATATAAATACGTTTGGATCTATTTTTATAAGTATTAAATTTAATATTAGTTTTATAACTACTCCAACTGTTAAAGCTATTGCTGGTACTATTACTTTACCTAATCCTTGCAAAACTCCACTAATTGTTTGTTCTAAAACTATAAATATAATTGAAACTGCACTTATTTGTAATACAATCGCACCATTGCTTTGATTTGGAAAAAGTAATTTTAAAATTGGTTTTCCAAAGAATATCAGTCCCGCCATACATGGCAGTCCCATTAATATTGTTAGTAAAATTGAAAATGATACTCTTTTTTTTATTGTTTCTGAATCTCCCATGGCTTTAGAATATGCTATTGTTGGTATCAAACTTGTTGTAAGTGCCACATTAAATGACATTGGTAACACTACAAGAGTATCTACCTTACCACTTAATATTCCATATTGGATTTTTGCTTCATTTTCACTTAAAAAGTTTTTTAATCCTCTAACTACTGTTATTGAGTCTATGCTTTTATTTAATGACCCCAGTATAGAGGTTAGTGACATTGGTATAGATACTGTTAATACTTCTTTAATTGTGCTTAAAATTCTAGTGTATTTATATTTTTTTGTTTTGATTAGTTCTTTGGCTATTTCTTTTTTTATTGTTTTATAATAAATATATAAATACCAAAATCCCACAGAAGTTGCTAAGGTTGTAGCTAGATTTGCTCCTGCAGCCATTATTGTTGTATTTATTCCTGAGGTCATTGCTAATAATTCTACAACAATAATGGTAAATACCATTTTAAATAATTGTTCTATTGTTTGAGAATTTGCTGTTACTTTTACATTATTTCTGCCATTAAAGTACCCTCTAATTACACTAATTAATGTAACAAAAAATATTGATGGAGATAGTGCTACTAAGGAATATTCTGCTTCTGGAATTTGTAGCCATTTTTCTGCTATAATTTCTGCTCCTAAAAAAAGTATTAATGAACATGTAAACCCGATTAGTGCAAATGTTACAAACGCAATTTTAAATGTTTTATGTGCTCCTTTGTTATCTCCTATTGCCAATTTTTCTGACACTAATTTTGCTATGGCATTTGGTATTCCAACAGACGAAAATGTAAGCAATAAAGCATATATTTGAAATCCACTTGAATATATTGCATTTCCAGTGTCTCCAAATCCCTGTTTATTCGTTAAATATACTCTGTATATTAGTCCTAATATTTTAATTAGAATATGTGAAATCATTAGAACTAATACTCCACCCATAAAGCTTTCTTTTTTTAATTTCTTTTTATTTTTCATCAATTACCTCTTGCACAAATATATTCTGTTTTTTTTCTTTTATGAATTTTTAATTTCAAGTCTGACTAGTAAAATTTTGAGAGGATTTTTTTGTCAAAAGTCTTGTTTTTTTGCTGATTTTGTAGGATAATATATATGTAAGGTTAGATTTAATGAAAGTGGTGGAATAAGTGAAATTATTTGATAAGTTTTTAAAACTACTAAAGACAGATAGAAACACATTTATGACTTATATTTTAACAATAATATCTTTTTACATATTAGTAGACAGAGTAGTAGAAATGCTGTTTATTATTTTTACGGGAGTTTCTTATTCATATTGGGGACCTGTAAAATATACACTCGCCATAGCTTGTGTATCTTTTGCATTTTTCTTTTCTTCTGGTTCTAAATTCGCTAGAGCAGATATTAATAAGTTAAGAATATTTCATACATTTATAGTTAGCTTTTATATAGTATGTATTTCTGCATTAGTTCAATGGCTAAATGCAATTATATGGCTAGGCTTATTGTCTTTGCCTAATTTTGTTGAGCTTGTAACAGATTTTTCATATTTATTTAAGCCTGCATTCACTGCATTAGGAATATATATACCTCTTGTAACATTTTATAAAGTTATTAAATGGCTTATATTCTCTATTAATGATGTTAAAGACATTAGAGATTCTATATTTGATTATGGCGGTATTGATTTATCTGCAAAACCAGAAGGTGTTGGAAACTTTACATGTGAAGTAAAAGTTTGTATGAACACGGAAAGTGGTGAAGATGTAAAAATACCTGAAGCTAAACGTTTTGAATCTTTACTTGTTGTTGGTGTTTCCGGTTCTGGAAAAACAGCTACAATTTATGAACCAATGATAGCAAGAGATTTTGAAAAGAAATATTTCTTTAGAGAAGTTGCGAAAGAAATGGGATTTACTGCATTAAAAACAGGTATTGCTACATTAACATATCCATACTCAAATGATTATTTAAATAAAAACTTCTCATTATCTTTGTTAACGCCAAATCCTGACAAACTTGATATTTACAAAGCATATATGAAAAAAATGACAATTTCTTCTTCTGGAAGTCGATTTGTTTATAAAGATTTAGGATTAACGTATATGGCTCCTGACCCAGATACAATAGAAACTATGGCAGGAGTTGCAAAAAACTTTAGTTTACCAGTAAATATTATTGATCCTAATAACTCTGATTCTGTTGGATTAAATCCATTTATATATAAAGACCCTATAAAAACTGGTATTGCAATTTCCTCTGTATTAAAAGGATTATTTGCAACGAACAGACCTGATTTAAGTTTAGCATTTAGAGAAAATGCAGCAATACAAATATTAGAAAATCTTTCTATTTTATTAAAAGAGATGTATCCAAGATTGCATGAAGGTTCATTACCCAATTTAGAAGATTTACTAAATATGTTAAACGATTTTAGTCTAGTTGAAGAAATGACAGAGCAAATGAAACAAATACCAGAACTTGCAGATAAATATAAAATATTAATTAGATATATGGAAAACAATTTCTATGCAAATAGTACAGACTTAAATAATACAAAAACTTCTGTATTTACTGCTTCTGCAGAGTTAGACAATTTGTTAAGATATCCAGGTGTTAAAAATATATTGTGTAATAGAACAAACAATTTGGATTTTGACAAAGCATTAGAAAAAGGAGAAATTACTTTATTATGCACAAGAAGAGGAGATTTAGGACCTAATGCACATAAGGCTTTCGGTTTATTCTTTATATTATTAATGCAACAATCTATTTTATCACGTCCAGGAAATGACACTACTAGAATTCCACATTTCTTGTATATAGATACCTTCCCAGACTTTATATGTAAAGCAACAGAGCCAATATTCACAGTTTATAGAAAATACAAAGTTGCAACGGTATTAGATTCCCAAAATTTATCTCAATTAGAAGGTGAAGGGAATTCCTCAAATGGTCCTGGCAAACACTTTAGAGATACAATATTAGCTAACTGTGTTAATAAAATAATTTTTGGAAATGCTTTACCAGAAGACCTTCCATGGTGGGAACAAGAATTACAAACAAAAAGAGAATGGCAATGGAAAAAAAGCTATCAAATGGATCCATCAAAAAAGGATTATGGATATGATTCTAAAGCATCAGACATTGGCTTTAACTGGATACCTAACTTTAAAACAGGCAAGATAAAATCTTTAAAAAGTAATCAAATTATTTTTAAAGTTAAAAATCTAAAAGGTCAAAGCGTTGTAGATAAAGGTAAGGTTGAAAAGCTTGAATCTAAATATAAAGAACCTCATAAAGTAAAAGAATTTAATTTTGATAAATTTACCAGCGGAATATCTCAAGAAGCAAAAATTAAAGAAAAAGCTCGTAAAGCTATTAAAAAACGTTTAGACGATGATTATAATGATGATGACCCAATCAAAATAGACACTTCTGATTCTAGCTTCTTATTTGATAATGAAGATGCTATTATAGTAGATTTAAAAAAAGGAAATAGCAATTAATAGGAGAAAAGAAACCATATAGTAATTTATATGGCTTCTTTTTTTATGTATTTATTTAATTTTTCTTGCTTCTAAATAATATCTTTTATCATAGCTATGTCCCATTGAAAATGTTTTTCTTGGTAATGCTCCATCTAGTATAACAGTTTTAAATAATTCTGATTTATGCATATTTGGTAATAAAAATCCTATATTTCCTTCTTGTTCTCCTAATTTTTCTGTTGTCTCTTCTCCATGTATATAGTCTACTTTTCCTCCATTTTTCTTTAAATATTCGTCTATAAACATTTGTAGGCTACCTACTGCCAAATTAGATTTAGGATTTTTTATAACTATTTTTCCTTTTTTACCTTTATATACATATTGTATTACTTGTCCCTCTCCTTCTTCTGATGTTTCGTAGAATTTCTTTAATTCCTCCATCATGTGTTCTGGGTTAATTCCAAATACTACTCTATGTATTGGTTCAAAGTCAAGTGCATCACTATGTAAGTTAACAACCTCTACTAATGCATATCTTGCTGGATGGTTCTCGTATTCTTCCTTTGTCAATGTTTTCTTTAAATTTTCATAGCATGTTTTTGCTGTTGCTAATGAGTGGTTTCCATCTCCTACAGAGAATAATAGGACTCCTTTATCTTTTACATTGTATTTTTGCTCAAACTTTTCTTTATCTGCTAATTCCCCTATTCCTTCTAACACTTTTTCTATAAGTTCATCATTAAGCTTATATCCTTTAATATGTCCACCATTTTTCATTAGATCTGTATCATATACCTTATCTGCCTCACTTACTTTATCTGTTAGTCCTTCTATTATTTCTTTTTTATCATCATCAATTAATAACATTATATGAGGTAATTCTAATGGAGCATTTTCTCTAACTTTTACTCTTGGTGGTATTCTCTCTAATACAGTTCCTTCTGTTGCTCTTATCAATGTTTGAGAATCTTTAGCAAAAGAATAATCTTCTAAATCTACTTTTCCCATTAGCCCTTTTCTTATTCTGCCATCTGCTTGAGTTCTTTCTACATATATTAAACTATCTTTTAAAGTTCTAAAGAAATTATTATTAATTAATTTTTTCATTTCTTCATTAACTTCTGCTATTTTTTCTGCAACATTATCTTCTTCCAAGTATATTTCTGGTAATGTTACTTTTAGAGTTGATGGTTCGTCTCCAACAATTTTAGTTACATCCTCCCAGTATTCTGGCTCTGATGTGTATTGATCACATGCTATAACAGCCCATTTGCTCATATCTGCGTTTTCTGGCAATAATATGTCAGCTTTTGAAAATGGTATTTTCATTTCTTCACATTCCTTTCTTTAAAATATATAAATTGAAAAATTTTTCAATTATTAGCTTAATAATTTTATTTTTTCTGTAACCATTTGATACTTTTGTGTATCAGGGTCTAGTTTTATTGATACAAGTGTGTCTTCTAGTGTGTCTGAATTTTGCTTTAAGTCTGTTGTAAAATACAAATTTATTTTATCTATTTCTAATTTGTTTATAACTATATGTTTAAATGCTTCTGCTATATGTTTTTCGTCTTCACATACTATTATTAACTGTGGTAATGCCGTATATCCACAATCTCCCGGCACAAAGTTTTCATAGAAATCCTTGTACATTCTAATTTTATCTGTCAATTTGTTTTGCCAATCATCTTCTCTTCTTATTACTTCAAATAAAAATTGTATTGATTTTTCGCCTTTGGTTAATTTTATTCCTCCACCTGATGCTTTAAATACCTTGCCTAATGTTTTAGCTTTTAATGCTGGCTTTGGAGTATATGACTCATATGCCTTAACCTTATTTAAATATGCTATAATAACCTGATTTCCTGCTAGTCTTTTTTTTATCATGGCAACTGGTTTTGTATTATCTGTTGGTTGCCATTTACATTCTATTCCTCTTGAATCTAGCAAGTATTTTCCCATTTTTTCTAAGCAGTATATTCTATATATTCCCTTTCCATCTTGAGAGTCAAAATAATATCTGGTTAATATTTTTGACTTTACTAATTGTTCCAATTTATTATTCAATTTCTCTTGTGAACCTACATCTATTCCCTTTTTCTCTAGTATTTGTAATATTTGTCTAGAAGTAATAAATTCAAATTCGTTTACTATCTCTAAAATAGTAAAGTGTAATTCATTTATATGTCCTAAGTTTATCCTCTGTACTATTTGGCTCATTGATACATAACCATCTTTTCCATCAAATACTTTTATCTCTCCAGGTCTAATTGCAAATGGAGAAACTGTTGCTTTTATTTCATTGTCTCTAACCATATTACTACTCATTCCTCTCTTTATTAGATATAGCTATTTTATCACAAAATAGCACATTTGTCTACTTTATTAGCTCCTTTATTTGACCGCTTTTTAAATACTTCCATTCTCCTAATTTCAAGTCTTTTACATTAATGTTTCCTATTCTACTTCTATGTAGTGCCAATACTTTTTTTCCTATTGCATTACACATTTTTCTTACTTCTCTATTTTTTCCTTCATGTATTGTTATTTCTATTCTAGATATATCTTTTACCTCGTCTATTTTTAATATTTTTACTTTTGCTTTTCCTGATATATAGTCATCTATTTTTACTCCTTTTTCAAGCATTTCTATTTCTTCTTTTGTAATTTTTCCTTTTAGAGTAACATTATATGCTTTTTCTATTTCATATTTTGGGTGAGTTACTTTATATATAAATTCTCCATCATTGCTTAAAATTAGTGCTCCTGATGTATACATATCTAGTCTTCCTACAGGCACAATTTTTTCTTTGATTTTTATTAAATCTAGTACTGTATCTCTATTAAATTGATCTTTTACGGTTGTAACGTAACCTATTGGTTTATTTAATAAAATGTATACTTTTTCTTCTACTGTTGACACAGGTTTACCTTCAAAAGTAACCTTATCCTTTTCAATATCTATTTTTGTACCTAATTCTGTTACTGTTTTTCCGTTCACTTCAACTTTTCCCGCTAAAATATATTCCTCTGCCTTTCGTCTAGAGCATATACCACTATTAGCCAAAAATTTTTGTAATCTAATTTGTTCCATTTTTTTCCCTTCATTTTTATCTATAATTTTTTTAATATTTCTTCAAAATACTGTGGCAGTGGGACTGTTAATTCCATATGCTTATTTGTTATTGGATGCATAAATTCCAATTTATATGCATGAAGCATTTGTCCTTCTATACCAAACTCGTTTTTTCCATTTGAATATACTGCATCACCCACTACTGGATACCCTATTTCTGCCATATGTACTCTTATTTGGTGAGTTCTTCCTGTTTCTATTTTTATTTCTAACAGTGTATATTTAGAATATCTTTTTAAAACTTTAAAATGTGTTATAGCTTGTTTTCCATTTTTTGTTACTGCCATTTTTTTTCTATCTTTTGTACTTCTTCCTATTGGCATATTAATTGTAGCCTCTTCTTCCGGCACATTCCCTCTTACAAGTGCAATATATGTTTTTTTTACATTTCTTTCTTTTATCTGTTCGCTCATATTTATATGTGCTTTATCATTTTTTGCCACTATTATTAGCCCTGAAGTATCTTTATCTAATCTATGTACAATACCAGGTCTTAATTCTCCACCAATACCAGACAAACTGTTTTTGCATATCGATAAAATTGCATTTACTAATGTACCATCTGGATTTCCATTTGCAGGATGAACAACCATTCCTTTTGGCTTATTTACCACAATTATATCACTATCCTCATATATTATATCTAATGGTATTTCTTGCGCCTTTAATTTAGTTTCTTTTGCTTCTGGTACATCTATACTAATATTATCATTTGCTTGAACCTTATATGAAACTTTTTCTGATTTATCATTAACCAAAATATTGTTGCTTTCTATTAATTTTTTTATCATTGTTCTAGATAATTCGTTAAAATTCTCTGCTATATAAATGTCCAATCTTTTTCCCTTATCATTTTCATTTACTATTACATTTTTCATTTTATTTTAGTTCCTTTTTTAAGTTTTTTAATTCTCTTGTTGTATATATTGCCATATTTAATGCAAATGCTATCCATCCTATTACCACTAATATATCTGCTATATTAAAAGTTGGAAAATTAAATACTGGCGATATATCTATAAAGTCAATTACCCTTCCTCTAAATATTCTATCTATTAAATTTCCAAATCCTCCAGCTAAAATTAATGCTAACGAAATATTGGTAAATTTGTTTGTCATCTCTCTTTGTTTTACCATAAATCTGATAATTATTATAATTATAAATATGCTTATTATAATATTACTAATTCCTCCATTTGAATTAATCCCAAATGCCACACCTTTATTCTCTACATATGTAAAATTCAATATGTTCTGTATTACAGTTATTGAATTTTCTTTAATATTTGTTATTACTAACCATTTTGTTAATTGGTCAAATATTATTAATGTTAGTATTAATAATGTCAATAAAATTGCTCTTTTTTTCATTTATATAACCATTCCTTTATTTGCATCTTTCATAAACCACAAAATTATCGTCATTATACATTTCTAAAAATCCAGAGTCATTAGAAATAAATGTATTTAATTTTGATTTTTTCTTTAATATAATATGAGTTATATCATATTTTTCAAAAGTATCTTCATAATATCTCTCCATACTTGATGTTTTGATGAAATCTGTGAATATATCTCTACCGTCGTATTCTCCGTTTTCTGCACGTTTTCCATTAAATTCTGGTGCATATAAATCTGCCCTAGAATCTATAAATACAGGAACTCCTTTGTATAACAAATAGCTTCCATAATTATATTCATTAAACAACTTTATATTTTTTACATCAAGGTTTTGTAAAATCCATTCTGTTGCTTCTACAGGATAGTTCTTTTTACTTACAAAACTATTTCCTATTTTTCCACTATACATTCCCAAACTCATTATTATCACTAATAATATTACAATTGCATCAACTTTTTTATTATTTAATGCACTCAACAGTTCATTTTTTGCTTCTGGAGCATATTTTTCAAACATACTTGCAACAAGTTTTGAAAATATAAATGAGCCTATAAGCACCAATAAAGATGTTTGCCTTCTTGTCATAAATGCTAATAGTACCAATCCTGAAAGCATAAATAAATCTCTTAATTTAATTTTTGTATCTGTAAAAATTAATATAACTAGAAACATTACTAAAACAACCATAATTGGAATATTATTTATTAACGTTAATGGTAAGTGCTCGCTAATATTGTTAGTAGTATTCCCCTGCATTGTTTTTACTAAGTAGGTATATGGTGTTGTTCCAAGTGGTGTTAATAATCCCGTAAAAACAGATATAAATAATATAACAATTAAACCTTTTGTTGCTGTTTCTTTTTTTATTTTAATTTTATATGGATTTTTTCTTCTTTTTCTTTCTTTTTCTAATACTTTTAGATGATTTTCTTTTATCTTTTCTAACTGTACTTCAAGTTCAATAGCCTGATTTTCTTTTCCACTTTTATAAAACTTTTCAATTCTGCCTTTAAATCTCCTAACTTGCATTTTATAAAATAAGTCTGATTCTATTATTGATGCCATAATGTATTCTGCTATATATGGCAAAAATAAAACAAAGTAAAATGGCCATACTGCAACATGTATGTTTGCTATAAAAGTAGAAATTGCTAGTAATCCAAACAAAAATATCCTTTTATTTGTTTTTATATAATTTTCTATAAATAAAATTGTTAAAGCAAACAATATAAATGTTACTAGTTGCGCTCTAGCTGCAATATAATTTTTTAATAAATATAGCACTCCAAGTGTTACTAAAAATGATATTATGTTGTTTTTGGATAATTTTGAATTGACTAAATATATAACTATGCCTAATATAACACTTAAAACAACCGTTGCTATATATACCGCCGTAAAACCTCCTATTCCTGTGTTTTCTCCTAAGTTATATATTATATATGTTCCTGTATCATATGCCCAATGTGGATACGTGTATGGCAAGTTTTCATGCCAAGAAAATGGATCTTGCATATCTATTCCGTTTTCTAATATGTGCTTACCTATAGCAATTGTATAATATGTGTCATTTTGAAATGTAATTGGTGTAATTGAAAATGCAAATATAATTATTGATACAATAGCTATGACGTCAATTCTTTTTATTTTTTTCATGTATAACCTCCAGTTATATGTTAAACTCTGTATATATTGCACTATGGTCTGATGTTCCTTTGGCATCTATTGTTTCAAATTTTATTAATTCTATATTTCTTGAGTAAAAAATTGTGTCTATACAGCCTTGTCCGAGTTCAGAAAACCATGTATCTTCTATATTGTTTATTTTATCCAATTTTCTATTTAATATTTCGTATTCTTCATAGCTCTCTTTTTCTTCAAATATATACTTCCCCTTGCCCAATCTCGTTACTCCTACGTTAAAGTCTCCGCCTACTATTATTATTTCACTTGGATCTATTTTGCTTATAATTCTGCACAATTCTTTTGCAGCTAATATTCTCTCGTCTTCATATGTTGATAAATGTACTGAAAATAAATTCAGTTTTGTAGTTCCTAATGATATTCTGTTATATAATATTCCTCTTTGTTCATGTTTTGTGTCTGTTAATGGCATTAAATAATTTGCCGAAAAAGATATTAGAAATTTGCTTATTATTCCGTCACCATAGTATCCATCCTCTAGTGTTATATTACTTTCCATTGAACAGTAATATAATCCAACTTTTTTTGCAAATTCTCTAATTTGGTTCATTTCTCCTGCCCTTTTTGTGTACATATCTACTTCTTGTAAAAATATTATATCTGGTTTGTATTCTTTTATTAAATTAGCCTGTCTTTCTATATCTACTTTATTATCTGTTCCTCTTCCGTGTGCAACATTAAATGTAATAATTTTTAATAACATTTAATCACCCTCTTTTTTATTTTTACTCTTCAATTATATCAAAGAAGGTAACACAATTACAATAAAAAAAGCATAAAAAAATACCCCATAAGAGGTATTTTTTTATATTAATTATTTATTTGCTTTGCAACTTCTTCTGCAAAGTTTTCTTCTCTTTTTTGTAAGCCTTCACCTTTTTCAAATCTTGCAAATCTAATTATTTTAGCATTGTTTTCTTCTGCTAGTTTAGATATTTTTATATCTGGATTTTTAACAAATTCTTGCTCTACTAAGCATATTTCTCCGTAGAATTTTCCAATTCTACCTTGAACCATTTTTTCTGCTATTTCTGCTGGTTTTCCTTCATTCATGGCTTGAGCTTTTAATATTTCCATTTCCTTTTGTAATCTGTCTGATGGAACAGAATCTCTATCTAAATATTCTGGTTTTGCAGCTGCAATTTGCATACATATATCTTTTGCAAATTGGCTATTTCCACCTTCTATTTCTACTAGAACTCCTATTTTTCCATCTCCATGTATATAGCTTTCTACTAAACCTGTTGTTTCAAATCTTTCGAATCTTCTAATAGACATGTTTTCACCTATTGTAGCAATTTTTCCTGTTAAAACCTCTCCAACTGTTTTGCCTTTTTCTGATATAGATGGTTGTTCTAATAATTCCTCTACTGTTGCTGGATTTTTTTCAACTACTTGTCTTGCAACATCTGCTACAAAGCTTCTAAATTCTTCGTTTTTAGCAACAAAGTCTGTTTCTGCATTTACTTCTACTACTGCCCCTATTTTTTTATCTTCTGAAACATAAGTAGTAACTAAACCTTCTGCTGCAATTCTATCTGATTTTTTAGCAGCTTTAGCAATTCCTCTTTCTCTTAAAAGTTCAATTGCCTTTTCTTCGTCTCCATTAGTTTCTGCTAAAACTTTTTTACAGTCCATCATTCCTGCGCCAGTTTTTTCTCTTAATTCTTTAACTTGGTTTGCTGTTATCATAGTTGTTTATCTCCTTTCGCTTTTTAGATTTATTTAATTAGTTTTCTTCAGCTGTTTCTACAACTTCTTCCATGCTTTGTGGTTCTTCTTCTGCTACTTGTTCTTCAACTACTTCTACATCCATAGATTCGCCTTGTCTTCCCTCTATAACTGCATTTGCCATGCAATCTGCTATTAATTTAACTGCTCTTATAGCATCATCATTTCCTGGAATAGCGTAATCTACGTCTTCTGGATTACAGTTTGTATCTATTAAACCAATAACTGGTATTCCTAATTTCTTAGCTTCTAATATTCCTATTCTTTCTTTTTTAGGGTCTACTATAAACATAACTCCTGGAAGTTCTTTCATTTCTTTAATTCCTCCAAGGTTCTTTTCTAGTTTTTCCATTTCCTTTTTTAGAAGTATAACTTCTTTTTTAGGTAACACATCAAATGTTCCATCTTCTTGCATAGTTTCTAATTGTGTTAATCTGTCAATTCTTTTTCTGATTGTATCAAAATTTGTTAATGTTCCACCTAACCATCTTTGGTTAACATAGTACATACCGCATTTTTCTGCTGCTTCTTTCATGCAATCTTGTGCTTGTTTTTTAGTTCCAACAAATAGAACTGTTTTTCCTTCTTCAGCTTGTTGTTTTAAAAAGCTGTAAGCTTCATCTAATTTTTTAGATGTTTTTTGTAAGTCGATAATGTGGATTCCATTTCTAGCTTGAAAAATATATTCAGCCATTTTAGGATCCCATCTTCTTGTTTGATGTCCAAAGTGAACACCTACTTCTAGTAATTGTTTCATTGCAACTACTGCCATTTTTAATTCCTCCTTTTAGTTTTTCCTCCACATAGCTTTAGCATTTAAGAAGACTTGCCGTTACTAGCAAGCACTTTTCCTAAACTAGCCATATGTGTGTTTTAATTAACAGACAATATTATATCAAAAACTCTTGCAAAAAGCAAGAGTTTTGAATTATTTTGTTTTGTTAGATATGAAGTGGATTGCACTCTTTAATAAATATGATTAGCATTTGTTGAATAGGTGAATTGAGTCTACACTTCAACAATTTTCAATCCTAAGTTTGATTAGTAACCTTTGAGTTTTACGTTAGTTTATTTAATTGTCTTCATATAATATCAAACTTATTGTGAATTATTTTTTTTATTATTTATTATTTGCATTTGGTAATCTAATAATATTTCATTTTCTCCATTCTCTTGTCTATTATTTTCAATAAGACATAATTCATTATATAAATCTTCTTCTATGACATCTTCATACATTCCATCGTCACATTTATATACAAAATCTACATACATTTCTACATTCTCTTTTAGCTTCCCTAAATTTCTAAAATCAACTTTTTTTGATATATCCTCATATAAACATAAGTATTCCACTCCTTTATACTCAAATTTATCAAAAACTATATACTCTCTTCCCGCAAAAATCATCTTTTGAACCTCAATCATAAGTTTTCCTCCATTTTCTTATCTTATTATCTTTCTATATCCTCTTCACTATTTTGTCTATTTTCATTATCTCCATCTTTTGGTAATTCATTTCCTTTAGAAGGTCTTGTCTTCCATTTATTCCTTTTTTCACGTTTATTTCTTGCTTTTCTTGCTAAAGCATTATCTGTTCCTCGTAGTGTCATAGCCGCTAGCGCAATTGGTGTAAGATAATCAGGGCGTATTACTATTGTTCCCTGTGGTGTATACGTTAATCCATTTAGACTTTGAAGGCATGGTTTCAATTGCTCTATTGCTTTAAAAATTCTTTCACTTGCCATCGGTCCATAATTCAATACAGCCTTTCCACCATTATTCATAAACTCTTCTGCTGCTCTTACTGTAGTACTTCTATCAAATGGCCATCCTTTAAATGTATTTACAGCATTTTGCATTGTGGCATTTATGTCTGGTGCTATTCCTGTACTTTCTGCTGTATGTAAAGCTATATCCTCTGGGCTAGCTCCCCAACCGTGTCTCCATTTGTATCCAGCTCCACCAACATCATGTGCACCTGTAAGGCTCGCAAATGTTTGCATTCTTTCGGTTTGAGCTTCTGTTGCTTGTACTGCAGCCCTTGCTCCAGGAACATTGTTTTGCAAATCTGCAATTTGTTGGTTTACCATTCTTGCTTGCTGATTTTGATGTTGAATACTGCTATTAACCCTAGAAGCTTCTGTAGCATTTACTGCATTATTGTTCATTACATCTTGATTATATTGTTTAATTATACTTGCATCTTGTATTGCTTTTATTAATCCTCTAGCAACCATTGCTGTTCCAACTATCGTAATTATATTAGAAACTGCATCGTCGTTATCGAAGCCTTTATAAAAAACTCCCTCACATCTATTCCTGTCACCTGTGTTATGTGTAACTCCCAGTGTTATTCCACTATTTGTATTTTCCTCCATTAGCATTTCATGGTCTAAAAATGCCTGAACTTCATCAAAACTGTTTCCTTTTTCTCTTGCAATTCTCATTCTTGCTTCAATTGCTGCTTGTTCTTTTTCCAATTCCACGTTTTTAGTAAATCTTTTTCCAAACTTTCTTCCTTGTATGTTTGAGCCTTCTCTAGCCGCTCTATTTTCCTCTTCGAGTCCATGGATACCTCCACCACCTTGTTCCAAAGCACCTTCTTCTCTTGCTTTTTCAATTTCTCTAAGTATATCCACATTTTGCCTATCAAGGTTTTCTTTTTGAGCTATTAAATCTGCTTTTTCTTTTTCCGTTAATTTCGGATTCTTCAGCAATTCAGCTATTTCTGCTGATTTTTTATGTTGAATAGCTAAAGTAATAAATCCTGCTTTTATAACTTTGTTTCTTTCGATATTTCTATTTTGAGTTTCCCTGGTTGCTCTTTCAAGAACACATTGCCTTACTGAAGGTGATACAGCATTTTCATGACCCTTATAAGATTGCAGACCTTTATACAGTGTTTCGAACTCATCAGCTGGTAATTCGTCTATGTTTTTTTTCAATTTTTCCATTTTTTCCTTTGTCGCTTTTGTTGTGAAGATCTTTGAATAGATTTTACGTATTCCATGCACAACCAGTTTAGCTGTATTTCCAATCCACCTCAAAGAATTATGAACCCAATCTCCTTTATCATATTTAACTTTCGTCAATGCCACATCCTTAAATTGATATCTACTTATTTGCCCATAGCTCAAAGCATTTTTGGCTGCATCAATTTTGGATAGAATTTCTCCAAACATTAACGGTTCTTTTTTAGGCTCTGGTTCCGGTTCCGGTATTATTTTCTCTATCTTTTTCCTTTTTGTTATTGTGTATTTGTTATAAGCTCCATCATCTGAGCCATATGCCCCGCCTTCTCCATAACTCAATTCATACTCGGCATCTTCGTTTTTGTTTTCTTCGCCTGTTATACCATGTGGATCATATACATTACTAGGATCAATATTGGCTTGTTGCAATGCATTTAGGTAATTGTTTCTAAAATCAATTCTTCCACTTGCTTCGAATTCTGCAATTGGTTCTTCATTAGTATTTTCTTCGTTTTCCTGCATATTACTAATTTGCTCTTCTAATTCTTTTTGTTGTCTTTCTAGTTCGTTTTTTTCTCTAATCAAAGATTCTCTCTCTTCCGGCTCTACTGGATATTCCTCATCTTCAAGTTCTACGTCAATCATTTTAATTCTGTCTTTTACATCCTTTAGTCGCTTTTCTAATTCTTCTCTACTCATATTCTCCCCTTCTTTATTTTATTCTTTACTTTTCCGTTCAATTACATACAGCTATATTTATAATAACATATTTTTACATTTTTTTCAAGATGTTTACTGTTTGTCACAAAAATATTACATATTTGTAATGCTTCTGTAATATTTGAGTGATCTTTGTGCCATTTTTTCGTATCTAATTTTTTTATCTCTTATTTTTTCATCTAATTCAGGGAGGATTCCGAAATTTGCATTCATTGGTTGAAAATTTTTATTTGATGTTGATATGTAATTTGCTAGTGCTCCTATTACTGTTTCGCTTGGGAATTCTGCTTTGCACTTTATTTTGCCACTTTTAAAATTTAAGCATGCATTTATTCCTGATACAAGTCCAGATGCTATTGACTCCACATATCCTTCTACTCCTGTTATTTGCCCTGCAAAATATATGTTAGGGTCTTTTTTTAGATTATATGTATTATCTAATAATTCCGGAGAATTAATAAATGTGTTTCTATGCATAACTCCATATTTAACAAATTCTGCGTTTTCTAGTCCCGGAATTAAACTAATTACCCTTTTTTGTTCGCCAAACTTTAAGTTTGTTTGAAAACCAACTATGTTAAATAAATTTCCTTCTGTGTTATCTTGTCTAAGTTGTACTATTGCATACGGTCTTTTCCCTGTTCTTAAATCTGTAAAGCCTACTGGTTTAAGTGGTCCAAATCTTAGTGTATCTATTCCTCTTTTTGCCATTACTTCTATCGGCATACATCCTTCAAATATTTCTTTTTTCTCAAAGTTGTGAAGTTCTACTATCTCTGCATTTATTAATTCATTACAAAAAATCTCATATTCTTCTTTATTCATTGGCAAATTTATATAATTATTTTCTTGCTCCTGCTCTATTCTTTTTTTCCAATCTTCAATTGTCTCTTCTTTTCCTCGTTCTTGCTTATATCTGTCTCCCCAGAATGCTATATTCATATTTATAGAGTTTTTTTCTATTATAGGTGCTGCTGCATCATAAAAATGTAGCCCTTTTTCCCCTGTTATTTCTTTTATTTCTTTTGATAAAGCATCTGAAGTAAGTGGTCCTGTTGCAATAATCACAAGTCCGTTTTTCGCTATTTTTTTTAATGATATTTCTTTTCCAATTTCTTGTCTTATTATTTCTATATTTTTATATTGTTTTAATTGTTTTGTTACTTCTTCTGCAAATTTTTCTCTATCAACTGCTAGTGCTTGTCCTGCTGGGACATTTACTTTATCTGCAATTTTTATAAGCAATGAATCTAATCTTCTTAATTCCTCTTTTAACAAGCCACACGCATTTGTTATTAAATTTGATTTAAATGAATTGCTACATACTATCTCTGCTAGGTTACTATTGTTGTGCGCTGGTGAAAAATTATGTGGTTTCATTTCGTACAACTTTACATTTATTCCTCTTTTTGCTATCTGATAAGCTGCCTCTGAGCCTGCTAGTCCTCCGCCTATTATTGTTATATATTCCTCCATACATCTTCTTCTTTCTTAATTTTTTCTCAAAAATACAACTAGTCTTTGTTTAATTGTACAAAAACTAGTTGTTCTTCTTACATTAATATTCTGATTATACATTTTCTTACATTATTTGTCAATTCAATTAATTCATCTTTTAAAATTTATTTACTAATAATTAACAACGTAATTTTTTTAATTTTCTATTTATATTTTTGACATTTTGTGATAAAATAATCTAAATTATTTTAGAAGGAGTATTAATTATGAATTTAAATAAATGTTGTCGTTGTGGTTGTTTTTATTCTAGTGAAGGTAATGTTTGTCCTAATTGTCAGCCAAAGGATTTTAATGAAATTGCAAAATTAAAAAATTATTTTGATGTCAACTCTAATTTTGATTCTATTGAGTGTATTTCTGCAAATACTGGAATAACTTTAAAAAATTTAAATAGATTTTTAAATCAGGAAGAATTTTCTAAGTTTTCTAATAAGTTTAATAGTTCTGGTAATATTGGAATTGATTTATAATTAATTATATGTTTAAAGGTCGCTATATGACAGCGACCTTCTGTTTAAATAATTTTTATTATTGGTTTTTTAATTTCTGGAATTTTGTTTTCTATTTTATATATTTTTTTTATTCGCTCCACTGCTTCGTTTGCCTTTTCTTTGTCATTGGCATGTATATATGCTATTACATCTCCTATATATACTTTATCTCCAGCTTTTTTCTCCAACACTATTCCAACTGTTTTGTCTATTTCATCATCTTTTTTTATACGTCCTGCTCCTAAAAATACTGATAATCTGCCTATTTGTTCTGCATCAATACTTGTTATATATCCATCTTTTTCACATATTACAGAAATTACATATTTTGATTTTTCAAATTTTTCTGGCTCGTCTATATATAAAACATCGCCATTTTGATTTTGAATTAATTGTTTAAACTTTTCTAATGCTTTTCCATTTTGAATGTTCTCCAACATTTTCTTCTTATTTTCTTCTATGCTATTTCCTTTTCCTGCTAATTTTATCATATGAGCTCCAAGCTCTAGCACAACTTGTTTTACGTCTTCTTCCATCTTTCCTCTAAGTGCTTCTATTACTTCTAATATTTCCAATGTATTGCCTACGTTTTTTCCAAGTGGTTCGTCCATATTTGTTATTACACATACTGTTTCTTTATCTGCTAGTTCGCCTATTTTTTTCATTATTGTTGATAGTTTAATTGCATCTCCCTCATTTTTCATAAATGCTCCACTACCACAGGTTACATCTAGTACAACCTTGTTTGCTCCTGCCGCTATTTTTTTGCTCATTATGCTAGATGCTATTAATGACATATTTTCAACACAACTTATGGTGTCTCTTAAAGCATATATTTTTTTATCTGCTGGTGCCAAGTTTAAGGTTTGTCCTATTAGACTAATTCCTATTTTTTTTACATTGCGTTTAAAAGTCTCTATATCAACATTTGTTGTATATCCTGGTATTGATTCTAATTTATCTATTGTTCCGCCTGTAAACCCTAACCCTCTTCCTGACATTTTAGCAACAGGAATTCCTAGTGATGCAATTATTGGCGCCAAAATTAATGTGACTTTGTCTCCTACACCGCCTGTGCTGTGTTTATCTACCACTGTTCCTATTTCTGATAAATCTAATACATCTCCTGAATGTGCCATTGCTAATGTTAAGTTGGTAGTTTCTTCTTCATCTAATTTATTTATATAAATCGCCATTATTAATGCAGCTGCTTGATAATCTGCTATAGTATTATTAGTATATTCTTTTACAAAAAAATCTATTTCTTCCTTAGACAATTTTTTATTGTCTCTTTTTTTAGCAATTATATCTAATATATTCATTGTTAATCTCCATTCTTTTGTTACAAAATATTGCACATTTTATATAATATTTTTTACAAAACTTCTTCTATGTAATGGGCATAATCCATTTTCTCTTATTGCTTGCATATGTGCTGCTGTTCCATACCCCTTATGTTTTGCAAATCCGTATTGTGGGTACATTTCATCCATTTTTCTCATAATTCTGTCCCTTGTTACCTTTGCAATTATTGAAGCACATGCAATTGAATAGCTTATTGCATCTCCATGTATTATTGACTTATATGGTATTCCTAGTGTATCTATTCCTGTTAGTGCATCAACTAAAATAACATCTGGTTTTTTTATATTTTTTTCTTCTAGTTTTTCCTCCATTTGCCTTATTGCAATTGTTAATCCCTTTTTAGTAGCATTTAAAATGTTTATTTTGTCAATTTCCTCTTGATCTATTATTCCTACTCCATATGCAATTGCTTCTTGTACAATTTCCTCATATATTTTTTCTCTTTTCTTTTCTGATATTTTTTTAGAGTCATTTACTCCTTCTATCATTGATTCTTTTGGCATTAAAGAACAAGCAACAACAACTGGTCCTGCAAGAGGTCCTCTTCCTGCTTCATCTATTCCACAAATTGATACTATGCCTTTTTCATACAAGATTTTCTCTTCTTTTTTTAAGTTTAATAATCTTTCTACTTCTTTTTCTTTCATTACTTCTCATCTTCTTTTACTATTTCTTTTTCATCACTTAAATTGTTAAAATCTGATAATTTATAGTATTCATTATCCCCAACTTTAATACCTTTTGTGTATAATACTTCCATATTATCATAATTAACAATATAATATTCGTTTGGTTCTATATTTATATTACTTAATCCCATTGTTGTTAAGTCTTCTTTTTTTAAAATATAATATTTACTGTTTTCTTCTATTTCTATATTTTGACTTTTCAAAAAATCTTTTACTTTTTGATCTTGTTGTTCAATTAATATTTTTGTACCAATTAGCTCTTTTTTTAACGCTTTTTCTTCTTCTGCAACCATTTTCGCCTTTCCCTGTATTGCCAACATATTTGTTTTAATTGTTTCACTTTCTTCATTTCTATATTGTTGTTGTATATATAATATTACTCCTATTGCAAAAGCAATTATTATAATTACTAAAATAATTGTTGCAACATATGTAAGTCCTTTTTCATCTTTCATTGCCGTTTTATCGTTCCCTTCTCAATCTGTTTTACCATATTATATATAATTTTTATTCTAAAAACAAGAGGATTATGTTTTATGATTTTATTTTTTTCACATTTATTTCACATTTTTTTCATAATTCTCTTGTATTATATTTATAGTTTAGGTTATTATATAATCAAATAAATTTTTGGAGGTATTAAAATGGACGAAAATAATAGTAACAATAGTTTTAAAAGTGTCGATTCTACTAATTTTAATTCTTCTTATAAAGAATTTAAAAATAGCGAAAAAAAATTTAATTTTGGGTTTGCCAAAAATGTATTGGCTCCGTTTTTGTTTGGGGTTATAGGAAGTGTAACTGTAATTGCAGTGTCTCTTAATGTTCCAACCATAAAAGAAAATATCGTTAAAAAGTTAGTTAGTGTGGAATCACCTAATAGTTATGGTGATAATACTAATACTGCAAACATTAATACTCAAATGGTTTCTTTAGTTGGATATTCTGAAACAGGTGTTGGCGTTGCTTCTAAGGTTCGTCCTTCTATCGTTGGAATAGAAGTTGAATATTCTGTAAATTCTATATTTTATAGAAATAAATCGACTGCAACAGCTGCTGGTTCTGGAATAATCATTAGCGAAGATGGATACATTTTAACAAATAACCACATAGTAAACTCTTCTTCTACTTCTTATTATTATGAGCTTGGTAAGGCTAATAAAGTTACTGTTACCTTATATAATGATTCAACAAAATACGATGCTACCATTGTCGGAACAGATTCTCAAACTGATTTAGCTGTTATTAAAATAGAAAAGAATGGATTAAAAGCTGCAGAACTTGGTGATTCTGATGCTGTTCAAGTAGGAGAATTTGCTATGGCTATAGGAAATCCTCTAGGACTAACTGATAGTGTTACTGCAGGTATTGTAAGTGCTGTAAATAGAGAAGTTTCTGATCAAGATGGTAACTCTTATGTTGCAATTCAAACAGACGCTTCTATAAATTCAGGAAACAGTGGTGGGGCATTAGTAAATAGTAAAGGACAAGTAATTGGTGTTAACACTCTAAAACTTTCTGGAACAGGCGTTGAAGGAGTAGGATTTGCAATTCCTATTAACTCTACAAAAGAAATATATGAACAATTAATTCAATATAATAAAGTTAAAAGACCATACATTGGAATTGGTGGATATGACTTAGACGAGCAAACAGCTGAAGATAACAATTTAGTAGTAGGAATTTATATAAAAACTATAGAAGATTTTTCTGCAGGTGAAAAAGCCGGATTAAAAATAGGTGATGTTATAGTAGAAGTAGATGGTACCAAAGTTACAAAAATGGACGAATTAAATGCAATTAAGAACCAAAAGCAAATTGGTGATACTTTAAAATTGAAAGTTTTTAGGGAAGGCAAAGAAAAAGAAATAACTGTAACTCTACAAGAACAACCTTAATATGCAAAAAATCACATTGAGTTCACACAATGTTCAAAAAAGACTGATATATTATACTTAGTTGATAAATAATTACTCCGTTATCAACATATATAAAACATCCCCTTTTGTTTTTAAGCCCCATGTCAAACAACATGGGGCTTTTTTTATTGTCCTTTATATACATATTTTTCAGGGTTTGCCTGAACTCCATTGTTCCTTAATTCAAAGTGTAAATGGTTGCCTGTTGAGTTTCCTGTTGAACCAACTGCTGCTATTACATCTCCTGCTTTAACCTTCTGACCTTCTGTTACGTATAGTTTACTACAATGTCCGTAATATGATTCTACACCGTTTCCATGGTCTATTACAACTAGGTTTCCATATCCTCCCCATTCTTCTGCACATGTTATTGTTCCATCCGCAACAGCTTTTATTGGAGTTCCGTAATTTGCACCTATATCTATTCCCATATGTGTATGGTCTCTTATGCTTTCCACTGCTCCAAATCTTGATGTTATTACTCCAGAAACAGGCACACACGCTAAATATACTCCATTTATTGATTTATTTTCTATTATGTCTAATTCCTGTGTCATGCTATTTCTTGCTGTTTTTACAGTTGCTGATTCACATTCTTGCATATCTTCTGTATATAATTCTTTAATTCCTATATTCAGCTCTAAAGTATTATACTCTTCTTTTAGGTCAGCTACTAATGTTTCGGCTTCCTCTAATGTATTTACTTTTGACTTTTCTTCTCCATCTAAAGTTATTGCATATAGTCTATAAGTAAATTTCATACCTTCTTCCATTTTAGATAAAATTGTATTTTCATTTGTATTTTCATTTCTATTAATTAATCTTAATCCATATTTAGGTGTATTTTCTATATCTACAAAAGCTATGTTTGTTTTTTTCAAATCGCTTATATAGTTATCTATTTCTTGTTCAAATTTTTCTTTACTTTCTACATAGCCAACTTCTTCGCCATTTATTGTTACTAAAGAAACTAATTTATATTTAGATAATGTAATTAATGTTATTATTATAGTTGCTATTGCTATTATATTAATAAATATAAACATTTTCTTTGTATAATATTTAATTCGTTGTACTAAAATATATATTCACTCTCCTTTGCGTCTACACGACAGTTTTAATTATACTATATATTTTAAATCATTTCAACCTCAATATTTATTATTGACTAATTATAAGTAATTATTAACAGTTTGATTAATTTTATTTGCTAATTTTTAGTGTATTTTCCTTATTTTTCCTCCTGATACCTCGTTTTTTCTCGTTTTTTTATCTCTTGACTTTTAATTTTTGACATTACTTAATTTTTTTGTAAAGTTAGGATTAATCCCTCCTAGTGTCTCTTCTTTATTTAATCTTTTTTGGATTTCAACTATCACTAGTGGCAATAATGATATACTTATGGTATATATCCATTGCAGATTTGTTAATGGAACAAGTTCGAACACATTTGCTATTGAAGGTATTATTACAACAATTATTTGCAATAATGTTCCCAATATAAATGCACCTATTAAATATTTATTATCCCATAATCCTGCTTTAAATATTGATTCTTCACTTCTTATATTAAAACTATGAACTAACTCTAACACACCTAATGACACAAATGCCATTGTTCTTGCTACTTTTATTCCATACAATTTATTTCCAATGCTAAAAGCTAATAATGTTAATATTCCAATCATTACTCCCTCTATAATTATTTTGTTCCATAAACCATCTGCAAATATTCCTTTTTTAGGATTTCTTGGTTTTTTATTCATTATATTTTTTTCTGGTGGTTCTAGTCCTAATGCTATAGCTGGG
>ULWQ01066386.1_pt1 | contig 30335 bp, 30 predicted proteins | sample 1960491 | NCBI WGS metagenome assembly ULWQ01 (sample SAMEA4835816, study PRJEB28245) | human gut metagenome | biome: gut microbiome; material: fecal sample | place: Denmark | collected 2008
ATCGCAGATGCTTGAAAAATAGGCGAGATTTTTCTTAGCATTCTGTAGTTATAGCCGATTTCTTCATGCTGATACCATGGGGCAGCTTCACGGCTCTGTGTAGACCATTTTCTCACCTTATCAGCATCCGCCTTACTATCTGTCAGGAACATACCGCCTGATGAACCGGTGATAATTTTGTTTCCGTTGAAACTGATGATATTTCCCATTCCAAAAGTACCTGTCTGCTTGCCCTTATATGTCGCACCAAATGATTCTGCTGCATCTTCCACAAGAACAGCACCATGCTTTTTGCAAACAGCCATAATCTCATCAAGCTTTGCAGGAGTTCCATAGAGATGAACAAGAACCACGAACTTTACATCTGGATAAATCTCAAATGCCTTTTCAAGAGCAATAGGATCCATATTCCATGTATCACGTTCTGTATCAATGAAAACTGCCTCGCCGTCCTCATATGCAACAGGGTTGACTGTTGCGTCAAATGTCATATCAGAACAGAATACCTTATGTCCCTGAAGTGTTCCGCAGTTTGGTTTTGCCTGCCCATAGAGCTTTTCGCCTGCAAGTTTGATTGCAAGATGTAATGCACCTGTACCGCATGAAAGTGCAACCGCATACTTGCAGCCGATTTTATCAGCAACGAGCTTTTCTACCTCGTTTACATTTTCGCCAGCCGTTGTGATCCAGTTCTTTTCAAATGCATCATTTACCCACTTTTGTTCATCAACGTGCATTGTCGGTGATGACAGCCAGATTTTCTTTTCAAACGGTTTCATTTTATCCATCCCTATTCTATGAATTCACCCGAAGGCGTTTTGTTCTTTTTATGCAATTAAAGTATGATAACCCTATGCAAACCTAAAATTCTCTCTAAAATACCATTTCTAATATTTCACTTTCACCTGTTGATGTTGCGGTATAAATGTTTTTTCAGCCCCCTTATCTCGGAAAATATCACTAAGCGATCTAATTCATGACCATTTACTTGGTGATTAGAATATAAAAATATCGCATAATAGCTTGATATTACATTGCTTTTATGGTATAATGTTTACAGAGGTGATACCAATGAACAGAGACGAAAAAATCGTAAAACTTAAACTTGATGTAATTTTCAAGCGTATGTTTGGCACAGAACAAAATGAAAAAGTTATCAAGTAGTAAATATTCAGTCCTCTTGAAAGCTCCAAAAAGTTGAAAGCAAAAGTTCAGAGCATGATTGATGATAAGAAAAGTGACGCGGTTTTGTGAGTTCCTTTTTGAAAAAATGTCGTTACTTTTCAATATTCGGAGATTTTCATAGGATCACTTGAAATTTCACATAGGGTATGATATAATTGATTGTAGAAATAAGACATGAAGAAGGTGGTAGCATTGCAACATATTTCGTTGAGCAAAGCACAATGGCATGAAGCAGATCTCAAAACCATAGAGAATTATCGTCCGATGGATGACGATTTTATGCGGGAACTTTTCAGAGATGATCTGCCGCTGGCACAGCTGGTTTTAAAAATCATTACAGGCATTGACGATCTTGAACTGACATCACAGCAAACGCAGTATGACATGAAACGCCTGCTTGGAGCACGTTCCATATGTCTGGATGTGTTTGGAACAGACAGTAAAGGCAGAAAGTTTGATTTGGAAATACAGAGAGCAGACAAAGGTGCGACGCCTCAAAGGGCACGGTACCATTCCAGTGCAATGGATGTGGAATTCTTAAAAGCAAAAGATGATTTTACAGAACTTCCGATTACATATGTGATCTTCATTACTGAAAATGATGTCAGAGGAGAGAATCGTCTGATATACAATTTTGAGTGGACGGAGAAAGATACAGCAGCACCGTTGGGAGACGGGGCACATATTATTTTTGTGAATGGTGCATATCATAACACAGCAGACAATTCTGACCTTGCAAAATTGGTGCATGATTTTCGATGCAAACGAGCAGAAGATATGTATACCAAGCAACTGGCAGATAAAACACGATACTATAAAGAAACACCGGAAGGAGTGAGCTATATGTGCAAAGCAATTGAAGAGATGAGAACAAAAGCACAGATTCAAGCAAAATTAGAAGAAAAAGTTGATATTGCTCTGAACTTTCTTTCATTGGGTACAGTATCTATTGAAGATATTGCAAAGGCAACTGGACTAAGCTTGAAAGACGTACAGGAACTTGCGAATTCTGTGGCTTCTAACACATAATGAGGTTGCAAGCAGCGTTTCTTTGGAAATTGTATTAGGCGATTTTTTAGAAGGATGTGGCAAAGCGTATCACTTTTCTCATTTCGTAAAAAATAAGACCATCATGAGATTCTATGATTGAAATCTCAGGCTGATTAACGCAGAAACGGAGGATGATCTATGACATTACCGCAAACATCAACTATTCCTGAAATTCAGGATGCGATTGTTATACTTCGTCAGATGAGTGCTGATGAAAAAATTCGACAGGAAGCATACTATCGTGAAAAGCGTTTACATGATGAAGCATCGGCTGTTAACGGAGCTAAACGTGAGTGCTTTGCAGAAGGTGAAGCCAAGGGTAAGGCAGAAGGCATTGAGATTGGCAAAGCAGAAGGTAAAGCAGAAGGTAAAGCAGAAGGCAATGTTGAAAAAGCCGTCAAGGTTGTAAAAAATCTTCTTTCACAGAATTTTACCCTTGAAAATGCCCTCACTATTGCTGAAATTGACGAAGAAACATATAAGGCAAATTTATAAAAAAGCATAATAAAAAGCCCGGTGGGTAACTTTCCTGATTCAGGAAAGCACCCCACCGGGCTTTTGGATTTCTATATATCCCCTATGTCAATTTTATGTTCTGAAATATACTCCACAGCACGTTTGCCAATATCGTCAAATGTAAATCTGATTTCCATTGTCTTTTCATCATATATAGTAGGATCGTACTTTGCCTTCCACGCATCGTAGTTGTCTTTGGTTTTGGCGGCCTGTTCACTAGCTTTTTTCAGCGTTTCGAGCTTATCACTGGTCGATGATACGGCATCGGCAAGCAATCGCTGTTTCTGCGACAGCAGTTCCGTATTGGTCGGGTCGAGCTTCAGCAGCTTTTCCACATCCTTGAGCTGTGTCTGCGTGCTTTTGATATTCTTATTGACACCTTCAAGGGCTTTGCTGAGTTTCGTGGTATCGCCGCCGATCTCAACGGTAATACCCTTGATTCTGTTTGCCATGCGGATCACCTGCCTTTCTGATTATTCAGTATTTCATGAATTTTTCTTCTTTTGGATACAATTACCTCTTGACAATACTTCGGTTAACCGTTATAATATAGATAAGAGAGGAGGAATCGCTATGTTGATTAACGAACAGCTTAATAAAATAAAAATGACAAAATACCGTCTGAGTAAAGAAAGCGGTGTTCCGCAGGCTACAATCAATGACATTTGCAGCGGAAAAGCTGATCTCGAAAAATGTGCCGCAGGCACACTCTATAAGATAGCTAAAGTACTTGGTCTGTCAATCGAAACTATCTTAGAATCAGCAAAGGATGATATCCGCAGCTCTTTTGAAGTATTTAAGAGCAATACCTGTCACTATGTGAAAGACATGGGCGATCTCGATTTCATTGTTGTTATTCTGGAATCCGATGAGGTAAGAAAACTGTATAACAAGCACTGGTATCCGGAAGCTCTATATTTGCTTGCTATGATTGATTACCTGTCGAGAATCAATGAGATACCGCTTTGCACAAGATATAATGACTTACGAATGAGTAAACTGGAAAAGCCTATATATCCTGTTGGCGTATTACTGAACAGCGAAGTCATGCATTCCGATGAACCTCTGCGTATTGCTGAAGAAAATGCGATACCTGAATTCAGAAGATTCAATATCATAGAAAGCGAAGTGAGAAACGTTGTTTGAAAAGCCTTTCACAAAGGATAATCTTGATCAATATCTGAAGGAACTTGCAAAGGAATTCAGGAAGCTGAACGGAAAAGGTATGCCGGCTGATATTATCTTGATTGGCGGTGCGTCCGTTGTTATCAATTATGGATTTCGTGATATGACATATGATATGGACGCAATCATTAATGCAGCATCATCCATGCCCTGCATTCGCATTGCCCTGATCTGTTCTTTTTGCGTTTCCGTCATATGTTATCACCTCGGAATCGCTGTTGTTTCGCAGTTTACGGTATCCACATGGGCTCCGCCAAGACCATATGATCAAAATGCGGTTTGGTGATATAAACGTGCTGTTTTCACATTGTTTTGCGTGAAAAACCGCCGTTTTCCTATCTGATTTTTAACGAAACTCCGTATGTATGCCACTGCCGACAAAACCTGCGTCAGCATTTGGAAAAGCACGATAAATCAGCACTTTCGCTTTACCGTGCATTCCAGATCTCAATTTCTGTCTGGGTCCCGATTGACCGGGGGCCCTGCAATTTCGCGTTTTTTCACACGAGAGGGGCCGACGGTCTTCTGTTCGATATCCTGTAGAGATTCCGACCCGCCCCCCGGGGCAGCCCCAGCCCAGACCCCGCCCCTCCCATTCGCTTGAATACTTGACAATTCGCTTGATTCAAGGTATAATATAAGCGATTGAAGAAATACTAAGCGAAAGGAGAATCTATGAGAAATTTTGATTACACCGTTTATGCCAATCAGTTTTGGGATACCGAAACAATGAACCTTACAAATCTGATTCACGAATACAAAGGGAAACAGGAGCTTTATTTGCGTCAAAAGCCTGTGGAGCTTGAACGTCTTGTTGAGATCGCAAAGGTACAAAGTACTGAAGCCTCCAATAGAATTGAGGGTATTGTAACAACATCCAGTAGAATCAATGCTATTATGCAGGAAAAAACAACACCCAGAAATCGAGATGAATGTGAGATAGCTGGATACAGAGACGTTCTGAACACAGTTCATGAAAGCCATGATTTCATCCCTGTACGCAGTAGCTATATCCTGCAGCTTCACAGAGACTTAATGCAATACACTGGGAGCAACCTCGGAGGACAATATAAAATCACACAGAATTATTTGGAAGAAACAAGACCTGATGGGACTAAATTCATTCGCTTTACACCTGTACCACCATATGAAACAGAACCCTGCATCACAGCAATCTGTGATTGTTATCAGAAAGCCATTGAACGTCAGGATATTGATTCTTTACTTCTGATTCCGATTTTCCTCGCCGACTTCTTATGCATTCATCCGTTCAATGATGGAAACGGAAGAATGAGCAGACTGCTTACACTGCTGCTTTTGTATAAAGCTGGGTACAATGTCGGAAAATATATCAGTATTGAAAAGCATATTGAAAAAACCAAAGATGCTTATTATGATGCGCTTGAAATAGCATCGGCAAATTGGCATGAAGAAAAGAATGATCCTGTTCCTTTCATCAAGTATATGCTTGGCGTAATATTAGCCTGTTATCGTGAATTTGAAAACAGAGTAGAGATGTTATCCAAACCCGATGAAAACGGAAAACGCCTTGTCAAATCTTCCGCATTGGATATCGTTCGCGCTGCAATAGCTAGTAGAATAGGCAAATTCACTAAGACAGAAATACTGAATATATGTCCTACGCTTAGCCGTTCATCAGTTGAAGCAGGTCTTCGTGAACTAATTGCGCTTGGAGAAATACAGCGGTTCGGTGCTGGAAAAACAACTTATTATCTTCGCAGCGATGCACTTAAATAACCATTAACAGGCATAAATCGCTTGATTATCATATAAATCAAGCGAAAGAGCACTGCTATCAAGCGAATTAAGAGGAGTTTCTCTAACACGAGAGACTCCTCATTCTCTCAGTACTTGTACTCAGGGGTGTGATCCTCGTTTCGGGTCTTGATGCTGTGGTGTCGGTGACAGAGGCTCTGCCAGTTGCTCTGATCCCAGAAGAGAACACTGTCTCCTCGGTGCGGCTTGATATGGTCGACATCGGTCGCCTTGATGTAGCGTCCGGTCTTAAGGCACTCCACACACAGCGGATGCGTCTCAAGGTAACGCTTGCGGGCTCTGTTCCATGCGGCACCGTAGCCTCGGCTGCCTGCGGAGCGTGTCTCCTCCGGGTGGAGGGGACGGTGCTTTTCACAGTACTTCGTACCGTAGGGAACGAGTGCGGCACAGCCGGGATGCCTGCACGGTGTGTTTGATCTGCTGGGCAACGTCTGAAGCCTCCTTTCTGTGTTGATATTTGGTAAGGAGCGGTCAGCCCCGCAAATGGTGTGTTGGTCGGTCTGAGCAACGCCCCTCATATACTGTCGTGGGAGAGGGCATTTTAGGGGTAACACTCAAAAAATTTTTTTGGATTTTTTTATTTCTCCCACGGAAGCCCCGATTTTCCGAAGTGTCCGTAGGCGGAAACCTTGTTATAATCCACATAGAGCAGCCCGAGGTTGTCGATGATTCCTCTCGGTGTGAGATCGTAGTTCTCACGGACGTACTGGCTGATGAATTCCGTATCCTGATGCTCTGTGCCGAAGGTCTCCACATACACGGACACAGGCTCGGCCACACCGATGGCGTATGCGATCTGCACCTCTGCCTTGTCCGCATAGCCGGCGCTGACGATGTCCCTTGCAATTTTTCTCGCTGCATATGCACCGCTGCGATCGACCTTGGAAGGATCCTTGCCAGACATTGCACCGCCGCCAATGTGTCCGATTCCGCCGTAGGTATCGCAGGCGAGTTTGCGTCCGGTCACACCGCAGTCTGCAAAAGAGCTGCCGAGAACGAATCTGCCTGTTGGATTGACCAGTTTCTCAAAGTCAGTATTCAGTCCGTACTCTGTCGCTGTTCTCACCATCAGCTTTTCGATGATCGGTCTGAAGTCCTCAACATCCACATCGCGGATATGCTGTACGGAGCAGAGGAAGGTCGTGATTCTGCCGCTGTCGTAGTCGAAGCTGACCTGCGCCTTGGCATCGGCTTTCAGCATGCGGCAGGGGTACGCTTTCAGCAGTTTATAAATAAGAGGTTCCAAGTTTGTCAGTAGGGATTGCTCAATCGGCGGAGAATGAAAATCCCGATTTTACGCCATTTTCTTAAAATCCGGTATTTTTGGATAGTTCCGAGCAAGGGATAAAGTTCTATTTTTGAAATATTCATTCTGGCAGAATATCCCCTTATCAGAGGGATAAATGAAAAACAGCCCACCAGGTATGTCTCCGTCTTACGAATTATATCGTAATTTGGAAACATACCCAGTGGGCTGCTTCATTATTTACTTTTATGTATCGGCCTCACGGATCATCCGCATCCTGCTGCGATGGAAGTATCATTCGGCGCTTATTGCAATAAATCCCAATATATGGTATAATACAGCTGAATTCTATAGTTCAGCCTATCAGATGGCCTTCCTGCACACGATACGCCGTTGTAAGGTCGAATACGACCATATCTCGGTCAGGCACAGCTATACCCCGTATACGGTATGTGGACTTCATATCCCAGCCGCAGGTCTGATATATAAAACGTACCATATCCATGCTTTTGAGCTCATAACTATCGTGTGAAGTATCCTCCGGCAGCTGATGAGCTCCGCTTGACTTATAGCTGCACTTCTCAACAGCCAGCTTTCCATTCTCCGGATCTAACAGAAATCTGAAATACGGTGGTATGCCAATAGCTTTCAGAGTTGTCTTGAATACAGTGATCCGTCCATATGCAACTGAGAAGCTGATTCCAAGATCAGCATTCTCCCACGACAGGTTCTCCATCTGACACCTCCTCTTCTACGTCAGGGTATACTTCGCCCGTAGAATTCGCAGGGGCAGAATTATCCTCAAGAGTCAGCTGCTGTCCGACCTGCTCGATCTCCACAGGTTTCTTGTCGCCTGTGAGCATAGCTACGTTGATATACCCGTTCTCGACTGTGACCTGTGTCTGCTTTTTATGCTCTTCCACAGGGACTCCGAATGTTCCGGCAATATCCTCGGAGTAGTATCCCTTCTTGTAGTCCACGGTCTCGTCGATCACTTCGCCCTTCTTGGGCTTTTCACGGAATGTCTCCTTCACGATCAGGTCGAAAACATAATAGGTCTCGCCCTCAAACTCGATCTTATAGCCCAGTATCTTATAACGGCACTTAGAATCCCAATGCATGAGTTCATACAGCTTATCCGTAAAATCGGGGCAGGTCATCTTACGGCTCTTACGCTTATCCGGCTTGGCTATGCACCAGCGCAGAGCATCCTTGTCGTTCTCCTGGCAGCCCTTAACTGCAAACTTTTTCTCGTCCTCGCAAAGCAGCAGCTGTACAAAGACCACATCTTCCAGACCGTTGATGCAGGCGGTATTGAACGTGATACTGCCTTTTCTGATCGTAACAGCCGGATCACGCAGGTGTGCAAACAATTCCTTGCGGACAACCACAAAGTTATAGCTTCCGAAAGCCTGTTCCAGCTCTCTTCTTCGGAGTTCCTTTTCGGTAGTCAGTTCTTCGAACGTCATTTCTTCACTCGTCGGCATCATCTGCTCGGTCATATCCTAAGTCCCATCCTTCCATAATTGTTTCAGCTTCTTTCATCAGCTCTGCAAGAGTTTCTGAAGATAGTGCATTCATTTCTTCTATAACCTTTGCCGGTCTGAGAACATCCCAGTCACCACTGTAGTGCTGCTGTGACAGCAGATGTCCGCGTGCAATCGATACGATCGGAGTTCCGAAACCTGCACCCCATGACGGTGGATAGACTCTCACAGTTTCCTGAACCACGATCTGCTCCTCATCATCTTTTTCCGGGATGATGACCTGCTCTACAGTTTTCGACACTACGGGTTCGTCCAGATCAAATAAAAGGAGTTTATCAGAGCCGTTGCTGCGGAATTCTCCCTTAAATCTGTACTTGCCGTCATCCTCCCACGACATCAGGCTGAATATGACCTTTGCCAGCCCACGGCAGCTCATGCTGTTCACGATCCACTTATCTTCTTTCAGCCTTCCCCAGTGGATCGCATTCGGATTATCGCTCTCACAAGGACGGATCGCGATACAGTTATTCACAGTGTTGATAAGCAGTTCAACGTACTCCACATCCTCAAATTTCTTTAAGCACGCAGTACTAAAGCGCATCTTTCCGCCTGAAATCGTCAGAGACAGGTCATCAGAAGATGGAAAGAAATGTGAACTGACACGCTGATATCCGTTCAGATTCAGCTTAAGACCTGACTGGACATATTCTTCCTTTTCAATAGCGGTCTGAACACTTTCACAGGCCTTCTGATAGTCCTCGGGAGAAAAGCCCTCCCAGTTCCGGTCGATTGGAACATATCCTTTGAGCGCACCGTCCTCCACAACGCTTAGCACGGGCAGGGCATGCTTTTTTCTTTTGTAAAATGCAGATGAACGGATAAGCTGGGCAGCGTTGAAGACATCCCGGCTGATGATAGCATCGTGATGATCACGCTTTCTATATTTCGGGAGCTTGCCGTCATTCTTTACTGCCTTATGCGTTTTGAAATCAGGCGTGTAAGTCTTATGAGCAAGGACATCGCCGCAATGACGCTCATTGTCTATAATTTGGGTTATCCATGAAGATTTCCACTCGGTATTGCCAAGCTTGGTCTCGCGCTGATAATCTGTCAGCAAATCCGCAATTTCCTTACTTGACCATCCGTTCACATACAGATAGTAGATGACCTTGACTGTCTCCGCCTCGGACTCGTTTATCATCAGTCCGCCGTCCTCGTCGTTATCATAACCCAGAAGCTCGGGAGTCAGGAAGATTCCGTTCTGGAAGCGGCGTTGGACAGACCAGTTCATGATGAAAGACTTGGAGCGTGACTCTTCCTCTGCAACAGTAGCGAGGATCGTCAGAAGCATAGTGCCTTCTGCGCCCAGTGTGCAGAGATTGTTTTCATCAAAGCACACGCCGACACCGTAGTTTTTCAACTCCTGAACGATAGAGAGGCAGTCAACAACATTTCTGGCGAAACGGGCGATGGATTTCACAAGGATAAGCTGGACTTTTCCTGCTTTTGCATCTTCGATCAGAGACAGCATACCTGCACGGTGAGACAGTTCGGTTCCGGAAATACCTTCATCACTGTAGATGCCGGCAAACTCCCAGTTCGGATTCTCATTGATACGCTTGGTGAAATCATTGACCTGTAATTCAAACGAGGAGGTCTGCTCGTCATTCTGTGTAGAGACACGGACATAGGCAGCGACCTTCATCTTCCTGTTTTCAATATCAAGGTCACTATCTTCATTTGCAGGGATGACTTCAATCTCTGAAGGATCGATTCCCTTGTATTTTTCCCTGATCTCGCCTTTATGTTCAGAATTCCTGATTCTGCGCTTTGACGCCTTCATTATTGCCCCCTGAGTGTGATGATTTAGCTGCTTCTCCTGGCATTATCCAATACCAGGTCTTCATTTTTCGATATGACTTAATGCCGAGTTCTATTTTGACTTCATTCATAGTTTTTTCTCCGATACGGTATTCTGCCATGAGACGCTTTATCTCCATAGCCTCCACCGCACCTTTCTCCAAAGCCATCTTTAAAAGAAAAGCTGCGCGCTCATGCTTATTGATTGGTAACTCTTCAATACTAGGCTCTGAATTACAAGATAAAACTATTCCGGGTCTCTCTGACGTACCAATCCACCTGAATCCTGTGGTCGGACGTATCTCAAATAACAGATCTGCTCCTTTAGATTCTAGGCTGTTCTTTACCTGTCTTACAATACGGACATCCTCGTCCTCAGAGCTTCTCTCTACCTGAAGAACGCTGCGAGCGGCAGCAACAACATCTATACTGCCTAGTCCACGATACAGATCCTTTGCACCTTCATTTTTACTGAAGTGTCCAATCAGTACAACAGCACATTTATATGTTGATGCCCACATTCCAATGCGGCGCATCAGTTTTCTTGCTTTTCCTGCCATCTGGAGGTCAGAATCATTACCGATATATGATTGAATCGGATCAATAACCACAAGACGAGGATTCCATTCGATAATAGCTCTACGAATTCGCTCATCATCAAGAGTCAGTCCATTGTAGACTTCTTCATCAATAAAAGCTATATTCCGGCAATCGGCACCCGCGGCAACAAGTCTTGGTTTTATCGTATCCTTAACTCCATCCTCGGAGCACTGATAAATGACCCTCTTCGGAGACCCGAATGATCTGCCATCAGGAGTTTGACCACCTTTTGAGAGTTCTGCGATCAAACTCATCATCAAGCTTGACTTTCCGCAGCCGGGATCGCCTTGCAGAAGTGTGATTTTACCAAGAGCAATATACGGCTGCCACAGCCAGCTGACGGGAACCGCTGATATGTCACTAAATAAAGTTAGTATTTTCGATTCCACAGTATTGCACACTCCCGTCTCAGTCATCATTATTTCATCTTCAATTATACAGTATGTAAGGATATCTTACAACGAACCAATGGATAGAATAATAGCGGTTTATTAGAACCAATAGATAGAATTATCTCTTAAGATGGTGCAATAGTAGGGAGAAAAGCAACCGCCATCTTAAAATTCAGAAAACAGCTTGCTATGTGTTCAACATGATGGTAATATATATACTGCCATGCGGGCCATATAGAAAGGCTGAATTATATGGATGCAAAATTTGATTTAATCGGTATGCGGATTAAACTCTTTAGAGAAGACAATGGTTTATCGCAGGAGGAACTGGGAGACAGAATTGGCATTTCGAATAGACACTTAAGCAAAGTTGAAACGGGTGCCAAAAACCCAAGTCTTGAACTTGTACTGAAAATAGCTAATGCTCTAAAAATCACTGTAGACGACCTCCTCACAGATTATCTTACAAATTCCAATGAGGAGCAGAACACAGAATTGCTGACTTTTTTCAGTGACTGCACTCCCGCAGAAAAAGCTATCCTCATGGATATGCTCAGACACATGAAAAAGCTCCTTCAGGAGCACGGAATCTAAAACAAAAATACTGCCCGCATAGGCAGCAGAGCATCCGGATCAGGTCTTGGGTGCTTCTGCTCTCTACACGGGCAGTATTTCTCATATATTCTTTATTCGCCGGCTTTCAGCGCATAGTACAGCTTAGTGATGTATTCAGCCAGTTCGGCGCTCATATTCATCACAACCGATTTGCCGGAGATATTATCCAGCATTTCCTTGGCAGATGAAAAGATATCGCCCATATCGGAATCTGAATGATCGGTTTGATCTGCTTTCACAAATGCAACCGCTTCATCGATCAGTTTTGCAAGGTGTTCACCTTCAAGCACTGTCTTCAGCGGAATCGCATCCTGAGCTTTGGCAGGATCCGGAAGCTTCAGGACAATACCTTCGCTGAGGATAGCAGCCAGCTTTTGCTCGGCATCCTTACATCTGACAAGATATGTGCGGAGTAGAATTGCGATAATACGATCTCCGAAAGGAATGCCATCAATGCTCACAGAGTAAAATGGATGTTTCATTTTATGTACCTCCTACGTGGGTTTCTTTTGCTTATCAGCTTACTACAAAAAAATTTACATTGCAAGAGGTAACAGAAAAGTTTGTAATAGCATTACAAAAACGATGCCCACAAACTATGCGTTCAATCGGCAAATTATCTATGCCATTTGAAGCCGTAGTAAGTGGGCATTATGTTTATTTATAATATTCAGCGTACCACTGAGCGAACTTTCTCAGTCCTTCACGGATGCCTATCGTCGGTCTGAAACCATAATCATCTTCAAGAGCCTTGCTGTCCGCATAGGTCACAGGTACATCTCCGGGCTGCATTCCGACGAGTTCTCTGTGTCCCTCAAAATCATAGTCAGCCGGAAGAACACCTGCGTTCACAAGTTCTTCCTGTAATGTGCTGATATAGTCCAGCAGGTTCTCAGGAGTACCGCCGCCGATGTTATACACTGCATAAGGCGGAAGCGGCAGTCCGTCCTCGCCGTTTGCCTTTTCCGGTGCTCCCTGCATGACTCTATACACGCCTTCAACAATATCATCAACGTATGTGAAGTCGCGCTTGCAGTTGCCGTAGTTGAAGATCTTAATCGTTCCGTCTTTGGCTAATGTGTTCGTAGCTGAGAAGTAGAACATATCCGGTCTTCCTGCAGGGCCGTATACTGTGAAGAAACGCAGACCTGTGGACGGGATGTTGTAGAGCTTGGAATAGCTGTGTGCAAGCAGCTCATTGCTTTTCTTGGTTGCTGCATAGAGTGATACCGGATTGTCCACCTTATCCTCAACGGAGAAAGGAACCTTCTTGTTTCCGCCATAGACAGAAGAGCTTGACGCATACACAAGATGCTCTACAGGATTATGACGGCAGGCTTCAAGAATGTTATAGAAGCCAATGATGTTTGACTCAATATACACATCCGGGTGGTCGATGGAATAGCGAACGCCTGCCTGTGCTGCTAAGTTGACCACTACATCAAAGTGATATTCGGCAAACAGCTTATCTATCAGCGCCTTATCGCCGATAGACCCTTTGACAAATACATGTCTGACAGGCGAAGTGATCGCAGCCTCCTTGATCAGAGAAAGGCGGTATTCCTTCAGTGCCGGGTCATAGTAGTCATTCATATTGTCAAGGGAGACCACTGTGCCGGATGACATTTCTTTCATCAGTCTCAGCACAAGGTTTGCACCGATGAATCCGGGAGAACCGGTCACAAGGATGGTCTTGCCGTTTAAATCAATTCTGGTTTTGCTCATATCTTAATCCCTTCTGAACAGATCTCTTGTGTATACCTTTTCTTCAACATCATCGAGTACGGAATCATAGCGATTTGCCACGATGCAGCCGCACTTCTTCTTGAACTTCTTCAGATCATTCACCACGAGAGAACCAAAGAATGTGCTGCCGTTTTCAAGTGTCGGCTCGTAGATGATAACTGTAGCGCCCTTTGCCTTGATTCGCTTCATAACGCCCTGAATAGAGGACTGACGGAAGTTGTCTGAGTTGGATTTCATTGTGAGTCTGTATACGCCCACAACGATTTCTTCCTGCTTGCTTTCCTGTTCAGCAGAATAGTCAGCACTATTGCCATAAGTACCCGCGATCTCCATGATACGGTCAGCAATGAAGTCTTTTCTGGTCCTGTTTGACTCAACGATAGCAGTCATCATGTTCTGAGGAACATTCTGATAGTTTGCAAGAAGCTGCTTGGTATCCTTTGGCAGGCAGTAGCCGCCGTAGCCGAAGGAAGGATTGTTGTAGTAATCGCCCACACGAGGATCAAGGCAGATACCACGGATGATATTTGCAGTATTCAGCCCCTTGACCTCTGCGTATGTATCCAGCTCATTGAAATAGGAAACACGCAATGCAAGATATGTATTCGCAAACAGCTTAACAGCCTCTGCCTCAGTTGTAGCCATGAATAGAATATCAATGTTTGGCTTAATAGCGCCCTGCTGTAAAAGTGTGGCAAACTCCTCGGCAGCCTTCATGTTAGCGTCATCAGAGCCAACAATGATACGAGAGGGGTAAAGGTTATCGTAGAGTGCCTTGGATTCTCTGAGGAACTCAGGGCTGAATATGATATTATCCATGCCCATTTTCTCACGCACCTGCGCGGTATAGCCAACAGGAATCGTCGACTTGATAACAATAGTAGGCTTTTTCTTCTTTTTGCCAGTTACATCCTTTATGAGGGAAAGAACTGCTTCTACAGCGGAGCAGTCAAAGAAGTTTGTCTTCGGATCGTAGTTTGTAGGTGCAGCCACGATAATGAAATCAGCATCCTTGTATGCAGATTCGCCGTTTATTGTGGCTTTAAGGGAAAGCTGACGTTCTTCATGCTCTGCAAGATACTGCTCAATGAAGTCATCTTGAATCGGAGATTCCCAGTTATTCAGCTTCTCCACCTTTTCCGGTACGATATCCACAGCGGTAACATCGTTGTGCTGTGCAAGCAGAACTGCGAGGGACAGTCCGACATAACCGGTACCTGCTACAGCGATCTTCTTGCGTTCAATCGGCGCTGACTCCACTGCGTCATCTTCCAGAACATCAGCATTGTCAAAACCAAGGACTGTGCTGAGTGCAAGGAGCTGATCCACAGACGGTGTATAGTCTTCACTTTCCAGTCTGGAGATGATTGAACGGTTGATGCCTGTCTTTTTTGACAGGGTAAGCTGCGACATCTTGGTTGCCTTTCTTCTGCTTACAACAGTCTCAGCAAGCAGCTTCGAAGATAAGTGCTTCATAAGTACCTCCTATGCAAAGTGTTACCACTAGCAACACTTGTGATTTCTAATATGATGATATTATTATAGCAGATGTTATGCAAAAAGTCAATGTATACGTTGCCAAATATGAACTAATAAAAACAATTCAGTTTATATATTGTGACACCCGTGTTGCTAGCGGTAACACATATAAAAAGCCCACTAAGCTGCTACCGGATTCATTCGGTAGTTGCTCAGTGGGCGGAGGTGGTAGATACGCCTATTAAATAATGATCCATTTTCCATTGCGGGCAGAGCCTTCTCGTTTGATGCGATTATTCTTCTTCAAGTTATCCAATGCTGTTTTTGTCTGTTTGAGAGTAATACTCAGTTTAGAAGCTATTTCCATTTGTGTTATACAGGGCTCTGCTTTAATCAACTGAAATACCAGTTCAACCCTTTCAGCTATTTCAGTACCTTTTTTAGTCCCTTTTTTAGTACCTTTTCCAAAAAGGGACTGATCTTTCTCAACTAAAGGAAGCGTAACAATCGTCTTATCAGGCTCATTTGTTTCAGTATTGCCGAAGAACTCCTCAATATTCGGCTCCACATAGCCCGCCTGTTCCCATATAGAAAAGATATCAGGAACGCCGCTTCCTGCGTGTTCACCAAAGCCAAGGAGATTAAACATCTTCATAATATTGGCATTTCGAGGCTCTGAATCACCGCCGCGAAGCATCTGGCGCTTTCCAACTATGCTAAGTCCGGGATTCTTCATAACGATCTTATTATCGTAGCTGTCGATCAAAACTCCCCTGGAAAGGTAATAGTCGGCATTTACCAGGCAGTTTACTAAAGCTTCACGCACCGCGTTATGCATCGGCGTCTCATCCACACGAACCATGTCTTTGAGCTTGAAGGGAACCTTGAGCATCCGCAGCAGTTTTCTTGAAACAATAGTGAAGAAATCGAATACATTTCCGGACCAGTCAGGTGACTGTGAGTATGTCCGGTCTGTCCAGCGTACTGTCGGATCAGCGTGGTCCTTATAATCAAGAAAATAGCCGGGATACACCCGCGTTATCTTATATTCTTTGCCAAACATCAGGATTCCTGCACCTGTAGGATGAAGCTTTTTGTCCTCACAATCATCACTGGCTGCACCGATTCTCTCCAGAAATTCGGCATCAGATAGCTTTGTCCATGCATGATCCGGATGTTTTGCAGCAAACCACACCCTGTATGTCTTTACAGACTCAGGCTCAAGATCTGAAAGCTCCATGTTTGTCAGAACCTTCATATCCATCGTTTTTCTGGTCTGATCACGCAGCATTGCCTTAACTTCAGACTCTGTACAGTGATAATCGCCCTCATGGTTTCTCTTATATGAACCCCGGAACATATCACCATTGATATATACAGGTTTTGTTTCACGATCTGCCACAGGTACAGTAATGACAATAATAACGTCTTCACCTACAATGTAATCCTTAATATCGGTTTCACGTAAAAGATTAATGCTGACTTTTCTGTGGTCATTCAGCTGATTCCACAGATTCTTTTTCAGTTTTGAAACATTCTTCATTCCGGTTGCAAACCATGAACCGTCCTGTCGCTCTTTCACACCGCAGATAATAATACCGCCATATGTGTTAGCCATTGCAGAGTATGTTTCCCACAGACTTTGCGGCAATCCGCCTTCGGCTGCTTTTACTTCGCACCTGTTATCTTCTCTGTAACTGTCGAAAAGTGCGAGGTCAAACTCCTTTTCCACAGATCTATCCTCCTTTCACGCTCCACACAGAGCAAACTGGCATTAAAAGTATTATACCACAAACGCCTCTCATTTACAAGGGGCAAAAGCTGTTTTTCGCTTGATTTATGATGTTTCGACCGCAATATCGTCCTCGGTGATAACCACACGCTGGATTTGTCCGGCGTTCTCGGCATTTACCTCACACCCGATGCTCTCTTCTATAGTCTGAAGTAGCAGATCCTCCTTGATCGTCCTCAGCTTGCAGCCATTTCCTTTCCGTCCCTCATGGCGTCCTCTGCAAGTCCATACCTTATGCTTGATACCTTTCGGGCCGTTCAGTGTACGTCTTGTCATCGGTTCACCACACTCGCCGCAGTAGAGCTTTCCGTACAGAAAGTGCGGTCTGCCGCCAATTCTTCCGACCGCTGCCGTCACCGCTTTCTTTTGTTGTATGAGCTCCTGTACGGTATCCCATGTTTTCCGGTCCACAATGGCCTCATGATCATTTTCAAGATAATTGCTCTCATACGGCGCTCTTTCATCCGGCTTCTTCGTCAGGAAATTCTTTGGAGGCTGCTTCTGAAGCAGCTTATCTCCCATATATGTCTCATTCTGAAGGATATACATGATATTATTATGCGCCAGCGGCTGGCCTTTTTTCGTCCTGATTCCATAATCAGTCAGTAAACGGCGGATCTCCTCAATGCTCTTGCCTTCAGTATACATCTGAAAGATCATGCGGACCGCATCCGCATCCTGATTCGGTACAAGTTTGCCGTCAACACAGTCATATCCAAGGATACGGTTATTACCAAGGTTATACTCTCCGCGCTTGAAGCGTTCCCGATATCCCCACCTGACGTTTTCCGAAATAGAGCGGCTCTCGTCCTGCGCGATTGCAGAGAGAAATGAAAACATCATGGAACAGGAAGGCTCAGCGGTATCCAGATTCTCCTTATCGAAATGAATATCAACGCCGTTACCGTGCAGAAGATTGGCGTATTTCTGGCAATCCACGATATTTCGTGAAAATCTGGATATGCTCTTTACAAGGATATAGTCCACTTTGCCATTCAGCGCATCCTTGATAAGTCTCTGAAATCCCGGGCGGTTCGAGGCCTTGACACCGCTTTTCTCGTCGCTGTATACTCCGGCAAAGTCCCAGTCATCATGCGCCTGTATGAGCCTTGTGTAATAGGAAAGCTGCGCCTCGTAGCTTTCTTCCTGCTCGTCCAGAGTTGTAGACACACGGCAGTAGGCCGCTACACGCTTCTTATGCTGATCTCTAATTCTGGGGATTCTTGTAATCTTCATTTCTTATCCCTGCCTTTCCCTTTACTTGTCTTTTTCTTTTCAGCTTTCCTCTGCTGCTGATTATAATAGCGCTTTGCAATTCTGCCCGGAAGATCCGAATCATAAAATACGTCTGAAGGAACCGTTGTCACAAGTCCGCATTTCCAGAAGACTTTCATGGATCTGTCATCCGGATCAGGTGTTCCTTTCACTTCCAATGCTATTAGTTCCTTGGTGGTCCTGAGGTGTTTTCCGAACTCAATATGGTCAACAAGATCGTCCACCCACCAATAATCGACCTTTTTCATTCTGGGATATTCTCTTTTGTATTTCAGCATGATTTCTGCCTCAGAGCCGAATTTTGGGCTGTCAAGTTTCTTCTCTACAATGCCGGCGTCCAATGTGTGATAAGCATTGAGCAGCGCTTGATCTACAAAGCTTGCACGGATAATAAACTGTCGGCAGGCATGCTCACCGATCTCGCAGCTCCATCCGCTTCCGGGTCTTTGTATCTTGATACTCCTCTTAAACAGTCTGGAACCGCAGATCGGACACACGAGTTTGTCGCCGAGCGGGTACTGATTGTTATACTTACCGGGCATATCCGGATGAGGTGTTCTTCTCAATGCAAAGATCTGCTTACACCGATTGAATTGTTTCCTGCTGATTATGGCTTGATGATGATTTTCAATATAGTAACTGGGCACCTCAGTGGTATCATTCTTTATTTGCTTATGTGTAATATGGCTTTCGCAGATGGTCTTTTGCAGGAGAATATCTCCACAGTATCTTTCATTCTGAAGCATTAACCGCACTGTACACATGGACCACGTTTCGCAGTTTTCCGGTGTTGGAACATGATTGCTCTGTAAATGCTTCATGATCTTGTCGATGGACTCACCGTGCTCATACAGCGTGAATATTTCCTTCACAACCCTGGCCTGTTCCGGCACGATCTGGTATTCTCCGTTTTCATTCTTCTCGTATCCGTACAGTTTGCTCCAACGGGATCTTCCTTCCTCATAGCGTTTTCTGATACTCCATGTCGTATTCAGCGAAATAGAGCGGCTTTCCTCCTGTGCAAATGCTGCAAGGACGGTCAGAAGCATTTCTGAGAATGCAGTTCTGGTATCGATATGATTGCTTTCAAAGATAAGATGTACTCCGATCTCATTGAGGTGTCTGACAAACGTCAGGCATTCAAGGGTATTTCTGGCAAAGCGGGAAATACTCTTGGTTACGATCAGATCAATTTTTCCGGCTTCACAATCCCTGATCATTTTCCGGAATTGTTTTCGCTTTGAAACACTGGTACCTGTCATGCCTTCATCTGCGTAGATTCCTGCCAGCGTCCAGCCCGGCCTGCTTTCTATCATATCAGTGTAGGATCTGACCTGATTCTCGAAGCTGGTTCTCTGCTCATCATTGTCAGTAGACACACGGCAGTATGCTGCAACTCTCAGCTCTTTCCCAGTATCCGGTTCTTCAGGATTCTGCGGCTCAAGAATGATCTTCTCAATATTCATAATTTGCCCCTTTCTGAATGGGATCAACTGAGTATTATCCCTCAGCGTTATCCTATTATTGCGTAAAACAGCCGATATATCAAGTCATTTCGCAATCATAAATCGGAGAATAATCCCGATGTTTCAGCAGGATAACTGGTCAATATACAGAAAAAAGCGGCCTCCTGTAATCAGAAAGCCGCATGGTATTATTTATTATTCCGCACTTCTTCAACAAGCTTCGGAAACTGTGAAGGGTACCTCAGAAGATAGGCATCCCATAATTCTGCCTTGTGCCTTGGATCCTGTGAGTCCCGCAGCACACCGGAAGATAATGTTGTCACACTGCCGCATTTCCAGTGAATGCTAATCGTTCTGTCATCAATACCGCCTTTTTTCAGTTCAGAAGCCGTGTGGCTGTGCAAGCCAAAATCGATCCTTTCAATCAGATCATCCAGCCACCAGTAATCAATTTTACTGAATGATGGATATTTTTCTTTTACCTGCAGGAGCAGTTCTGCATTTTCTGCCCTATCAGCATTTTTGCTATTTACGATACGCTTCACTTCTTCTAAATCAAGCGTTTCATAGGCTTTAAGAATTGCTTTTTCTACTTCCTGAGACTGTATTACGAATTCTCTGCATGCTCCTTCGCCCTCACAGCAGAAATGAGTATAACAGTTCTGGATCAACAGTTTTCTGTGGCGGAGAACATGCCCACAATAGGGGCAGCGGATGAATTCTGCAAATGGATACTGCAGCGGCGTTGTTGATTTCTTCAGTTCAAGGATCACATTGCACCGTTCAAACTGTTTCCTTGATATAATGGGCTCATGGTGATTTTTTATATATACACTTGGCAGTGCTCCGTTATTCCGGCGTGAACGATGAGTGATATAATCCTTTACATAGTATTTCTGAGCTATGATATCACCAACATATTTCTCATTGGCTATCATGTAGTGGATCCTTGAATCGTCCCAAACCTTATCTTTTCCATCCGGTCTCGTATATCCTTTCTCATACAGTATCCTTGTTATCTCAGGAACAGATGTCCCGTGTTCATATAAATCAAAAATCAGTCTGACGGCCTCTGCCTCTCCGGGAACGATCTCTATATTATCGTTTGCTTCATTCTTTCGGTAACCGTAGCACCTTATCAAAAGCGGTTCACCGTTCTGAAGCCGTTTCCGTTTTCCCCATCTTACATTCTCCGAATGTGAATGGCTCTCTTCCTGGGCGAACGCCGCAAATACAGAAAGCAGTATTTCGGAAGAGATCATATCTGTATCGATTCCTTCTTTTTCAAGTATTAATCGTACTCCAAGATCTCTGAGCTTTTTGATACAATTCAGTGCATCAAGCGTATTACGCGCAAATCGGGACAGTGATTTACAGATCACGCAATCTATAAGGCCTTTTTCACAGTCTTCAAGCATTCTGAGGAACTCCTTACGTCTCGCCATCATTGTCGCAGAGGTTCCTCTGTCGGCGTAGATCCCTACAAACTCCCAGCCGGGCTCTGAAGAAATCTTTTCTGTATATACTGCAACCTGTGTTTCGTAACTGGTAAGCTGCTCTTCAGACTTTGAGGAAACACGACAATAAGCGCATACACGAAGCTTCGGCTTTGTGGTCCCGGAAATATCCTGATTGAGTATTCGCTTTATCTTTGTGCTTCCCACAGTTTTACCTCCTTTTCAGCGATCTTTTGCCCTTTTTCCATCAGATATTTTTCTTCAGCAGAGAATACTGATCTTCCGCCTCCGATTGTCCCGTGTTTTATCAATTCCTGAACAATGTCGAATAACTCGTGGCTTACGATTGCCGGATGATGCCCTTCAATAAGGATCTGATCTACAAAACCTTTATTTTTGACTCTTTTTTCCTTTCCGTTACTATCAATGATCGTACATTCTTTGTTGGATAGGAAATCACCCACATAGTTCTCACTGCGCAGAAGCAATGCCACAGTAGGATTTGTCCATACTTTTTCGCTTCCTTCTTCTCTTTCCATACGATTCATTTCATCTCTGATTTCAGAGTATGTGTGGCACATAGCAGCCATGTAGAAGGCCATTCTGACAACTTCTGCTTGATTCGGAACGATCACCCATCCATGATTCTTTCCGTCAGATGTGTATCCGTATCTTGGCGGTGACCATGTTTCTCCTCGTTCAAGGTGTTTCATTCTGCTCCATGCCTGATTCTGTGATAAAGAAATGCTCTCTTCCTGCGCGATCGTTGCAAGTATACCAAGTATCAATTCTCCTGTCATGGTATCAGTATCAAGGTTTTCTTTCTCAAATAATACACGCACCCCAAGTTCCTTAAGGTGTCTGACCGTTTCAACACAGTCTGCCATGTTTCTTGCAAATCGTGATATGCTTTTCGTCAGGATAAGATCGATCTTGCCGTCTTCACAATCCTTTATCATACGATTCAGTTCTTCACGGTTGTACATCTTTCTGCCGCTTTTTCCGTGATCACCGTACACTCCGACAAACTCCATTTCAGGATCTGAGTTTATCAGTCTTTCGTAATACTCGCATTGGACTTCAAATGAGCCGTCCTGAGTATCACTTGCTGTGCTTACGCGGCAGTATGCACACGCTCGTATTTTCTTGTTTTCCATAAATACCTCCTATCTGACCACCATCTTCTGCGGTCATCATATATTGGCATAAAACAGCATACATAGCAAGTCATTTCAGCAATTATTTTAAGACCACAGGGGGTATTTATTTCTTATGTAAACAGAGGGATGTTTCCCTCCGTTCAGAGTGATCACTCCTTGACAAAAGTACCCTTGTAGGTGTCATTGCCGATCTTGATAGTTGCTGTTACAGTACTTTCGGTCTTGGGCGCATCAGCAACCTGCACAGGTACAGGAGCATTTTCCCAGCCGTTCAGCCCCTTGCCCTTGATAATAGTCGGGAAATCCTTATAGCAGATATCCAAATCCACATTGCCGATGATACCTGCAACCTTTCCCTTTTCACTGTGCTGCCAGATGCCGTAAGCACCGCTGTAATTGGTCTGATCGACCCAGTGCGCCAGCCAGATCGTATACCAGGACTTGATATCATCAGCGGTATGCGTTGTGAGAGAAGAAGCAGAGCCGTACAGACCGACAAAATAGCCTGCACTCTCAACCTTTTTGAGGAACGCGCGCATGATAGCCGAGACCTGTTCCTTGCCGAGGTCAAACTGCTTCTTTTCCTCAAGGTCGAAATAGACGGGCATCTCGAACTGCTTTCCTTTGATAACAGAAAGGAACACATCGGCTTCCAGTTCCGCTTTCTCCGGAGTCATGGCGTAGGAGTACCAGTATGCGCCGACCGGAATGCCAGCGGCCTTTGCACCTGAGTAGTTCTGCTCGAACTTCTCATCCTTCTGCGATGCCAGTCTGCCGTAGCCGGCTCTCAGGATGGCAAAGTCGATGCCGTCTGCTTTGACCTTACCCCAGTCGATATCGCCGTTGTGTACACTTACATCAATGCCCTTCATATCCTCACCCCCGAAATACTTGTAGAAATCATCGGTCACAGAGCTGTTGCCGTGGACTTCATCGCCGTACCACTTCTTGCCGGAACGGACATCAACATGTGTATACTGATATGCGGCTGTGATGTTTGCGATACCGCTGAAACCGATATCCTGCGCCTTGCAGCAGACAGTTTTAGAGGAAATTGGCTGTCCGTCCTGCCCGTAACAGCAGATATCTGCCGCATTGCCGAGTGTATGCTGTCCGGCACCGCTGCCCTTAACAGCCTTATCGTGCGCAGAACATCTGAAGCCGGAAGTCACAATGATCTTGGAGCAGTTCAGGGCGGTATAGAGCTGTTCGAGCTTTTTCACAAGCTCATCGCTGACCTCAAACTCATGCTCTTTCCCACACTTGTAGCGGAACTCTTTTGCATTAAAATGCGGGGAAAGCTGTGTGGTATCATTGAATTCATATTTCTGGATCATAATTCTTTCCTTTCCGCGAAAAATCGCTTGTTTTAGCTTGACAAAAACGCTATACTAATGCTATAATGAGAAAAAACACGGAGGTGCATGAACAATGCCAAGAAAATCTGCAAACCCGAAAACCGATGCTGTAAAGAAAACGACACGTAAGAAGAAAGTTGAAGATGCAGTCGTTGAGGCTGCTGTTGCAGGAACTCCTGCTGTTGCTGATGCACCGGCTGCTGAGAAGCCTGTCAAAAAGAGAAGCAGAAAGCCTGCTGTAAAAAAGCCTGAGCCTGAACAGCATGATATCGTAAAGGTTGCTACGCTTGCGCCCGGCGAACTGAAAGAGCTCATCAATGCTCCGGCGCCTACAACGCCGTTCCCGGCATCCGATGATCCGTCAAAGGATATTGTTCAGACTGCACGCAAGCCGAGAGCGAAAAAGGCGGACAAAAAGGCAGAGCCTGTTCTTTCCACACTTGTTCAGGTCGGAGATGCAGAGTACGATATAACAGATATCGCTGCAAAGGCATATAAGGCATACAAGTCCACACATAAGCGGAAGGCTGTAACAGAATTTCGTGTTTATGTCAAGCCCGAAGAGGGAGTGGCGTACTTCACTGTAAACGGTGAAGGTTCACCTGATTTCAAGATCAATCTTTAATACACCATCTCCTTTGTAATGCAGTCGAGTGATCGGCTGCATTACTTTTTACCGTCTTCAAATTCATCGATCATTTCCTGAATATCATCGTCAATGTGCTGCGCTCTCTTCTGAAGCACCTCAATAGCCTTTTTAATTGCAGGCGGATACGGGATTCCCATGAGCGAGGTGTTCTCAATAATGGAAAGCAGCTCATTCACACAGAAGCCGATGCAGGTCGCGTCACGGATATATGTGGTACCGATCATGATATCCATACGGACAGCCACAACCACCATGAGCAGAATGCAGAACTTCTTTGCAAGCCCAACCCAGCCTGCCTTTGAACTCAGTCTGCCGGTCTTGCTGTGCTTGCTTCTGCCCATAGATGCGGTGATCAGTCCGGTTGTGAAGTCAATCGCCATGAAAATGAGAAGTGTTGCCAATGCTGAATCCCACCCCCCGAGCAGCGCCGCAAAAAAGCCGCCGATGACCCCGGCGGCAGTACAGATATTTTCTTTCATTCAATCATCCTTTCAAATTGTCACATCTACAACCTTCACAGCGCGGATCATCGGACTGGTATTGTCGGTGATCGCTTTCCATGCAAGGTAATACTCTCCCGAAGGAATGTTACTGCACTCATGCAGTACATTGACATAGTTGCCCACAGTGCCGAGCCAGCCGAACGGAACAGAAATAGCACTGTGATTCCGGATAGCCTCATAGATATACCTTGCAGTCTCAGCTGAAGAAAGTCCGGTATTATTTTTGGGTACAAGCCACATCTCACCGATATCCGTTGCACCCGACTTATAGCTCATCATGATCTTTCTATTGATGCTGATGTGAACAGGCTCAACACACATCGTATAAATGGTCTGTCCCCAGTTGAAGTCCGGCTGATTGTAGTAGATCGCATAGCCGTTCTCTTCGCAGCAGAAATGCGGATAGGATTCTGTGAAGCCTGCAAGGGAGCGATAGCCGTCGTTATAGAAGGTGTACACAGATTCGCCGTAATCATGGAGCGCGTCGATGGAAGCCCTGAACAGCGTGACATCCGGCTTTGTCTGCGGGATCTGCAGTACCTTCGGTACGAGTGAGTTCAGCTTTTCAGATTCCGAAGCCTGTACGCCCATTGTCACAAGATTTCGGGCTAAAGAATCCCTCTGCTCATCGAGAGCAGTCAGATAATTTCCGATACTCATTCGCTCACCTCTACAATATCAGCCAGTGCGTTCTCAACTCCGGAGAGCGTCTCCTCCACTGCAGACAGTCTGGTAAGGATATCAGAAATCAAAGTACGGCAGCCCTGCATATCATAAAGGATCTCAGTCTTGAAGCGCTCAAATACTCCCTCATTGACACCCACACGCTCAGTCAGATTCATGGCTGTAGTATATGCATCGTTCCAGCGAGTGACATGGGATTCCGTGATACTGTTGAGCGTTGTGAGGTTGTGATGCCAGTGTGCCTGTCCGACAACTGTTGCGATGGATGCGATATCATCGAGCATTTCCTGTGTGATGCCGTCCAGCACTGCCTTGTTGGTATGCGAATGCGCCTGTGCGGAGACTTCGCTCAGTCCGGTTGACAGCCCGTGCAGAGCGCTTGCGGTTGATGCCTGAAAAGCAGCCTGATCACGCATATACTGTTCGGTGATGGTATCCAGCACATCCTTATTGTTATGTGTATGCGCAGCAGAGCTGATAGGAAGCAGAGCCTCACGGATATCATGAATATCATAATTCGTGGCATCTTCAAACTGCTGCAAGCCCTGCAGGTCAGCAAGTAGCGCCGCCGTCAGTGCATTCAGCACATCGAGATTCGCATGGCTGTGCGTACTCGGTCTGAGGTTCTCCACAGCTTCATTCAGTGTCTGAATTTCATACTGTGTTCTGTCCTCAAACTGCTGCAGGCCGTCAAGCTCCTGCAGGAGTTCAGGTGTGATGCTGTCGAGCGTTCCCTTGTTATCGTGGCTGTGTGCTTCTTCAGCAACAGGAGCGATCTCTCGCTCTATGATCGTTGTGACCTCAGATGTTTTCGGGTACTCCGACATATCCGGCGTTATGCCGTCCTTACCCTTGAGGCTTTCCAGCCACTCCTCCTCGGTGCCGACATATCCGTGCTCTACAGCGATCTCATAGGCACTTTTGCCGTCAAGACCGTGCTCCGCATCTTCAATACGCTTCAGAAGCTGCGTATACAGATCAGGTGTCGGCGGGATAGGCGGGTCATCACCCTCAAAGCCGGATTCTCGGATATTCAGCGTTACCGGAACAGTTGTCGCTCTTACAGTCGTATCCGATTCTGTATCATATCCGAACACTGCCATTTTCACCGCACCCGCGTGAAGCTCCGCAGGCAGATACAAAGTCGTTCCATCCGTGCCGAGCACAACGGAATACACCTCATCACACTGCGAGAACTGCACGACCTTGTGAAAATGCTTCCAGTCGCCGTCAAATGTGAATTTGAACTGCACATACTGAATTTGGTGGTCCGCAAGCACTTCACGTTCAATGATCTCAATGCTCTGGTTCTTTACAAGGAATTTCCACATTATTCACGCACCTCCGTCCATTCGTGGGTTTCTGTATCATACTGCATATATCCGTCAAGACAGATGACCTTGTGCATATTACCGGGTGCAGTACTACTATTGCCGTCCCAGTTAGATTCCTTTGTCACTGCTGCCCATTCTGCAAGAGTGCCCTCATAGGTGATCTCCCGAATTGGAGTGTAATTTATCATATGAGCGCAGACCTTTGTTACATTATGGCTCAGTGTAAGATTCCGAAGCGGAGTCTGCACAAAGCAGAATCCGGGAACTGTAGCGCATTCCACTCTCGCGCTTACAAGAAACGGACAGCCCATGAAGATATATGTGCCGAGTGTAGTAAGTGTTTCTGGAAGTGTCACATTCGTAATATGCTGGTCCACAAATGCTTTCTCTCCGATTGCGGTTATATTCGCCGGAATAATAAGCTCGGTAAGTCCGCCGTGTTCGTACATAAAGAATGCACGCTCTCCGATCTCGGTAAGAGTTGTCGGAAAGCTGACAGACTCCATATTTTTACATCGTTCAAAGTTACTCTTGCCAATTGCGGTAATCCCCTCGGAAATAACAAGTGAACGGATATTTTCATTCTCCCAGAACGGTGAATCACCCAGTTCATAGTCGTATGTCTCTCCTGTACCATGAAGAAGCAGTTTCCCGTTCTCGTACAGTACATAGTGGATATGCTCGCCGCAGGTACCGATCTCAACGATACCTCCGATGATATCATCGACTTCGGTCTGAAGTGTCTCCACCTGATGACTGAGTTCTGCAATGGTCTGATTGTTCTCCTGCACCTCTGCGATAAGCTGTGCAAGCTGAGACTGCATGTCCGTAACTTTGCATTTGCCGAGGATACATTTGCAGTAGCCGCAGACATTCTTGTCCTCTCGATAATCGTACCAGTCACGCTCTGTAAGGTCGGTAGCACCCGGATTCAGACGAACCGCATACATGAGAAGTCTTGTTTTATACTCATCTGTCGGCAGTGACGGCAGGCTCGGATTCTCCGCAGGCGTACCGGGCGTTATCTCAAGAAAGACATTTCGTACTGATTCTCCGACATCAAGAAGAATTGCAATTGCCACATAACGCGGCAGCGACTCATCCTGATACTCTGTAAGGTCAATGGTGTAGCGGGAGTCGTTGACGAAATAGTGGCCGTCGATCCATGCTTTGCCTGTGCCGAGCCTGACTTTGAGACCGGTGTCGGCGGCGGTCAGCTTGAAGCACTGCCCATATGTGTCGAGGATGCCGTTGCAGATGATACTTCCGAGATACTCTGTGAAGTCCTCTGCTGTATAGGTGCGGTCAAGACCTTTTGAATTGAAAAAGCCGCATGAAAATGCCATAATATCATTCCTTTCTGAAAGTCGGTGTCAGGCTGCGCCCGTTCTGGTCAAACGCTTCTATCATACCGATAAGCTGCACTTTCGGCTGAATCATTCCGAAACGCTTATGCTCGACAGTCACATAATCACCGACGAAATAATCACGGTTGTAAATATACTGCGTACTGTCCGCTGCAATCTCCGACTCTGATGCAGTTTTCGGATCGACCAGCTTTTCAGACCCGCGTGTTTTCAGCAGTGCAATGTACTGCTCCTCCGGAATCGGTACTGTTTCACCTTCGACCTGTTCTTCCTCGGAGATATCCTTTGCATCAACATAAAGCTCGTACCTGTCAAGATAGGTCGGCTCAGTATCCACACAATATGTGGTGTGCTTTCGCTCTGCGCCCTCACCGTGACCGTAGATGTAGGCGAAGTTGCGAGTAACAGCAGAATCAGAAGCATATGAGAATGACAACAGATTGCTGTAGGCATCGGAAAAGATGATATGCGGCTCTGTATCCTGCGTCAGGCTGCGATCAGTCCCCTCTGAGAGATCAAGTACCATTTTGTAGGTCTCACCAACATCCTTCACAAGCCTGATATTCGCTGTTCCGCGGATTTTCTCGCAGATGGTGTATACCCATTCCATCAGATTTTCGTAGGATACCTGCAGCGTTGAGGTCTGCTTCCAGCAATCACCGGATACAGATCCGAGGGATAAGCCGGGAATGCGGCGGTTATCCTGCTGTATCGCATTCAGCACCACAGCATTTCGGACAATATCTGAATACGCTGTCTGTGCTGTGATACTGTATGTCGGGTGAATGATGCGGCGCTCCAGCAGACACATGAGGAAACGCCCCCGCACTGTCAAGTAGTCGCCGTTTTCAGCATCAGTATCGATCTGCACTGACTCAATAATGCCGAAATGCTGACTGTCGTCATCCCTGCCGACAATGCGTCCGGTCTGAAAAATCGAAAGATTCTCCGGATTGGCGGCGATATACACCTCAAAGCTGCCGCACTGGTAGTATTCGATATCCCATAGCAGCGAGGAAAAGCTGTCGCACACTGCTTCGAGGGTGATAATCAGGCTGTCCGCCACAGCATTCATTCTGTAAACTTCAATCTGCATATATCACACTCCAAGATAAGCATTTGTGTGTACGATCGTCACTTTCAGATTTTGCAGTCCTGTTCCACGAAGATAAAAGCGGTTCTTGCCCTCACGCAGCGTCAGCCAGGTCGAACCGGACACTAGCCGATTGATGATGTTCGTTTTCACGCGGCCTCGGTCGAGCGTTACCGTTTTATGACCTGTCTTTGTCGTAACTGTAATGATGTCACCGGCGAGAATTTCTCCCGTGATCTGCAAGTATTCGTCTGTATCCGCATTATACAGCGTGGGTGATCTGGCGTCTTCAAGGGCTTCGATCTGCAAGGTAAAGCCGATCTCATCACCATCGTTGATGATCTCCATGATATTCTGTGTGTTATATTTTCCCAGCACAAACGGTTCCGGATTGGATTCTGTCGGGAACGGAAATGTGAATGCACCAGTGATCTGGCTGTAATACGCCATGACGGATTCCGTAGAATACCAGTAAATATCCGGGCAGAGAATAGAGATTTGCCCGGTGACAAGCTGCTCGAAATTGGACACTTCACAAGTCTCAACATAGCCCTCAGTGAACACATCGATGCCGGCGGTCTTGTAATAGACCTTGACATATCGGCTTGGTTTCACCACCTTGTATAACTGATGACGGCGCTTTTCTACGCCAACACCTCGCATCTCGAAGTGAATGACCACATTGCGTTTTTCAATGAAGGCGTTGTTGAGGTAGCTGCCATCCATGCCTGCGTAGGAGGAGATGCTGATCGTTCCGGGAGGCGGAGAAAGCCCCTCGATCTTTGAGGTCATATATTGATTTGCTGTATTCGTCATGTTAATTTGGTCACCAGCGGAGTTTTCTAATATAAGGCTTAAAAACATGAAATCGCCTCCTTGCTTTTTTTATGAGATTGGTGTATAATAAAAACAACACTAATCATTATATATAGATGCAGTTGAAAAGAGGTTGTATTATGAAAGAAAATAACTTTTTTGATATGTTTAACCCTGATATGTTTAAGGCAATACCGCACAATTGCAAAACGGAGAAAAATGT
>ULWQ01005013.1_pt1 | contig 30221 bp, 26 predicted proteins | sample 1960491 | NCBI WGS metagenome assembly ULWQ01 (sample SAMEA4835816, study PRJEB28245) | human gut metagenome | biome: gut microbiome; material: fecal sample | place: Denmark | collected 2008
ACACTACTTTCGAGGTTTACACAAAGTATGGGATAGGCTCAGGGCGACCTGGACAGTCTGCCGGATGTGTTCACTGTTACTGCTTCTCAGCTGTATGACCTGGTTGAAGCCGGCATGGTCGAAGACCTGACCGACGCTTATGAGGCCTTTGTTTCCCCCAACCTCCGCGGCGCAATTGATGCCACCAGCGGTCTTGCGACTATGAATTGCACCTTCGGTGGCCGTCTGTATGCTGTTCCTGCGGTTAACTGTGGTGAGAACGCTGCTTCTCAGCTGTTCATTCGCGACGACTGGGTCAAGAACCTGTGCATTGACTATCCGACCAACATTGCCGAATTGATTGAGGTTGCCAAGGCTTTCAAGAACAATGATCCCGACGGCAACGGCGAGAACGACACCGTGGGTCTGATGTTCCAGGCTGACATCGCTCAGATCGACTCTGCTTTCGGTTCTATGAACGTGCTGTTCCATCAGAACCACGGCTATCCCGAGTACTGGTACACCAATGAGGAGGGCAAGGTCCTGTACGGCTCCGTGCAGCCTGAAGTCCGTACTGCGCTGGAACTGGCTGCCTCCCTGGTGAAGGAAGGCGTCATTGAGAAGGATTTCGCTACCACTGGTTGGGATCAGCTGATGTCTGCCGTCAAGAGTGGCAAGTGCGGTATGTTCTTCGCTCCTTGGTGGTTCTACGGCAATTGTGCTGATATGACTGTCAACAACAATGCCTGCCACTGGACTTCTGTGCTGATCAAGGACGAGAATGGTGTTTACAATACTTCTATGCTGAATCCCTCTGACTGGTACGTGGTTGCCAAAACTGGTACTACTGCGAAGGTTCAGGAGGCTCTGATCAAGACCTGTAACCTGCAGTGGGAACTGGACCAGACCCAGGGTCTGAACCTGTACAAGCCTGGTGAAGGCGAGTCTAACGTGTACAACTTCTTTGCGATGCCTCTGTCTCTGAACTTCAACCGTTATGACGACAAGACTTTGAAGGCTGTCTATGCTCGCGAAGTCTACAATGGCGAACGTGATGTTAACACCATTTATGGTGAGGGCCTGGAAGTGTATAATGCATATAAGGCCTTCATGGATAATGGCGTTTCTTACGAAGGTCTGGGCGACGGTCATATCTACATGATGGGCTTCTTCGTGGATGGCTACATGAAGTTCAATGATGACGCTGCCAACATTAACTGGGTTAAGCCCGCTTCCTACACTACCACCGAGACCATGAAGATGAAGTGGTCTACGCTGCAGACTCTGGAAGATACCTGCTTCACCCAGATCATCCTGGGCGAGAAGGATATTACGCGTTCGACGAGTTCGTTGAGCAGTGGTACAAGCTGGGCGGCACTGAGATCCTGGCCGAGCATCAGGCCCTGGTGGACGCTCGCTAATTAAACCAAGACATTGATTACCTGTTGAATTCAAAACCTCAGCGGGGGAGGGCCTGCGCTCTCCCACTTTTCCATCAGGTGCAACGAAAGGAGTACGTATGAGCATAGTTGTACGAAAAAGAAAGAAGGGGCGGCGGGTGACACTGAAGGATACATGGCCGCTGCACTTGATGGTGCTGCCATGTATCATTCTGATGCTCGTTTTCAACACCTATCCGCTGCTTTCTGGTATTCAGATTTCGCTGATGAATTTCAAGCCGGCGCTGGGCTTTGCACGCAGTAAATTTGTCGGCTTGGATAATTTCGAGTACATTTTCCAGCCACCTAATACTTGGCAGCTTTTCCGCAACACGCTGGTTATGGCGGTCGGCAAAATCATCCTGACCCAGTTCCTGGCGCTTTTGTACGCGGTGCTGCTCAATGAAGTGCAGAGTGTCCGACTGAAGCGCTCATCCCAGACGATCGTATATCTGCCTCATTTCCTTTCTTGGGTAATCCTGGGTATTACCTTCAAGTCTATGCTATCCAATGATGGTACGGTGAATCAGATCCTGATGAACCTGGGACTCATCAAAGAACCGATCTGGTTCCTGGGTAGCAACCAACTCTTCCAGCCGACGATGATCATCCTCAAGGCATGGAAAGAATTCGGCTTTGCGGCGGTTATCTTTATTGCGTCGCTAGCTGGTATCAATCCTGAATTGCACGAAGCTGCTGCCATTGATGGTGCAGGACGTGTCAAGCGCATCTGGCATGTGACCTTGCCTGGCATTTCCACTACGGTGATGCTGGTCATGGCGCTTCAGATCAGCGGCATCCTCAATGCTGGCTTCGATCAGATATACAATATGTACGCCCCGGTGGTCTATGAATCGGGAGATATCATCGATACTTACGCGTACCGTATCGGATTCACGGGCACGCCGCAGTATTCCATTTCTACGGCGATTGGTTTTACCAAGTCCATCATCTGTTTTATCCTGACGCTAGTATCCAATTGGCTGGCGTCCAAGTACGGCAACCGCCGCTTGTTCTGATCAGGGAGGTGCGAATATGATTAAGAGTAAATCCTTCTCCGATCGGACTTTCGGTGTGTTTACCTATGTGATCATCACGCTGATGACGCTGCTGTGCCTGTTACCGCTGCTGCACATGGTGGCGCTGTCCTTCAGTGACAAGGAGGCAGTATCCGCCGGCCGAGTTGGTATCTGGCCTATGGGATTCAACCTGGAAGCCTACAAGATGATTCTGTCCGATCAGCAGTATTTCCGCTCTTTCGGTGTTTCTGTGGCTCGTGTTGTTGTTGGCACCATCTACAACATCATCACCACGGTGCTCTTTGCGTTCCCGCTTGCCCATGAAAAGAAGCAGTGGCCCAGCCGCAACCTGTACATGCTGTTTATGCTTTTCACGATGATGTTTGGCAACGGCGGGCTGGTGCCATGGTACTTCACAATCAAGAAAGTGGGCATGCTGGGTACCTTCTGGGCGCTGGTCATCCCAGGCGGCGTGGCGTTTGGTCATGTCATCCTGCTGATGAATGCTATGCGCAATTTACCTAAGTCCCTGCGTGAATCCGCTGAACTGGATGGTGCGGGGTACATGTCCCTACTGTTCCGGATTTACCTGCCTTTGACGATCCCGACGCTGGCTGTCATCGTGCTGTATTGTGTGGTCGGCCACTGGAATGAATTCTTTGCCGCTCGCATCCTGATCAAGAAGATGGAGCAGCTGCCGCTACAGAGCTACATTTACTCTTTGCGCATGACGGAAACCCATCTGTCCACTTTGAGGACAACGGAGCTGATGAAGCTAGAAACTCTATCCGGTCGTGCTTTCGATGCAGCTAAGATTGTGGTGGCCACTGTTCCAATTTTGCTGATATATCCCGTTATTCAACGATTCTTTGTCGGCGGTATTACTCTAGGTGCTGTGAAGGAATAATCGACATAGGAGGAAAGTATCAATGAAACGCATAGTGACAATGTTTCTTTTGGCTGTTCTGCTGATGGCAGCAGTGAATGTAAATGCACAGGAGGAATACACCATGCTTGAAACACTTCATCAGGCGACTTACCACGACCGATTCTATATGAATCCACAGGCACTATCCAGCATTGGCGATCCTTTCATCCTCAAGGAAGGGGGACACCTATTACTGCTATGCGACCGGTGGATCTTCTGGCTTCTATATGTGGCAGACGGATGATCTGTCAAATTGGGGGTCTGCTAAACGTACTCATGTGTTTGAGGGAAGCTCTTGGGCTACCAAGAACTATTGGGCTCCTGAAGTGCATAAGTATAAGGATAAGTATGTGCTGATGTACTCTGCCCAGTGGGAAAATGACTACAAACTGCGTTTGGGTATTGCATTTGCTGATTCTCCCGAAGGGCCCTTCGTAGATCCGCTGGACAAGCCGTTGCTGCGTAAGTCCTATTGTGCAATTGACGCTCACCTCTTTGTTGACGACGATGGTACGCCCTACCTGTTCTATGTTCGTGACAATTACGATAACTTCATCGGCAAAAACCAAGTGAGCCAGACATATGGCGTACAGTTGTCCGAAGACTTACTGTCTATTGTAGGTGAGCCTGTACTGTTAACCACCCCTGAGAATGACTGGGAACTCAAATCTGGCAAATACATCTGGAACGAGGGTGTGTATGTGCTGAAAAACAACGGTAAGTACTACCTGTACTTCAGTGCTAACTACACCTCTACACATGATTACTGTGTGGGCGTCGCTGTATCTGACAACGTTTTGGGCCCCTATGTTAAGCCTGTGGAGAATCCTCTTCTGGCTCCTACTACCAGTCTGGTGAATGGTAATGTGATCGTCTCTGGCCCTGGTCATAATGCTTTCTTTACCGTGGGCGATGAACTGTTCACTTCATATCATGTCAATACCTCCAACGAAAACCCCATGATGAACCGCACGCTGTGCATTGATCGCGCTGGATTCCACGAGGATGGCACGGCTTATATTAATGGTGTGTCTCTCAAGAAGCAGTTACTGTCATTGGAAGATATTGGATTGGTAAACGCAACTAAGATGGCAACCATCATCTCTGATGACGATGCTGAGTTGCTGCGTGATGGTGATTACTGCATTTCGGAGGCTTCTGTCAATTATCTCTGGCATGGTACACAGGCTACATTGACTTGGGAGAATGCTATCACTTCTGATATGCTGATGATTTATCCTCAGCGTGGCATGAAGGGAACTGGTAAAGTTATCATTAACGAGCAGTACTATGTGGATATCAATCTGGCTAGTATTGGATCCCAACCCGGTGCTGCGGTGATCCTGAGTTACAAGCCGATGGAGATCACCTCCTGCCGCGTGACATGGGATCAGGAAACTGCCTTGGGTGAAATTATTGTGCTGGCGCATCCTACTGAATAAATACGAAGGAGAATGCAACCATGAAAGCAAAACTGACGCTCCATCCTGCATTCCAAATTGGTGAGATCAACCCGCGTATTTACGGTTTGTTCATTGAGCACATGGGCCGTGTTGTGTATAATGGCATTTACGAGCCGACCCATCCTACGGCGGATGAGAATGGCTTTCGTCAGGATGTGAAGCAGATCGTCAAGGAAATGAATGTACCGATTCTGCGGTATCCGGGTGGCAATTTTCTCTCCGGCTATGACTGGAAAGATGGTGTGGGCCCCCGAAAAAAGCGTCTTCGCCGTCTGGATGCGGCTTGGCAGCAACTGGAACTCAATGAGGTGGGTACCGATGAGTTCCACGATTGGGCAAAGGAAGTCGGCAGCGAAGTGATGATGGCCGTCAATCTCGGCACTAAGGGACCGGAGGAGGCTGCGCAACTGCTAGAATACTGCAACATGCCTGCTGGTAGCCTGTATGAGGACATGAGAGTTCAGAACGGTCACGCGGAACCCTACCGTGACGAGGTGTGGTGCCTAGGTAACGAGATGGATGGCATCTGGCAGATTGGCTGCCGTACTGCAGAGGATTATGGTGACATCGCTCGCAAGACGGCTTGTTTGATGAAGAAGATCGACCCCAAGGTGAAGCTGATCGCCTGTGGTAGTGCAAACCTGGATATGCCTACCTTTGGTTCCTGGGAAGATACGGTGCTGTCCAAGTGTTACGATCATATCGACATGATTTCCCTCCATCAGTACTTCACCAATGATTACAAGGATCGTCCTGCGTATCTGGCTAATGCGGTGTCGATGGACGAGTTCATCAACTCCGTCATCGCCATCTGCGATTCTGTTGCAGCCCGTCAGCACAAGCGACGCAAGATCAATCTCTCCTTCGATGAATGGAACATCTGGCCGCTGCGCTACAAAAGCAACAATGAACTCAATCCCTGGGAGATCGGACCCGCTCGCGAAGAGTTTATTTTCTCCTTGGAAGACGCCCTGCTGTTCGGTAGTATGATGCTGTCTCTCATTCGTAACTGCGACCGCGTGGAAATGGCGTGCATGGCTCAGCTGGTCAATGTATGTGCGCCCATCATGACGGTGGTCGGTGGTCCGGTTTGGAAGCAAACTACCTACTATCCTTTCCAGTACACCTCTCAATATGGCCGCGGCGTGGCGCTGACCACCAATGTCGAATGCGAAGGGTACCGTACCAATCTGCACAGCTTTGTGCCTTACATTGATGCGATGGCCGTCTGGAACACAGAGAAGAAGGAGGTTGTCCTCTTTGCGGTGAACCGTTCTGAAGGAGAGAAAGCGACGCTGGATATCAACCTGGAGAGCTTCGGCGAAGCAAAGATCATTGAGCATGTGGTACTAGTGCACGAAGATTGTGATGCCATCAACACAGCTGAGAATCCTGACAATGTGGTACCCCATGCGGATGGCAAGACTCCTGTGGATGCGGATGGTGTGCATGTACAGCTAGCCCCCTATTCCTGGAACATGATCCGCCTCAGCGTTGAGAAGTGAACATTAATCGAGACTACGTAGTAAAGCGGGTTTTTGACACGAATGATTCATTTGGCAATGAGAAACGAGAAGATGATTGATAATCGTGATCCCCATTGGTAAATGTATCTACAACATAAACCGCTTACTTTTCCTTTCGATCGCCCAAACAAACCAATCCCCCGGAACCTCGCAAGATTCCGGGGGATTTCACGTATACCCGAATGGATTTGAGCCAGCAATCTTCAGAGTCAGATCTGCTTAAGAATGTCGTATAGTGTCGAAATATGCAAGAATGTGAAAATGCATGTCGTAAATTCCTATAGAAGATTCATTTCTTCCGCGTTGAGGAAGTAATCCCGATACAGCTTCTCGCGCAGAAGTTTGCCCAAGGAATCTACTGATTCGTTACGTACTTGCCCATACATGAAGTAACCAAGCGATGTATTCTGATAGAAAACAGGATAGACATATTCGTTCAGGCCAGCCGCACATTGAAATCGATAAAGCTGATTTCTGAATTGATGTGCGTTTCGAAGCGCTTGCTGATCACAACTGTGACAAGCTTTATCGATGCTGTGAATCTGGCGTAGCTTAGAACAAAAGTCAGAGTTGCCGGAGGTTGGCGCCATGAATAGTTTCTCACCGGCGGCACTCCAAAATGAAATGCGTATCTTTGTGAGCTGGTAGAAATCTTCCATCAAGTCCTGTAACTGTGAATAGGTTACTCCTTGATTCGTCATAGGCGCACCTCCTTTGATATGGTAGAATATTCGCCAAATATCCCTGTTATCATTCAAATTAGACCAAAGAAAGAGCAAATGTGCACATTTGTGCTGAAATCATGCACAATGCTTGATTGCCCCCCAAGGATACAAAAAGTATAATGTAATTACGAAGTTGAAGTGTTTTGTAGCATGACGATAGAGTTCTGCCAAACAAAACACATCGGCAAGTATGTTCAATACAGAAAGGATGAAATGAATGGATTTCAAGGTTATGCTGATTGGTACGAGCCAATTGAGTTTCCCTGGTGATAAGGCTGGACGTTTTCACAAAGCGGCTGAGGAACTGAAAGTGTTTCTGGCAGACCTTGGTGCATCGCTGGTGGTGTATCCTGAAAATGTTATCACCGCTGAGGATGCGAAGCGTTCTCTGACAATGGTGCATGCGGAAAAGCCGGACTTCCTGCTTGTCCAGAATACCAGCTACTCTGCAGGTTTCCTGGCTATGGTGTATGGCAAGGCTGGCTATCCTCTGGGCCAGTGGGCGATTCCGGAGGGCGGCGTTGATGGCATTGTGCAGTTCAATTCTTTCTGCTCCATCAATATGCACATGTCCATCATCAAGAACTACTATCCTCATGATCGTATTCCCGTGAAGTGGTTCTTCGGTGAGGTAAATGATGAAATGTTCGCCAAGCGGATGCGCACTACTATTAAGGCGCTGCGCACCATTAAGCGAATGAAGCAGTCCAAGATCGCGCTGATTGGTGGTATTGCCCCTGGATTTAATGATCTGTACTTCGACGAACGCGATATGCTTAAGCGCTTTGAGGGTATGGAATTCAACCGCCTGCACGAGTTTGACGAAATTGGCGACAGTGCCATGTCTTACTCTGATAGTGAGATTGCCAAAATGGCTGAGGAATATGAGGCTAAGGCCAAGCTGGGCGTACAGCCCTGCTCTGTCCGTCACAAGATGATGAATGCCCGCTTCCTGAAGGCGTACAACGATTTCCTGGCGGAGTACCAGTATGATGCCATCGCGATCTCCTGCTGGCCCAAGTTCATGGACAAGTTCGACTACTCCATTTGCTCGGTAGTTGCTTCTCTGAATGATCAGCTGGTACCTGCTGCTTGTGAAGGTGATGTGCCCAGCGCCGTGAGCATGTTGATGCTCCAGGAGATCACCGGAAAGTCCACCATGTGTATGGATATGTCTGCCTTTGACGAGAAGGATGAAAGTGTGCTCATGTGGCATTGTGGACCGGCTGCTGCAGAGTTCTGCTGCGATGCGGGCTATTCTCTGGGCGGCAACTACTCTGGTAAGGCACACATTCCGGATGAGCCTCCGATCTGCTGCGGTGTTGCTCGTGACATGGTCTTCAAGGCACAGCCAGCAACGATTGGACGTATGACTGGCAACTTCGACCAGCTGCTGGTATGCGCTGGTGAATTCTTGGATGAAAAGAAGCCCAGCTTCATTGGTAGCCGTGGCTGGATGGGCAATCTGACTGTTGCGGGTGAGAAGTGCTCTGCTCGTGATATGGTAGCCACTGTGCTGGATCAGTCTCTGCCGCATCACTTTGCTCTGGGCGTGGGTGATCAGACGGACGTGCTGATGGAAATCGCGGCCTGGTTGGATCTGGATGTCATTCAGAAGTCTACTTACACTGATTATATGAAGCGTTAACTTCGGAGACAACAATCATGCGTGGATGGCTTGCAGCAGATATCGGTGGCACAAAGCTTGCGGTGGCGGCCTTTGATGGAAAACGCCTGTATAGCCGTCAGGAGATGCCCACTGCGCCTCATCGTGGTGCAGATGCGGTATTGGCTGATCTGGTTCACATGCTCAAGAAAAGTGCTGCTGAAGCGGGAATCACTGAACTCAAAGGAATTGGCGTAGCGTGTCCGGGGCCCCTTTCAGCACGACAGGGGGTAGTGATTAAAGCTCCCATGTTGGGTTGGGAGAATATGCTCATTGTAAAGCAGTTGGAAGAGCAACTTCACTGTCCTGTTTGCCTGGAGAACGATGCAAATGCAGCTGCATATGGAGAATACCGCATTGGTGCTGGCAAGGATACTGAAAGCATGGCTTATGTAACTGTTTCTACAGGCGTAGGATGTGGCATCGTGGCAAATGGAAAGATCCTTTCCGGATTTCATGAGGGAGCAGGTGAAATAGGCCATTTGTGCTTGATGCCTGATGGCTTACCCTGTGCATGCGGTCGGCGTGGTTGTTTGGAGCTATATGCTTCGGGGACAGCGATTGGTCGCTTTGTCAGCCAGAAGAAAGGAATGGAAATAACCGCCCGAGAGGCAGCGACTTTAGCGAAGCTTGGTGATGAGGATTCCATACAAGCTTTTCTACAGGCTGGTGAAAAACTCGGTATTGGATTAGGGTATGTATTGCAGCTGATAGACCCGGAGTGTGTTGTCATTGGCGGTAGTGTACGACGTTCCTTAGATCTGATGAAACAGGCAATCGTTGAAGCGGTACAGCGTGGTAGCTATTGGGGAGGGAATCCTGACAAATGGCTACGAGTGGCAACGTTGGGTGATGATTCTGGCTTGTGGGGAGCAGCCCTGCTGGCTAAAGACCATAACCCATAATATACTGTAACTGATTATTGCACACCCTAAGACCAAATCGTTCAACACAGTACATTATGTACCTGTATGTAGGAGGAAAATCAAATGAATAAAAAGCTGAATATCACTCAGATGGTACCCTGTCTCCATAAAGTGCGTGCGAAGGATGGCTTTGTCACACTGCTGGGCATTGGCCCGATGAGCCCCATGCTGCTGCAGGGCACTCTGGAACTGGCGAAGGAACAGGATTTCCCGATCATGTTCATTGCGAGCCGTAATCAGGTTGATGCGGAGTGCTTTGGCCGCGGTTACGTGTCCAATTGGGATCAGAATGACTTCTGCAGTGCGATTGACGCCATGGCGAAAAAGGTTGACTTCGATGGCCTGTACTATGTTTGCCGTGACCATGGTGGCCCCTGGCAGCGTGATGAGGAACGTAAGGCCGAGCTGCCCGAAGATGAGGCGATGGCACTGGGCCTGAAGTCCTACTTTGCGGACATCGATGCGGGCTTTGATCTGCTGCACATTGATCCGACGAAGGATCCTCACACGGTGGGCGCAGTAGTGGCGATGGAGATCGTACTGCGTCGGACGGTGGAACTGATCGAGAAGTGCGAAGCGTATCGTGCGGAGAAGAATCTGCCCCCGCTGGGATACGAGGTCGGCACGGAGGAAACCAACGGCGGCCTGACCGGTACAGTAGAGTTCGAAACCTTTATTGAGAAGCTGATGACGATGCTGGATGAGAAGGGTCTGCCCCATCCGCAGTTCATCGTTGGTCAGACCGGAACGCTGACCCGTCTGACGGAGAATATCGGTAAGTACTCCTTTGAGAATGCCCGCAAGCTGGGCCGCGTTACCGCTCAGAATGCTATGGAACTCAAGGAGCATAACGGCGACTATCTGCCTGATGACATCCTTCTGATGCATCCCGCTCTGGGCGTCGGATCCTCCAACGTTGCCCCTGAGTATGGCGTGATGGAGACTCGTGCTTACCTCGAACTGGCTCGTCTGGAGAAGAAAATGAAGGAAATCGGCGTGATCGATGAAGTCAGCAAAGTGGAGCAGGTGCTCTCACGCGCTGCGGTGGAGGCTGGTCGTTGGCGCAAGTGGATGGTCGGCGAGACTGCCAAGCTGTCTGTTGAGGAGGTTCTGGCTGATGAGAAACTGACCAAGCAGATCACTGATATCAGCGGTCACTATGTGTTCGATACTCCTGCTGTTGCCTCTGAGCTGAAGTCCATGCTGGATCGTCTGGAGAAGGCAAATGTTCCTGCCCGTCGCTACGTGATTGACAAGATCAAGCATCGTATCAGCGAGTATGTCACCTGCTACAACCTGCGTGGCCTGACCTCCAAGCTGATGGCAGAAGTGTAAGAAATGTGATTGTTATTTCAGCAGAAATATTGCAATTCGTAGAGAGAAGGAATGGATGATGGATAACAGGACGTTTGTTTTCATCGACCGGGATGGAACCATGGGCGGTCCATACTATGTCAAGTATCCTACGGATTACTATCCTTACGAAGGAACGCCGGAAGCGTTTCGGCTGCTGAAAGAAAACGGCTATCCGGCAGTGATCATCACGAACCAGTCCTGCATTGCGCGTGGGCTGGATGGAGGGTATGATTTTGCGGCTGAGTTCCGTGCCATTGGTGCCTATGATTGGTTCATCTGTCCGCACGATTCTCATGATCACTGTCGGTGCCGTAAGCCGGAGCCTGGTCTGTTCGAGCAGGCTGCGGAGAAGTACGGTATGGATTTGTCCAAGTGCTACATGATCGGTGATCGCTGGAGCGACATGGCTGCCGCCGGAAAGATGGGGATCAAGCTGATCCTCGTTATGACTGGGCGAGGTGAGGAAGCGCTGGGGATCGATCGGGAAAAATGGCAGGATTACGAGCCAGTATATGTGGCTGAAAACATGATGGAAGCAGTGCAGTATATCATACAAAACGCTGCGGAATAAAACCAAGAATACATAGTTCCTAAAGGTGATAATAATTGAAAATATTAAGAAAAAATAACATTTGATGTGCTTGGTGCTTTATGCCAAAAGATTGACGATGCAAATGGATCCCATGATAATGGTAGTTGAGTCGATTGAAACGGTATTGTGTGACACGATAAAACGGATATTACATAGTCTGCTGAATGAATGTGATAAGGAGAATATAAACAGTGAAAGCCAAAATGATGCTGCATCCTTCGTTTCAGGTAGGCAAGGTAAATCCTCGTATCTTCGGTTCTTTTATCGAGCATATGGGGCGTGCAGTTTACAATGGCATATATGAACCGAACCATCCAACTGCTGATCGGAATGGTTTCAGGCAGGATGTAAAGCAGATGGTCAAGGAACTGAATGTGCCGATCATACGCTATCCTGGTGGGAACTTTCTCTCAGGCTATGATTGGAAAGACGGCGTAGGTCCTCGTGAAAAGAGACCGCGCAAGCTGGACCCGGCTTGGCAGCAGTTGGAACCCAATGAGGTTGGAACGGATGAGTTCCATGCTTGGGCTAAGGAGGTTGGCTCCGAGGTCATGATGGCCGTCAATCTTGGTACCAAGGGTCCGGAGGAAGCTGCGCAGCTACTGGAGTATTGCAACATGCCTGCTGGCAGTCTGTATGCGGATATGCGCGTCAAGAATGGTCACGAGAAACCCTACGGTGACGAGGTGTGGTGTCTTGGCAACGAGATGGACGGCATCTGGCAGATCGGCTGTCGTACGGCTGAAGACTACGGTGACATCGCCCGCAAGACCGCCTGCCTGATGAAAAAAGTCGATCCAGGTGTAAACCTGGTAGCTTGTGGCAGTTCGAGTATGGATATGCCTTCTTTGGGCTTGTGGGAAGAAACGGTACTGGAGAAATGCTACGACCATATAGATTGCATTTCTTTGCATCAATACTTTGCCAATGACTATTCAGATGGGTCTGCTTATCTTGCTAACTCAGTAAAGCTGGATATATATATCGATGAAGTGATTGCCTTGTGTGATGCAGTAGCTGCGCGACTGCATAAACAAAAAAGGATCAATCTGTCGGTTGATGAATGGAATGTATGGCCGATGCGATACAGGAGCGATAACGCGCTTGATCCATGGAAGATCGGACCGGCACGCGAGGAGTATATCTTCGCCATGGAAGACGCCTTGCTGGTGGGCAGCATGTTGATGTCTCTGATTCGCAGATGCGATCGTGTTGAAATGGCCTGCATGGCGCAGTTGGTGAACGTATGTGCACCAATTATGACAGTGCCCGGCGGAGCTGCATGGAAGCAGACTATTTACTATCCCTTCCAGCTGACTTCCAAGTATGGGCGAGGAGTTGCGTTGCAAACCAAGGTGGATTGTGCGGGATATAGTACTGCTGCATGCCATTTCGTTCCTTTTGTTGATACGGTTGCTGTTTGGAATGAAGAAGAAAAGGAAGTAATCATTTTTGCAGTCAATCGTTCAAAATCTGAAGAGATTTTACTGGATGTTACCCTTGAGAGATTCGATGATATAAAGCTGATCGAACATGTTGTATTGGCACATATGGATCCGGATGCCATCAATAGTCCGGAACAGCCGGCTAATGTAGTGCCTCATGCAGATGGAATGACAACTGTGGATGAAAATGAAATTCATGTCCATTTACGCCAGTATTCTTGGAATATGATCCGGTTAAGCGGCGAATATTCATTGTCAAATAAACTGTAAATCAGACTGTTTCACAGGTGCGCGTTGGACAAAGGTTGATTTAAGGGGTGCTGAGAATGAACTGCAACATGAAGCGATTGTTTACATCGGATATAGAAGCTGTATCGAAGTGCATTGGAACAAACGAGAGAAATGAACGTGTGATTCTGCCCTCTAATCTATATGGCAGAATCACGAGAATTTCACATTCTGCTTGTGGCGAGAATGGAACCCTTTTATCTACTTTTGAGCAGAGACGTCTGCCAGAGGATGTGGAAGACCGACTGAAGCGGCAGCAGGGACATCCGGTATTTCGCAGCGACGATGGCGGAAAGACTTGGAGCTTGTCAGCGCGTATCATCAATGAGGAGCATCCTGATTTATTAACCTACTTTATACCGACCATATATGAGCTTCCAAGAGATGTGGGAGCTTTTCCTCGCGGAACACTGCTAATGGGCGGCGTTTCGGGCGGTGCGGAAGATGGTTCTTATCTACAGCTGTATGTCAGTAAGGACACCGGGCGATCCTGGAAAATGCTTGGAACCTTGGATCATGGCGGTTGGATAGGTAAAGGCGTGTGGGAACCATTCTTTGTTTTGTTGGATGATAATACGCTTGTGTGCCACTACTGCGATGAACGGCAATATAAGACACATAGTCAAAAGCTTGTTTACCGAACAACAAAAGATTTGTGCAGCTGGTCTATGCTGCATGAATCTGTCAAGTGTAGTCAACAGTCTTTGTGGCCAGGCATGCCAGTCGTGACGCGGTTGCCGGATGGCAGATATTTCATGGCATATGAAATGGTAGGGAAAGCTGGAAATCCAGTGCACTGCAGGTATTCATTGGATAGCCTGGACTGGGGCGAAGTAACAGATGAAGGCTGTATCGTTCAAACTGAGGACGGAGCCTCTTTAGGCTCTTCGCCATATTGCCTGTGGGTGGAACGCGGTAGTGTGCAAGGTACGCTGATCGTCAGTGGGGCCTTTATGAGCAACGGTCAAAGCGATACTGGAAGCGATTATTTTTTGAGTGATGATCTGAGTCAAACGTGGCATCAGTGGCCTCACCCGATTCCATACAGTCAGCAAGACCATGCAAGCCATAATGGATATAGCAATAGTTATGCATTTAGTGAGGAAGATAACCGTTTTTATGCTATTTGCAACCGTGGCATACAATGCGAGAACCGGCCATGCACTGCAATGACGGTTGCCGTCTGTGAATGGGTGATTTGATTAAGTGCCTTCCTGCACTCTTAAGCACCGCATATGAGGTGAAAAAATGAAATTGAATGGTAAAAAAATCGCTTTCCTTGGCGATAGCATCACTGAAGGTGTTGGCACGAGTGGTTGCCCGAATCGGTTTTGTGATTTGATTGAAGAAGCTACCGGGGCTGAATGCCTTAACTATGGCATATCTGGCACGAGAATAGCAATTCAAACAAGACCGTCCGAGCCATCAAGCTTTGATCGGTATTTTTCGAGCCGTGTGGATGACATGGATACGGATGCTGACATTATCTTCGTATTTGGCGGAACGAATGACTTTGGACACGGCGATGCTCCGTTTGGCTGTATGGAGGATCGGACGCCAGTTACATTTTATGGCGGACTGCATGATTTATTTGTACGCTTGATAGAACGCTATCCTGGCAAGCCCATTGTGATTGCTACACCGCTGCATCGTTTGGGCGAGACATGTATCAATGGTGAATGCAAGCCCAAAGAAGTGGGCACGCTGCTGGATTATGTGCAGGCCATACGACGTGTTGCTGAGCATTACTCCCTCCCTGTGCTTGATTTGTTTGCAGTCTCCGGTCTACAACCGAGTATTGATATGTTGCGAGAAAAGTATATGCCAGACGGCCTTCATCCGAACGATGCGGGACATCGTATCCTGGCGCAGAAGATCATCGCCTTTCTTGAAACATGCTGAATGTTGGGGTGATGCGAGGGGAGCTCGGGTATGGGAACATTGCTGCTTGATTTACAGCGAACATATCAAAAGGTGCTTGGGTTTGGTGTGTCCGGGTGCTGGTGGGCGTCAAACTGGAAGCACCACGGGTGGCCAGAAGAATGGATGGAACAGACGATTTCTCTGCTCTATGACCGTAAAAAGGGAATTGGTTTGAATACATACCGTCATAACATTGGCAGCGGCAGTAACGGAGACAATGTTGCCCCGATACGGGAAACGAAAGCGGTAGAAATCGCCCCCCTTTGCTTCGACCTCTCTGTGGATGAAGAAAACACAAAGATGCTTGAGCGCGTTCTGGCATATCCTCAGGTAGATATCCTGACGCTGTTCATCAACAGTCCTCCTTCTCGCATGACGATCACAGGAAAACCTAATGGAAACCCAACAGGAGAAACCAATCTAAAGCCCGGCTATGAAGATGACTTTGTTGAATATGCGGTGCAAGCCGCTAAAGCATATGTTGATGCAGGATATCCGGTAACATTCCTGAGTCCGGTCAATGAACCGCAATGGGATTGGCATGCAAGGGCTCAGGAAGGGACGTACTATTCTGTTGACCAAGTGATGTCAATCTGCGCAAAGGTGGCAGAACGTCTGGAAGAACTGTGTCCGTCTGTCAGCCTGTCTATGCCGGATAGCGCACGCTGGGATCATAAATATATGTACGAAATTATTCATCGGCTGCAGGAAGCAACACAATTGCGTTCACGAATCGGTCATTTGTCAGCTCATTCGTATCAAGCGACTGCTGATGGACGACAGAAGGTACGGGATGCTCTTGATGCCGCAGGGCTTTCATTGGCGCTTCATCAAACAGAGTGGTGTGAGGAGCAGCAGCCGATAGATGATACCATGGAGAATGCTTTGATCCTTGCGCGGGTGATACATGAGGATCTGACGATCCTGAACACCCCGTTGTGGGAGTTCTGGAAGGCTGTGGAAACGAACCCTGCCTATTCCGAACGCGGAATTGTGATGTTGCCATTGAAAAAGGAGTGGGAAGGCCCGCGGATGACAAAGAGAGGTTGGGTGTTGGGACAGTATTCAAGATTTTTGGTTGGTGCTCAACGTGTTGATTTGAGGCTTGAAAAAACCTCTTCCAAAGTATACGGGAGCGCATATGTAAAACAGAACCAGTTGATCCTCGTGCTGACAAATGAAATGAATGTTCCATATGTATTGGATATACCGCAATTGAGTGGTAGGCGGGCGAATGTATTTTGTACCTGTAAGAGCTTGTCTTCATAAGTAAAACATGGTATAATAGCAGCATGAAAGAAGTAAGAGCAGGGCGCAAGCCGTACCCGACGGACTTGACAGACAGCCAGTGAGAAGAAATAGAGCCACTGTATTCGGGAATGCGGAATCGGAAGTGGAGCAAGCGCGAACTGACAAACGCCGTGCTGTACATTGTTAAGACCGGCTGTCAGTGGCGTCAGCTTCCGCATGACTTTCCGCCGTATCAAACGGTGTACAGCTTTTTCAGCCGTGGAGCAAAGTCGGGATTGTGGGAGAAAATCCTCGCTCATCTGGTTGAAAAAACTCGTAAAGACGCGGGGAAAAGTGCCGAACCGCACTATGCGCTAATTGATTCGCAAAGCGTAAAAACGGTTGCGGACAACGAAGCGCGCGGCATCGACGGAGGAAAAAAACAAAAGGGCGCAAACGGCATGCCGTCGTAGACACAATGGGTAACTTGCTGAGCATCGTGGTTCATGCTGCCAATATCCACGACACGAAATCGGGCATTCTGGCGGCGCGGAAAGCCTGCGAAAAGTATCCGTCAATTCAAGCCTTTTGTGCCGATGCAGGCTATCGCGGCACGTTTATCGCCGAAGTACAGCAGCAGCTCCAGCGCCGAGTGGACATTTCCGAGAAAATCAAGCCTCATGAGTGGGAAAAACTTCCGTGGCGCTGGATTGTCGAACGCACCTTTGGCTGGATGAATGCTGCTCGCCGTCTCGCAAAGGAGCTTGAAATTTTAGTTTCAATTGAGGAAGCAATGATCCGCATTGCAGGTGCCGCTGTGCTGCTTCATCGCTTATGAAGACGGGTTCTAAAACTGCTGACTTAAAAGACTGTGGAGTGGAGCAGCTTGAAGATTCATTTGAATTGGCTGCCCAAAGCGTGAATACGTTGGTCATGCCTTGCTCCGTCTACTGAAAAGCAGTAGACAAAAGGAGTATTCCTTGAGAGGCAATATAGACAGAGGAGGAAGAACTGTGTCAAGGAAAATTGTGTCTCATAATGGGCTTTGGAACTATGAAGTAAACGGAAAGTCCATGGGTTACAAGCAAGTGCCATTTTCTGCGCTGTGTGTAGGCAGGTCTGTGTGCGAAACAGAGTTTGTGCGGCCGGAAGGAAAGCGTTGTTTCCTTTGCTTTGAGGGCATCACTTATGCCGCAGAGGTATTCATTAATGGTCATTGTTTGGGGAAAATGCTGGCATATAGCTTTTACAGATTTGATGTAACGGCATTGCTGAATGAGAAGCACAATGTTCTTCGTGTCGAAGTTGAGGATATGAACTTGCCTTTCGGGCCTTCGGAAGGTTGGGAGAACTACGGTGGAATCATTCGAGATGTGTACTTATTGGTAACGGATGATGTGATGATAGAGGATGTGATATGGCGCACAGAAGTGGAAGCTGATCAGTCGGCTGCACAGTGCACCGTTGAAGTGGAACTGAATGGGGGAGAAGGCAATGTAAAAGTCACCCTTCATGACCACTTCGGAAGGCCTGTATTCTGCACCCGACAATCTTCCAAAGCAGGCAAGGCGATTTTGAGATTCGGTTTGGATAATCCACAGCTGTGGAGCCCTGACATGCCCTGCCTTTATTCGCTGACAGTTGGTGTTGGAACGGATGAAGTTACTGAACGCGTTGGTATCAAGGACTTCCGCGTAGTTGGCCAGAGATTTTTCCTTAATGGTCAACCGTTGTTTCTCAAGGGTGTTTGTCGGCATGATCTCTATGGTGACGTTGGGCATACGATAAAACGAGAACAAGCTGAGCGGGATATGCGCTTGATTAAAGCAACAGGATGCAATTTTGTGCGTCTGGTACACTATCCTCATGATCGTCAAATACTTGAATTGGCAGACGAGATTGGCTTGTTAGTCAGTGAAGAACCGGGATTATGGTGGAGCAATATGCATCGCCCTGAGACGACGAAAGGGGCATTGGAGGTAATGCGGCGCGTTGTAAAACGTGACCGAAACCGTGTATCAGTGGCATTCTGGCTATGCTTCAATGAATGCGAGTATACACCCGAATTCATACGGCGTTCCTCGGATACCTGCCGCGCATTGGATCCCACCCGAATGGTCTCTGGCGCAAATTGTCTGGACTACGAGGCTACCAAACGTGAGTTTGCACTTAATGGATTTGACTTTTATACGATGCATCCCTATGGTTCGGATCTGGACAAGGTACAGGGCGGCCCGAGAAATAAGATGACATCCATACAGGATATTCTGGGCGCTTTGAATGATAAACCTTTGCTCTTTACTGAATGGGGCGGCATGAATGTCAACGATAACCCGAAGCTTTTCAAGCGGTTCCAGTCGGCAATGCTGGATGCCTGGCTGGAAGCAGATGGCGGGAAGGTCTTGGCAGGAAGCTGTTACTGGGCCTGGGCAGATATGTATGAGTTTGGCCGGGGTGAATATGCATGTTACGATGGCCGCCTCTGGGAAGGGCTGGTGGATATGTATCGTCAGCCGCGTGAGAACCTTCGGGTGTTCTCGGCGTTAATGCATGATTCTTGGCCTGTCAAAGAGCAGCAGTACGGCGAAGAGATCCTTCACATCCATGTGGAACACCCGGAGGAGCTGCAGCCCATCGACTGCTGGCAAGCCCAGGATGTGCAGTGCCAGAAGGAAGCATATGCTGAATTGCTCCGCCGCTGTGTACCTCAGAAGAACTTCACCCAGAAACGTAACCGCCGCTTGACGAAAGGCCCTGCGCTGCAGCATGATTTCTGCCGTCTGGGCTCCCTGCCGGTAAAGCTGCAAGCCGGTCAGCCTTTGGTGGTTGAGGATGCTCTTACCATCCCCGTGAACAAATCGGTTTCCGAACTGTTTGTGGTGGGCAATGTGTCCCTGCCCTGGGGCTATCCCATCTACGGGGAGTACGGCGAAGCCGCTGCCATGTATGAGCTAAAATATGCGGACGGCACAGTGCAGATCGTCGAGCTGCGCAACGGCCAGGAGCTGACAACTGTTCTGGCGATTGCTGGCCCGTCCCGGATAAATCCTGTGGCTGCCAACGCCGAAACAGCATTGCACTTTCATTATGACAAGAATTGGGAACATTATTCGATTAACCTATTCCGCATTAAAACGGATGCGGGCAAGCAACTGAGCGAGCTTCGTGTGCGTGTCACAAATCCCGAGTACACGCTACTGTTCTATGGTGTGACAGTGCGGATGCTTTGATCTTTGTACATATCAGGCATGAGCCTGAAAAAATATGAAGGAGGTTTTTCCATGAAGAAACGTTCTCTATCCCTGCTGCTGAGCCTGGTACTGGTGTTTTCACTGATGTGGACGCCTGACGCCTTGGCGGAATCGCCTGAAGAACTTCGTGAGCGATATGGTCTGCCGGAACTGGAGATCACCAGCGATGTTGTCAAGTACCTGACCTGGGACAACCAGAAAACCATGGATCAGAATCTGGCAAATTTGCTGATGCAGGAGGTCTATGGGTGCAAGGTGAAAGTGGTTCGCACGACTTACGCAGAGCTTCCTTCCAAAGCGGTCAACATGCGTTTGGGCGGCAATAGCCCGGATCTGATCAAGTTCCGCAAGCAGGAATTCCCAAACTTGATCACCAAGGATGTGGTCGAGGACGTGACGGAATATCTGGATTTCAGCGATCCGTTGTACGCCGGTCTGCAGGAAACTGCGAATACATATGCCTACAAGGGCCGTTACTATGCTTTCCCCACGGGCAAGATGTATAACAACAATTACATCTACTACTGGACAAGCTATTTTGACGATATGGGCCTGGATACCCCTCTTGACCTTTACGAAAATGGGGAGTGGACTTTCTCCGCGATGCGCGAGATGATGAAAGATCTGGTCATTGACGATGACCGTGACGGCATCATTGATACCTACGCCCTGGTGCTTCAATCCGGCTACTCCTTCTCCATCTCTGGTGAAGACTTTGTCACCTATGATCCCGAGACTGGATTGTATGGCAACAACCTGCGTTCCCCCGCGCTGGCTGAGTACTATAACTTCTTGTATGAGACCGGCAGTGCAGGCGATGACACCCGTCTCATGTCTCAAGAAGACATTTCCTGCTTCACCGCCAGGAATGCCGTGATGATGCTGGGTGAACATTGGGTTATGCAGTCCAGCTTCTATGATGACATCATCGCAGGCCGCATCGGTGTGGCGCCTGCACCCCAGCTGGATGGTACCGATGCTCACTATGCCCAGGGACGTATTGATGTGTACTGGATCGGCAAGGATTGTGCCAATATGAATGGTGCGCTGGCCTATATGGCCTGCCAGCGTGCCATCGCCATGAATGATGACTTGGCCCGTGAGCTGTCTGAGCGTCATGGCCTGATATACAAGGAGTGGCCCGAGGAGCTGGAGGCTCTGATCGACGAAATGAATGATCCCGAAAAATTCACCCTGCTGCTGCCCAAATACTCGGGTGTGGGTACTTGGGGCGATGATCCCATGGGCTTCTATGATCTGGCTGCCCGCATCACGCAGTGGGAGGAGCCGTGGCAGAGCATTGTCGAGTCACAGTATCCCTTGCTGCAGGAATCTATCAATCAAGCCAACGGTGCATATGAACCTTGATGAGGAGGAGAGCCATTCGTGCGAAAGCTGCTTGCAATCATTCTCGCCGTGATGACAATGACGAGTGTTGCCTGTGCTGCGCCTGAATACGGTGAGCACGCGACAGTAGCCACTGTTGACTATGATGAACTGTACTGGGGCCAGGGTATCAGCTATACTCGTGTGATCGAGTTGCAGCACAGCGGTGAACACAATGGCACTTTAGTCGCCACATATGAGATGTATACCTCTGGTCTGCGGGTGGAAAAGCCGGGCTACAACATCCATGTCAGCCATGATGGCGGTTCTACCTGGGAGATGGTGGCCACTGTGCGGGAAAAAGCGGCGGCGATCCAGTCGGAGTTCCAGCCTTTCCTGTATGAGCTGCCGAGCCAGGTTGGTGACATGCCTGCCGGCACGCTGCTGCTGGCCGCCTGCTCCATCGACGCTGGTCATGGCAGGCAGTCGGCTATCCGCATGTACCGCAGCTACGACATCGGGAAAAGCTGGGAACAGTTTGGTACGGTGTCTGTGGGTGGAGGTTTGGAAACCGGCGTGTGGGAACCCTTCCTGATGGTGCTGCCCGACGGCCGTCTGGCCTGCTATTACTCTGACGCCACGGACGAGCCTAACCACAGTCAGAAATTGGTGATGAAGATCTCTGAAGATGGCGTGAACTGGGGCGATGTGATCGATATCGTTGCTCTGAGCGATCAAAGAAAGCGGCCCGGCATGGCTACAATTGTTCAGCTCAATGATGGACGCTTCATGATGACCTATGAGATGTGCGACGCCGAAGACCCGGGTTGCGGTAATCCAATTACCTACCGCTTCTCTGATGATGGCATCTCATGGGGTGATCCCAAGGATCCTGGTATCAAGGTCGTTACTGATACCGGAGCCGTCCCTGGTTCTGCACCATACCTGGCCTACTTGCCCAATGTGGGCGATAATGGTCTGTTGCTGATGACGGCCGTGTTCCAGACTCCAAGTCAGAAAAAGGGCAATATCGTCTACTACAACGATAACATGGGCGCGGAGGATTCGTGGAAAACATGGTATTTGCCCCAAAACTACCGCAATCCTGACGGTGGCTATAGCCGCGCTATTTTCACGGCCATGGACGGCCAGACGGCCTATTTTGTCAACAATATCCCTGATGCGAATTCTGAAGAAGGTTACTACAAGATGATCTTCGTCCGCTACCGCTTCGATGAAAGCTTCATCACGTCTTGATAACTTGTATTGAACCCATGAAAATGGGTGAGATAGATCGTTTTCACTACATTTCAGAAAGGAAGGTATCCCCATGAAGAAACTCCTGGCATTGGTTCTTTGCCTGATGGCGATGTTCTGCTTTGCAATGGCAGAAGATGTGCAGCCCATCTACACCGAGGACTTTGAAGACGGTACGCATGAGTTGTACTTCATTGCTTCTCCCACCGACGCAGAAAACTGCAACGTCACTATCGTCGAGGAAGACGGCAATAAGTATCTGCATTGCCTGAATTCCACCGGCGAGGGAGAGAACGGCTACATTCAGCTGGCGTTCGGTCCTGAATTGCGCAACTTTGACTACACCATCCGTGTGCGTCCTTACATCAAGAACCCCGATCACAACTGGATAAAGCTCGTCTTGCGTGGCTTGGATGGTGTGAACTACAATTGCGACGGCTACGAGAATGAAAGCTACCTGTTCAACATCTGGGAGTGGCGCGGTGTTTTCACGATCAAGAGTCTTAGCAAGAAGTACTCTGAGACTGTGCCCATGGTTGAAAATCAGGACTTCTGGTTTGATAACGGCACCTGGTACACCATTAAGGTTGAAGCTCGCGACACGAACTTCAAGGTCTACGTCGACGGTGAGCTCTGTGCAGACTATACCGATACGGAAGACGTTATCAAGTGGGGCGTGTTTGGCCTGTGCTCCTGGGGCGGCAACTTTGATGTCGACGATATCACGATCATCTCCTACGATGATCCTGACATGACCTACGGCAACTACAACTTGGTCGAAGAGAACGATGAAGAAGCAGCTATTGCGCCCATCGAATCTGTGAATCTGCTGCCTTTGGTCAAGGCAGAGGCGGGTGTGTTTAATTACAACGAGGATGGTTCTCTGCAGGTTTGGGGCCGTACAGCTGATGGTGCAGGCGATGCGTACACCGATTCATGGCATATTCTGGGCCGTAAAGTGGGCGACTTTGAACTGAACTTTGATTACAACACGCAGAAGACTGAGTGGATGCAGGATCGCATCTGTTTCCGCTGTGCGGCTGATGAGAACGGCTGGAATCAGTATCAGGTTCTGATTTGCGGTTCTAATCTGGGCGACAATGCCGCGGGCATTCGTATTGTCAAGGGCGAAGCCTATGACCATGCATACGCCTACTATCCCTGCACCTTTGAGGCGGGCAAGAATTACGAGTTCAAGCTGGTCGTCATCGGCAACAATGTGAAGCTGTCCATGAACGGCGAGCAGATCATTGACGTTGATCTGCCCACCGAAGGCGGCGAATACTACAAGGATTACATCCCGGAGGGCGACTTCCAGATCATCACCTGGGGCGGCGACTTCGTAATCACCCACATGGAGCTGAAGGAAATCGCTGAGTAAACCAATTGATTCCAAACCAATCTGGGGGCGGCGCAGGGATGCTTCATGCGTCACCTGTACCGCCCCATTATTTATCCCGAGAGGAGCAACCAAGATGCGGAACAAATGCTGCTGCCTGCAAAAGATCCTGTGTGCAATGATGGCTGCCTTTCTGCTGGCTGCCAGCCTGACTGCCTTCGCACAGGAAAATGGATATACCTTCACGTATCGCAGCGGCAGCTATGCCGCCTATGATCAGCAGCACGCGACGATGCCCTTCCCGATGACTGAAATCCGTCTGGATGGTCCGGCAGGGGAGGCGGTAGACGGCGTGCGCTGCAGCGTTCAGCAAATCGATGGCGGGGAAGCCCTTGTCTGGGACGACCAGAAGGGCAGCGTCACCTGGTCCTTCAATGTTGCGGAAGCAGGACGCTACGCCTTGGCCATCGACTACTACGCTCTGCCCGGTGTGGGCAACATCCCGGAATACGAGCTGTGCATTGATGGGGAAGTCCCCTTCATCGAGGCGCAACAGCTTCAGCTGACCCGTCTGTATCAGGATGCGGTGACTGTCTTTGCCCAGGACAACATGGGCAATGATCTCCGCCCCTCGCAGGAGGAGGTTTACACCTGGCAGACCAGTGATCTCTACGATGTGAACGGCTATGTCAACGGCAGCTATCTTTTCGCGCTGGAAGCCGGCGAGCATACACTGACCCTGACGGCCATCCGTGAACCCGTTGCCATCGCTTCCCTGTGCTTCCACAATGCGCAGGAAGCCCCGACTTACGCAGATTACAGCGCTGCCCATGCCGATATGGCACAGGGCGCTGATACCATTACCATTGAGGCGGAACACGCTCTGAACAAAACCTCTACTCAGCTTTATCCGATTTCCGACCGCTCCGACCCCATGACATCCCCCTCAGATCCGATTGCCAAAAAGCTCAACACCATCGGCGGCGAGAACTGGGCCACCGCAGACCAGTCCATCACCTGGGAATTTGAAGTTCCGGCGGACGGAATGTACAACCTGACCTTCCGTTTCCGCCAAAACTTCCTGCGCGGCATGCTGGTGTACCGCAATATCCAAATCGACGGCGAAACGCCCTTCCGGGAGATGGCGCAGGTGGAATTCCCCTATGGCGTGTCCTGGCAGACAACGACGCTGGGCGGCGACGAGCCCTATGCTGTTTGTCTGACCAAGGGCACCCATACCCTCACCATGACGCCCACCACCGGGGACCTGGCGGTGCTGATGGCCCGGGTGGACTCTGTCGTCAACGATCTGAACACCATGTACCGCCGGATCATCATGGTGACCAGCGCAACCCCTGACCTGTACCGCGATTACTTCCTGGAGGAATCCATCCCCGGACTGATTGATAACATGGCGATGCTGGCTGCCGAGCTGCGCAGCGTGGAGCAGCAGGTGCAGACGCTGACCGGCTACACCGGCACGGAAGCTGCCTCTCTGGTGCGCCTGGCCGAGCAGTTGGAGAGCTTTGCGGCCCGCCCCGGCACCATTCCCAGTCGCCTGAGCACCTTCCGGGACAACATCGTCACCATCAGCACCTGGATGCAGACGATCTGCAAGCAGAGCCTGCAGCTGGATGTGATCTACTTCACCCCGGCGGGCGGCGAGATTCCCCGCACCGCCTCCAACCTGTGGGAGAACTTCACATACCAGGCAGAGGCGCTGGTCGGCTCCTTTACCACGGACTACGAGACCGTCGGCAATGCCGGCGAGGGCGATACCGTCATTGATGTGTGGATTGCCTCCGGACGCGACCAGGCGGAAGTGCTCAAGGAGCTGATCGACAGCCGCTTCACCCCGGAAACTGGCATCGGCGTGAACCTGTCCATCGTGCAGAGCGGCCTGATGCAGGCGGTTATGGCGGACGCCGGCCCGGACGTCACCATCATGCTGGGCCGCGGTGACCCGGTGAACTACGCCCTGCGCGGTGCTGTACTGCCGCTGGAGGGCTTCGAGGGCTTTGACGAGCTGGTCAGCGAGTATATGCCCGGCGCGCTGGAACCCCTGACTTGGAACGGCCATGTCTGGGGTCTGCCCAACAGCCAGAACTTCTACGTCATGTTCTACCGCACGGATGTGTTTGAGGAGCTGGGGCTGAGGGTTCCCACCACCTGGGACGAGCTGCTGCTGGTTGCCGAAACCCTCCAGCGCAATAACATGAACATCGGCCTGCCCTATGTGTCCCTGGACGCGTATCAGTCTGTGTCCACGGGCATCGGCGGCACGACCCTGTTCCCGACGCTGCTGCTGCAAAGCGGCGTGGGCCTCTACACCGAGGATCATCTGACCACGACCCTCAACACCCCCGGCGCGCTGGAAGCCTTCAAGCTATGGACGAGCCTGTACACCCAGTACGGCTTCCCGCTGTATAAGGATGACTTCAACCGCTTCCGCTCCGGCGAGATGCCGCTGGTGATCACGAACTACACCTTCTACAGCCAGCTCAAGACGGCCGCGCCGGATATCCGCAATTTGTGGGATATGGCGCTGATCCCTGGCACGGTGCTGGAGGACGGGACTATCAATCATGCCACAGCCGCGTCGGGTACAGCAGGTCTGATCCTTTCCAATGCGGATCATCCGGACGTCTGCTGGGAATTCATGCGCTGGTGGAACTCCAGCGAAACGCAGATTGCCTACGGTCAGCAGATCGAAAACGTACTGGGTGCGGCGGGCCGCTACAATCCTGCCAACGTCAGCGCGATGAAGGGACTGCGCTGGTCGAGCCGGGAGCTGGAGATCATCATGGAGCAGTGGGGCTATGTGCAGGAGCTGCCCGAACTGCCCGGCAGCTACTATGTCTCCCGCAACATCGACAACGCATTCAAGGAAGTCTACTACGACAAGGCCAATGCCCGCGAGACGCTGAACTACTGGACCAAGCAGATCAACGAGGAGCTGGAACGCAAGCGCAACGAGTTTGCCACCACTACGGAAGGAGGGGATGATCAGTGACCAAGGCAGGAATGCTCAGGGAAATCCGCAAGAACTGGCAGAACTACGCCCTTATGGCGCCCTTCCTGATCCTCTTTGCGCTCTTTACGCTCATTCCCATCATTTACTCCGTGGTGATCAGCTTCACCAACTTCAACATCTTCACCACGCCCACCTTTGTCGGCTGGGACAACTACCTGCGCATGTTCTTCGATGATGATGTGTTCATCATCGCCATCCGCAACACGCTGATTTTTGCGCTCATCACCGGCCCGGTCAGCTATGTGCTGTGCTTTGTGTTCGCCTGGCTGATCAACGAGCTGCGCCCGAAGGTCCGAGCCGTGGTGACGCTGATTTTCTACGCGCCGGTGCTGTCCGGCACAGCCTTCACGGTGTGGAGCTTCATCTTCAGCTCTGACCAGTACGGCCTGCTGAACGGCTATCTGATGGAGCTGGGCATCCTGCGGGAGCCTATGGGCTGGCTGACGGATCCGGCGTACATCCTGTTTGTGGTCATCTTCGTACAGCTGTGGATGAGTCTTGGCACGGGCTTCCTGTCCTTCATCGCCGGCCTGCAGGGTGTGGATCGCACGCTGTACGAGGCAGGTCTGGTGGACGGCGTGCATAACCGCTTCCAGGAGCTGTGGTACATCACCCTGCCAGTAATGAAGCCTCAGCTGCTCTTCGGCGCGGTGATGCAGATCGTGTCCTCTTTCTCCGTGGCGGATGTGTCTGTCCGTCTGGCGGGCTTCCCGTCCACCCAGTATGCGGCGGAAACGCTGGTCACTCACATCATGGACTACGGCACCGTCCGCTTTGAAATGGGCTATGCCTGCGCGCTGGCCTGCTTCCTGTTTGCACTGATGTACCTGGCCAATAAGCTGGTCACCTTTGCGCTGGGCCGCGTGGGCACCTGAGGAGGAGAAGCGAATGAAGAAAATGAAAATCATCCGCGCGTCCTCCAACGTGGTGGGCGTAGGCCGTCAGACCCGCTCCCGGGCGGGCAATTTCCTGGTGGCGATGGTGCTGACGCTCTCCGGCGCGGTGTTGGCGCTACCGCTGGTGTATGCCATCGTCAATGCCTTCAAGCCCTTTGACGAGCTGTTCATCTTCCCGCCCCGGATGTATGTCGTCAACCCCACCTGGGACAACTTCATCGACCTGATGGCGATGTGTTCCAACACCTGGGTGCCTTTCACGAAGTATCTGTTCAACAGCCTGTTTACCACCATTGTGACTACCGTGGCGATGGTGATCATCTCTGCCATGTGTGCCTACCCGCTGGCGAAGAACAAGTTCCCCGGCAACAAGGCCATCTTCAACACCATCGTAACGGCGCTGCTGTTCGTCCCGGCGGTCACCTTCCTGCCGCAGTACCTGGTCATTGCTAAGCTGCATATGATCGACACCTACTGGGCGCTGATTCTTCCCACTCTGGGCACGACACTGGGTGTATTCCTGATGAAGCAGTTCATGGAGCCCATCCCCAATGCCCTGCTGGAGGCGGCACGTATTGACGGCTGCTCCGAGTTCCGCATCCTGTTCCAGATTGTCATGCCCAATGTCAAGCCGGCATGGGTGACGCTGGTGATCTTCACTTTCCAGAGTGTTTGGAACAACACCGGCGCGGCACAGTTCGTCTTCAAGGAGAATATGCGCACGCTGCCCATCCTGCTGTCCCAGATCGTGTCCTCCGGCACGATCGCCCGTGCAGGCGTGGGCTCCGCCTCTGCGGTGGTGCTGATGCTGCCGCCCATCATCCTTTTCGTCATTGGTCAGTCCTCTGTGGTGCAGACCATGGCGTCCGCCGGCATCAAGGAATAAGGAGGGAGAATCGACATGCTGAAAAGAATCCTGATCTTCCTCCTGGCTTTGTGCTGCTGCGTTCCTGCGCTTGCGGATACCTACCAGGGCTACAACTATGACGCCTGGGGAGAGAGCGTTCCCGCGCCGCAAAACTATCTGCCGACGCATTCCATTACGCTGAACGAGACTGGCAAGGCATTAAAGAACCCGTCGGACGTGTTCGTCTGGCAGGAGAAGCTGATCTACATTTCTGATTCCGGAAACAACCGCATTGTGGTGCTGGATGCGGATTATCAGCTGCTGCGGGAAATCGCCGCCTATGAGAGCGAAACTGGCAGCGTGGAACTGAAGAACCCCACGGGCATCTTCGTAGACCAGGCCGGACTGCTGTATATCTGTCTGCCGGATGAAGGCCGCGTGGTCGTGCTGGATGGGGACAATCGCCTTGTCCGCGAATACGGCCGCCCCGAGTCCGATCTGCTGGAGGAAAATGCGGTTTACAAGCCCAACAAGGTGATCGCCAACCGGCTTGGCACCGTGTTTGTGCTGCCCCAGGGCATGTATTTGGGTGCGGTGATGTACGACAGCCGGGGCAACTTCCTGGGCTTCTACGGTGCGAACGATGTGGTCGTCACCGTGGATCTCCTGGTGGACTACATGTGGAAGCAGCTGCTCACCCAGGAGCAGGTCAGCAGCATGGCCCGCTATGTGCCTGTGCAGTATGCCTCCTTTGACATCGACAGGAACAATTTCATCTACACCTGCACCAACGAGAGCAACAACACCTACGGCGAGATCAGCAAGCTGAACTCCCTGGGCGACAATGTGCTCATCAGCCACACCCGCAATGTGGTGGGGCAGACGGCAAATTACGGCGACCTGGAAACGGCGCTCTACCTGGGCCAGCTCCAGGATACCCGCTTTGTGGACCTGGCCATCCATGACAATGAGCTGCTCTATGCGCTGGACCGCACCCGGGGCCGCGTCTTCGTGTACGACCAGGAGAGCCATCTGCTGGGTGTGTTTGGCGGCAGCGGCGATCAGCAGGGCACCTTCGATTACCCCATCGCGCTGGACACCATCGGCCAGACCGTGATGGTGCTGGATCACGAAAAGAACTGCCTGACCCTCTTTGAACGTACCCATTACGGAGAATTGGTGGAAAGTGCCGTCCTGCTCTATATGGACGGCCTGTACGCCGAGGCCCGCGAGTTGTGGGAGCAGGTTGCCCTGTACAATGTCAACTGCGAGCTGGCCTATACCGGCATCGGCAAGGCGCTCTATGAAGAAGGCAAGTATAAGGAAGCCATGCATTACTTCAAGCTGGGCTATGACCGGGTGGGCTATTCCCGCGCTTTTGACGAGTACCGCATGGAGGCTGCGCGCGGTGTGTTCCCGACGGTTTGCACTGTGCTGGCTGTCCTTGTGATTGCGGGGATGGTTTTCAAGAAAGTCCGCAGTCGCAAAGCAGAAAGGAGGAACGCCTGATGAGCCACTGGAAACGCATTTTGAAAGTGCTGGGCAGGCCGTCCTCTGAGCTGTACGAGATGAAGTACTACAAGCTCTGGCCCATCTGGCCAACAGTGATCATCCTGCTGTGCTGGTTTGCAGCGGAGGTGCTATCTGCCTATAGTACAGATTTCAAGTTCAACTACCGGAATCTGACGGAGATCAACATTCTGTACACGCTGGGTGCTACCATCGGGCTTTATTTGATGTTTGTGGTGGTCAACTGGGCCGTCACG
>ULWQ01022108.1_pt1 | contig 30006 bp, 22 predicted proteins | sample 1960491 | NCBI WGS metagenome assembly ULWQ01 (sample SAMEA4835816, study PRJEB28245) | human gut metagenome | biome: gut microbiome; material: fecal sample | place: Denmark | collected 2008
CAGGGATATAAAAGCTTCTAAAAAGCACTATTTCGGCGGAACATAAAAGTTCCGCCGAAAATGAGTGTATGTTTAATTATTCGCCCTTCATCTCAAGGAGCTTGACCTTGCCTTCATAGGAAGCAACGCTGACCTTGATAGAATCGGTGATAGCAGCCTTGATGTCGTCCTCAGTAACACCGAGCTCTTTGTAAGCATAGTCGGTGGGCATGAAGAGATCAAGATCCATGATCTCCGGAAGACCCATAGGATTGATACCGCTGTCGATGCCCTTCTCGGCATACTCCTTGACGACGCCCTTGAGTCCCATTCTCATCATCCACGGCGGGATGCCGATGATCTTTCTGTTATCGCCCATGCCTCTTGCGGCGTAGACTATCTTGAGGAACGGAGCCCACTTCATGTTGTAGCAGCTGATGGGCCATGCCTTTGCACCGGTGCTGCGCTCAGCCGCGCCGACGATGGACTCACCGACCTGGCGGACTGTAAGCATTGCTGTACCGCCTCTGGGATAGAGGGTGCAGGGAAGCTTGTCCATTCTCTTGATCTGCTCGATAAGGATAACCCAAACGGGCTTTCTGCCGGGCTGGGTGCCGAAGATGTAGGGCAGCTCAAGAACGGCAACATCGAAGTTGTCATCGGCATAGGAGAAAGCGACGTTCTCCTGGTCGATACGGCTTCTGATATAGGGATGCTTCTCGCAGAGCTTCATATCCGGACGCTCTTTGGCAAGGTAGGAGAAATAAGAGCCGAGGATAACGGCCTTCTTATAACCGAGCTCCTTGCAGATGGGAAGAAGTCTCTTGAGGGGAGCGATGTTGTACTTGTAGTAAGCATCGTAAACGGGTGCGGGGAACTCGACTCTCTCGTCGACGCCTGCGGCGAAAACGAAGCAGTCGCAGCCGGCCATAAGCTCTCTGATCTCATCGTCGGTCTTCTCGTAAATATTGCACATTACGATCTCCATCTCCTCGGGGATGGGAGCTCCTTCGGGAAGGGGCGGAAGAGCAACAGACTTGACGCTGTGGCCTCTGTCAATGAAAATACGCGCTGCGGCGCTGCCGAGAAGGCCGGTGCCGCCGATCATAAATACCTTCATTTTGTTTACCTCCAATTTATTTGCATTAGCTTTTTTATTATACTTTTTATATCGGTAATAGTCAAGCGATAAACGACAAAAAAGTGTACTAAAGTACAAAAAAATCCGCCGCTTTCTTTGTGTAAAAAATCATCGCTCCTGAATTTCCTTGCCGCTCATGTGCTCTATCTCTATTTCATACATCCGCACAGCCTTTCCCGCGGCGGCGATCTCCTCGTCCGCAAGGTGCTCGTCGGGATAGTATTTCATCGCGAGGCGTTTGACCAAAATCAGCGTCTGAGCGCGGTCTTCAATGACGCGGCACCTGCCGAACACGACGGCGCTGCGCATGAACGGCGCCCATGTCTCTTCACGGATAATCTCGTCTCCGTAAGCCGTGAAGCATACTTTATCGCACTTATTTATTGAGTCCGCCTTATGTCCCGCTTTCGCGCCGTGGAAATATATCTTTCCCGCCTCTTCGTCATAGAGATAGTTTATCGGTATCGCGTAAGGATATCCGCCGTCGCCGTTGACTGCGAGCACTCCGCGGCGGGCGGAGCGCAAAATTTCTTTTGTCGCTTCTTCGCCGAGAGCATTTTTAATTCTGCGAACAGGTCTGAACATAATATCGTCTCCGGTGATTTTTGAATTTATTGTAGCAGAAACGCGCGTGAAAATCTATAGAGAAACGCCCGAAGAGCGTCTGAACTCTCCGGGCGTCTTTATAGTTTTATATCAGAGAGCTGTTATCAGTCCTCTTTTTTCCTCTTTGCAGAGCAGCCGATAACGAATGCCGCGCCTGCGAATGCAATGAGCATTACGGGAGCTGCCGCACCGGTGTTCGGCACTTTGCTGTCGCCCTCGGGCTTATTTGTCTCGGGCTTCGTCGAGGGGACTATCGGGCTCGCGGGATCGGAGGGATCGAGCGGCTCGCTCGGATTCGACGGGTCTGAGGGCTCTTCCGGCTTCTCGGGCTTTCCGGGCCAATGGGGCAGACCGGGGATTTCGGGAAGCTCGGGCAGGTCGGGAAGGTCGGGAAGACCGGGCTTCTCAGGCTTTTCGGGATTCTCGGGCTCTTCCTTCTCTGCCTTTGAGAGCGCGAAGGAGTCGATTCTCGTTGCGCCGTCCTTTGCCTCATCGTCGAGCATATAAGCGTCAAAATAGAGCTTGCTGCCATCGATGGTTATCGCGGAGAACACTGCGCTGTGGGCATCGTAGATAGCCTCGGCTCTCGGGAAGAGCTTGTCGGTATCCTTGACATCCTTGGTCTGGTAATCCTTGACACCCGCGCATGCGCTGATGACATAGACTGTGCCCTCGGGATTGAGCTTTGCGGTATACTCTCTGCCGCCGAAGGTTATCTTCTGCTCCTCAGCCTTGACAACTTTATTGTTGTCCATGACATCGGTGCGCAGGTAGACATGGTCGTGACCCTGGAGGACGATGTCGATGCCGAGGTCGGGCATGAGTCCGCAGAGCTGCTTGCGCATAGCCTTGACATCCTTGTCGTCATAGTGCGAGCCGTTGGAATAGAGCGCCTTGTGGAGAACGACTATCTTCCACTGAGCGTCGCTTGCCTGGGCGTCCGCCTTGAGCCATGCGAGCTGATCGTCGCTGAGCGCCTTATCCTCGCTGAGGTTGTTGGTGTTGAGGACGATGAAGTGGGCGTTGTTGTAATCATAGGAATAGAACACGCCGCTCTCTCTGTCCTGATCGACCGTCTCGGGCAGGACGAAGTTCTGGTCGAGCATATATCCGCTCTTCTCGTGGTTGCCCGCTGCGGGCATGATAGCGGTGCTCTTGATATTCTCAGAGGCATTGAAGAACCACTGCCACTGCTTGAAGTGCTTGGTGTAATCGACCTGGTCGCCCGCGCTGGCAAAGAACTTGCCTTCGGGGAACATCTTGAGCGCGGTATCGACTACCTTGCCCCATGTGCCATACTGAACAGCGTTCTGCGACTGCTCGTCGCTGACATGGAAGAAGGTGAAGGAATCGGAATTGTCTGCGGTCTCGATTATACCCGTACCGCTCCACCAGCCGTACTTTGCATCGCCGACTCTGTAGCAATACTTCGTTCCGGGCTTGAGGCCGGTTATGGTCGCGGTGTGGCGGTTGACATTGATGCCGTAGGAGATGAAGCCGATAATCCCGAGATCGACGCCGGGATACTCTCTCTTGACAAGCTCGGAGGTCGTGCTGACCTTGACTCCCTTGGGAAGCTTATCGGTGAAAGTCGGGTTCTCCGAATACTCGGCTATCTGAATGTCGGAATTTTTGAGGCTGTACTTTGTATACCAGTTGATGCTTCTCTCGGTCGATGCGTCGCCGGTGAAAGTTGTGCCTATATTCGAGGGCAGACGCATATTGTCCTGAGTGACCTCGGGCTCGACGGGACCGTCATAGACGAGAGTCACATCGAGGTCGGACTTCTCGGCAGGATTCGTATCCTCAACGAGGCTGCGAAGCATTCTGCCGATAGTGTAGCCGATGCTGTCATACTGGCTCTGGGTCATATACTCATCCATAACGACGGTGTTGAGTATATTGCGCAGGCTGCTGTACTTCTCGGGCAGGAGATTGAGCACGCTGTAAATAACGTTCTCATAGCTCGGGTTGCCGCGGAAGATGATCTGCATGATGATATCGGTCATAACGCCTATGGGGCTGGTGACAGAGCCGGCGGGGAAGAGCTTGCCGGGATTGAACTGGAGGGTCGAGAGGATCTCACCCTCGACGACATCGTTGAGCAGGGTGTCGATAAGGAAGTTGATGAGTTCCTTTGCGCCGTCTCTGTTCTCAAAGTAGTCGAGAACATCGTTCATGAACTTGTCGTCGCTGATATCCTCGTTGGCGTTGTAGAGGGTGTAAAGAACGGTGTAAGCGGCATCCTCAAAGGTGCCCTTCTCGTTCTTGCTCTCCATGCCCATAGCCTCATAGAACTTTGTGCATTTATAGTCGGAGACCTGATAGTTGAGAGCCTTTGTGACTACGCCGTCAATGACCTCCATGACGTGGTCGGGGTTATTGATATAAGCCTCGTCGACCTGCGCGCACAGATCCTTGATGAAGCTCATAATGTTGCTGCTGACCGTAAATATCTCAACGCTGCCGACCTCGAAGCCGTTCGTGCCGAGCGCGTCGACGATTATCTTCTCAAGGTCGATTCCCGAAGCCTCGAGATATGCATAGAGTCCGCCTGCCTCCTGAATGTCCTCGAAGATGCCGGAAAGGGCATTGTCGATCATGGTCATGGCGAAGTTGTGGAGATCGCCGGGGCCGTAGGTCTTGAAGAAGGAGTAGCTGTCCTTATAGGGCTGGGCATAGGTCTTCGATGTGCCGTTGGGGAAGTTGACAACGATAGGCTTATCCTCGTCAATATCGTGGGACTTGACGTCGCAAACGGTCTTGCCATCTGTGGTGTTGTCAAAGGTCACGGTTCTGAACTTGTTCGGGAATGCGGAGAGAGAAGTGGTCTCGATATCGTAGAGGGTCTCGCCGTTGTCGCTGACATGGGAGGCGATATCGGGGGTATGGAGATGTCCGCTGAAGGTGAAGTGCATACCCGCGTCTGCAAGGGTCTCGGCGCACTCCATCCAATCGTCGAGCACGAAAGCGAAGAACAGCTCGGGCTCGATGGTCATGTGCGGCGCAAAGTTGTGGTGACCCATGCCGATGATGGTCTCGCCGTTTTTCTTCGCTTTTTCGCACTGCTTGAGAACCCACTGCATGAGCTCGGGGGTTATGCTGCCGCCGGTCTCCTGAACGTCATTGCCCTTGGCGGTGACATCGGAGGAATACTTGCAGGTATCCATGACGATGAGTCTGTAGCCGCCCTTGAGGCTGAGAGCGTAGGAGAGCTGACCCGCCTGACCGCTCGTGGGGGTGAAGATATCTTCTTTTTCGTCCGTCACAAGGTCGCGGCCGAGATTTTTATAGATCTCGCGGAACGCCTCGGGAGAGGTGATCTCGCCGGACTCCTTGACGCCGTTTTTGAATGTGACGGCGTTGTAGTTGTTGATATCGTGGTTGCCGTTTACAACAATGACCTGTATTCCGCTCTCCTTTTCAAAGGCTTCGAGCTTCGCTGCAAGAGCCTTGTGACCTGCGAGCTCGCCGTTGAAGGTCAGGTCGCCGGGCAGGAACACATAGTCGCTCTTCTCGGCGACAGCCTTGTCGAGAGCCGCCGAAAGCATTGCGTCAACCTCGTTGTGCTCTCGGGAACCTCTGTCGTTCCATTCGTTGTAGGCTTCGCTGAATCCGTTCTTTGTGTCCCCTGTTCCTTTTTCGGAATCAGCAAAATAGTGAATGTCGGAGATGGATGTGACTTTGAGCTTGCCCTTTTCGGTCTGCGCAAAGGCACTGAGAACTCCGGTCGGGAGGGCGGCAATGACAAGGGTCATGCAGACTATAACTGCGATGACGCGTCTTGCCAGTCTTCCTCTGTTTTTCATTTCGTTTCCTCCTTTTTGTGATTTTATATTAAACAAAAACGAAAATGCTTAATTCTCCGAGCCGTCCGTCTGCTCGGCTATGCCGAGATATGCGTCCGCCTCGGCGGCATCCATGCTCTCGATCCCCTTGAGCTTGCCCGCCATGATACGGTTTCTGTCCTGCGCGGCGACAAGGGTGCGCCCCGCCTCGTCTATCTTTTTCTTCGCCTTGTCGAGCACATCGCCGAACTTCTCATACTGCGCCTTGGCGACGGAGAGCAGACGGCGGACTTCGTTCGCCTTCTCGTTTATCGCCACGGCTCTGAAGCCCATGGAGAGAGAATTGAGAAGCGCTGTTATTGTAGTCGGTCCCGCTATCATGATGTTATATTCGCGCTGGATGCGCTCGGCTATTCCCGTGCGCGAGGACGCGATTTCGGCGTAGAGCCCCTCGGTCGCGAGATACATTATCGCAAACGGGGTCGTCGCCGGAACATTTATGTATTTGGTGACGAGCTTCGCTTCGCTCAGGACTCTGTCCTCAAGAGCCTTGCGCGCCTTGGCGACTTCTTCGGCGTCCGCGCTGTCCGCGGCGGAGCAGAGGCGCACATAGTCCTCCATCGGGAACTTCGAGTCAACAGGGAGATAAGCGTCCGCGCCGCCGTCTCCGGCAGGAATTCGGATAGCGAACTCGACTCGCTCGGAGCTGCCCGGGCGGGTGGCGAAGTTTTTCTCGTACATATTGGGTATCGTCTGGTCGAGTATACCCTCGAGCTGGACTTCCGCCCATGTGCCGCGCGCCTTGACATTCGTCAGCACGCGGTTTAAGTTCGTGACATTTGTTGTAACACCGGTCGAGAGCTCTTTCATCTCGCCGAGCGATTTGTAGACATTTTCGAGCTGCTCGGAAACGGTCTTGAACGAGCTGTCGAGTCTAGTAGTGAGAGTCGAGGAGAGCTTCTCGTCGACGGTCGCGCGCATTTCATCGAGCTTTTTCTCGTTGCTCTGCTGCATTTTCTCTATCGACTCTGCAATAATTCTCGACTGTCTGTCGTTTTGTTCTATGTTGTTGCGGCGAATAGTGTCGAGCGACTTCGAGAACATGTCCGTCAACTGCTGCTGATGCTTGAAATTCGCCTCGGTCATGAGCGCGAGACGCTCGTTCATCTTGTCGAGCGATTCGGTAAGCTCGGAGCGCATGTCCTTCTGATTGCCCGCGCTCTCTCTGCGGCTGCGCTCGAACTCGTCGCGCAGCTGACCCTCGAGCGAGCTGACTTTATGCTCAAGCTCTTTTATCTGCCCGTCCTGCGCGGAGGGGCGGTTGAGCTTCGTTATAACAATCACGAGCAGCACGACGCAGACAGCCGAAAGGGCCGCCGCGATATATAAAACAGCGTCCATAATTCCGATCTCCAAAATCTGTAAGATATGATAAAGAATTGTAACAGATTTTTAAAAAAATTGCAACATTTATACAGATATATTTTTAACAATAAAAATTTTTTGAACAATATTATATTTGCCGGATAATCTTTGTAATTAACGGTTGATAACGGGAGTGGTTTTATGCTACTATATAATGTATCTGAAAGAGACTGTATGTCCCGAAAAAATTATGCCTCAGACCGCCCGCAGAATTTGTATAAATACGCCGCGGTTTTTAATATACGGAGGAAAAACATGAAAAAAATCACGAGAATAGCTTCAATATTTCTTTCGCTCGCGCTGATATTCTCAGCAGCCGCCTGCGGCAAGGACGGCTCGGGCGCGGCGCTGAGCTATCCGATAGCAGCCCAGCCGGATTGTCTCGACCCGCAGATAGCGCAGGGCGCGGAGGCAAAGACCGTTGTGCTCGACTGCTTCGAGGGGCTTGTCCGCAAGGACGCGGAGGGCAAGTATTCCCCCGCCGCGGCAAAGAGCTGGAGCTATGATGCGTCCACTCTCACCTATACATTTAAGCTCCGCGAGGACGCGCGCTGGGTCATAATGAAAAAGGCGTTCAAGCCCATACTCGGCGACAACATAGACAAGACCTTCGACTCCCGCGTCACGGCGGCGGATTTCGTCTTCGCGCTCAGGCGCGCGGTGTCCCCCGCAACGGGTGCGCCCGAAGCGCTGAGCCTCGGCGTCATAAAGAACGCAAAGAGCATAATAAACGGCAAGATGTCCTCCGACAAGCTCGGCGTGCAGGCGGTCGGCGACTTTGAGCTGCGCATAACGCTCGAAAGCGCAACTGACGAGTCGGCTTTTCTCGATCTGCTGACAAAGGCAATATGCATGCCCTGCAACGAGACTTTCTTCAACGCGACCAAAGGGCGCTACGGGCTCGACTATTCGACGCTCCTGTGCAACGGTCCGTTCTATCTCTCATATTGGCTGCACGACTCCGCTTTGACTATAAAAAATAACGATGACTACACCGGACCTTTCCCGGCGAAGCCCGCGAGCGTGTCGCTCGTAATCGACGGCGACAGCAAGCAAAGGCTCAATTCCCTGCTCGACGGAACTTACTGCGCCGCCCAGCTCGGCACGACTGCGCCCGATTCGTCCGATCTCTCCGTAACAAAGAACTACGACACCGTCTGGGCGCTGTGCTTCAACTGCGCCGACGCGCCGCTCTCCAATGTGTCGCTGCGCCGCGCGCTCTGCACGGCGGTCGACTATAACTCGCTGACGCTCGAAAGCGAGGATATGCAAAAAACTTATTCTGTAATCCCGCCCGCCTGCTCTGTCGGCGAGGGAGCGGATCTTAACAGCGAGCCGGTCAGCATTCTCGGCTACGACATGAACAGATCCGCCGGATACTGGACTCAGGCGCAGAAAGATCTCACGGGCAAGCTGAGCCTTGAGATAATCTGCCTGTCCGAGCACGAAAACGCCATGCGCCGCATGATACAGGGCTGGCAGAAAGTGTTCGGTCTGAGCGTCAATTTCACCGTCACCGCGCTCGACAGCGCGACTCTTTCCTCGCGCGTGCAGGACGGCGACTATCAGATAGCCCTGACCTCCATGTCCGCGGGCATAACGGACGCCGCAGGTTTCCTTTCGACGCTCACCTCGCAGGGAACGAATAATATCGTCCGCCTCAGGGACTCGCAGTTTGACTCGGCGGTAAAGGAGCTCAAGGCTTTAAGCGGCTCGGAGCTCGTCAAGGCGTGCCGCGGCGCGGAGGGCAGACTGCTCTCGCTCGGCGCGGTGCTCCCGATGTTCATAACCCCGAGCTATTTTGCAACGGCGAAGGGCGTCAACGGCCTGAGCGTTGACCCCGAGAGCTCGGCGGTCGATTTTGTTTTCGTAACGGCGAAGGACTGACAAGATGAAAAAGGAAAACAGACTCAGATATATACTCCCCGAAAATCGGACGGTGCGCATCGTGCTCGCCGTCTTTTTCTGGTTATTGGCGGCGGCGTGCGCCGGATGCATATTCTGGCTTTCGAGCCGTGACGGCAACCAGTCGCAAAATATGAGCGACAATGTGCGCGGAATTTTAGCCAAAATTCTCGGCTCGCCGCTCGGCAGCTTCATTGTGCGAAAATTCGCGCATTTCTTTGAATATGCGGCGCTCGGATTCCTTATCGGCTGCGCGCTTTTCCTCAGCCGCAGGCGTTTTTCGCCCGTTATCTCCGTCATTTGCAGCGCCCTTTATTCAGTCAGCGACGAGATACACCAGTATTTCGTCCCCGGACGAGCCTGCCGCATTTTCGATGTCGGGGTCGACACCCTCGGCGCGCTGACGGGTACACTTATCCTCACGCTCATAATTCTTATAGTAAACTCAATCGCAATACACAGAAAGGAAAAATATTCCGCGTAAATTTTTAGCATTTCTATTGTCGTTTTATAACAGTATATGATATAATAATGCCTATATAGAGACTTTTTGGCTGAGAGGTATATTCAATGGATCATAAAGAGGGGCTTATAGTCGGGCGCAATGCAGTGCTTCAGGCTCTCGAAAGCGGCAGAACGATAGACAGCGTGACCGTTGCACAGGGTCAGCGCGGCGGACAGGCAGGCAGAATAATCGACATCTGCCGCGAGCGCAAGATCCCCGTCAAATTTGCCGATCAGCGCAGGCTCGACCGCCTCTGCGACGGCGCGGCGCATCAGGGCGTTGCGGCATTTGCCGCGGCTCATGAATACGCTGAGATGGACGATATTTTTGCCCTCGCCGAGAGCAGGAACGAAAGCCCGTTCATAGTCGTGTGTGACTCACTTGAAGACCCGCACAACCTCGGCGCCATACTCAGAAGCGCGGAGGCAGCCGGAGTTCACGGGGTAATTATCCCGAAGCGCAACTCCGTGACCCTCAACTATACAGTCGCCAAGACCTCGGCGGGCGCTATTGAATATGTCCCCGTGGTAAAGGTCGCGAACCTCCCCGCCGCCATAGACGAGCTCAAGTCGCGCGGCGTCTGGATATTCGGCGCGGACATGGACGGCACGGATTACACCGCCCTCGACTACAGCGGCAGCATCGCTCTCGTCATCGGCTCCGAGGGCAAGGGCATAGGCCGCCTCGTGCGCGAAAAATGCGACTTCATCGCCTCCCTGCCGATGCGCGGCAAGATAAATTCTCTCAACGCCTCCGTCGCGGCGGGAATCCTCATGTTCGAAGCGGCGAAACACAGAAACTGACTTTTATCCGATTTTTTCAGCATATAAGCATATATAAATTGGGGTGAGATGAGTGGAAAACAAACCTTCCGATAAGCGGAGCAACATGCCGCTTGACAAAGTTCTCTACCAAGTGGCGAAGATTGAACACGACAGCGGCGAACCGGACAAGATCTGGAAAATAACCGACATAGACGATCTGATAGCGAGCACGGGCGCCGATTCCACGGCACTTGACTACGATGACGACGATGAGCTTCTGATGAGCATCGCCTACTATAAAAACAGATACTCTGACGATGACATATCGTCGGAGTATGAGACTATATATACAGACCCGAAAGAACCGGAATCCGAGCCCGACGAAGAGCCCGAGCCGGAACTTGCCGAACCCGAAAATCCGGCGGACGAACCGGAGGCTTCGGCAGAAGCAGAAACCGAAGAACCTGCCGAGCCCGCAGAATCAGACGAGGCGGCGCAGACCGTCGAAAACAAAGAACCTGTAAGCGAAGTGTCTTTTGCGAAGCCCGAAGAGACGGAATCAGCCGGCGAATCATATTTTGAAAGCGAAGCGGCAACAGAGTCCCCCGCAGAGCCGGAAGAAGCCGAAGCGGCGCAGGAGTCTGCCGACGAAGCAGAGACGGAATCCAAAGATGTTAAGGCTGAAGAAGTTCCCGCCGATGAGAACGAGGATATATACTCCGATTCAAAATTCGAGCTGTCCGTTGTGAAAGCCGACAGCGAAGATGATGATATACAGGAATCGGAGCCTAAAGATGAAGATGACACGGACGAATCAAATGAATCCGATGAGTCCGACAACAGCGATAACATTCTGACGCTCCACGGCGAGGAAGAAGAATCCGAGGACGAGGATGAAGCCGAGAAAAAACCGACGGTAGAGGAGCTTTTCGGCGCGCCCGCATCGAGATATTTCGGCGAGCCGAGTGAAGAGCCGGAGGATGACTCCGAGCGCGAGAGCCGCGCCATACCCGGCCTGTTCGGCGATACCGTCGTGTTCGGTCCGATGAAGTCCCTCTCCGAGCCGACGCAGAATAAACCCGACGACGAATATAAAACAAAGCTCATGACCGCGATAGGCTCGGCAAAAGAGCCGCAGAGCGCCGAGACGATAGAGAAGCCCGGCGTTATCTTAAAGCGCGGTCCGCTCTCCGAAACCTCGGGACTCGAGCCACTGCCGCAGGTCATTCCCGCCGAAGAATTTGTCGGCTCGGGGGACGATAAGCCTGCGTCGATAGAGGATCAGCCTTTCACTAATCCCGCCGCCGGCAATCAGCCGGAGGAGGAGCAGATGATGCTCAGCGGCTTCGGCGAAGAGCCGGAGACCGAAAAAATAGATGAAGACGAGCTTCGCAGCGAGCTCGACAAAAAGAGGGCGGAGAAGAAGAAAAAGTTTGTCCTGCTCAGCGGACTCGGCGACGACGAGCCGCAGGAGGACGAAAATCTGCCCGAAGAGAAAGGGGACGAGCCGGAGGAGCAGCACGAGAAAAAGAAAAAGCACTCCGAGAAAGCTCCCCTCGAATACGAGAAGCCCGAACAGCGCGGCAGAGTCTATAACAGCCTCAAGAACGCCGCATCGCAGTTCAAGACCTCGGTTATCGGTCTGTGCGTGCTCGAAGGCGTATCGCTGCTTCTGCTGCTCATACCGAAAATTCTCGAGTGGGCGGCGATAGACGCGCCCGCGTTCGACCGCGGAGGCGCGGGACTCGCGGCGGCTAATATAGTGCTTCTGCTCGCATCGTTCTATCTCGCGTTCCCGAATATTTTATCCGGCGTAAAGGCGCTTGCAAACGGTCACGTGACCGGCGGCGCAGTCGGCGGGCTGACATTTATACTCGCCCTCGTCCAGACGATACTCTCGTTCTTCAACAAATCACCCGAGGGCGCTTCGGGTATGTTCTACTGCGCGGCGGCGATATTCGCCCTGCTCATGACCGCCGAAAACAGCAGCCGCGGCGCGGCGCGCGTGATGCAGAATTTCCTCTTCTGCACCGCAAAACGCAAATCAGGGCTCTACGGCATAAGGGCTATAGAGAGCGAGAAAGACGCATTTGAGGTCGGACGCGCGCTCAAGATGGGCAACCCGGACATTTTATATTCCGGCAGGGTCGAGTTCCCTGCCGACTTCATCAAAAATTCCGAAGCCAACTCCCCTGCGGACAGCTGCATAAAGCGCAGCCTGATAATTTCTTCGGCTGTCTCCGTGCTGCTCGCAGTGATATCGGGCATAATAACAAAAGATATCTTCCAGGCGTTCGGTGTGCTCACCGGCGCGTTCTGCCTGACTTCGCCCTGCGCTATTGAACTCGCGCTGATGATTCCGCTCTATCTTGAGAACAGGAGGCTCAACTCAGAGGGCGGCATGATAGCGGGCTACGACGCGGCTCTCGAATGCTCCGAAGCGGTCGCCGCCTCCGTTGACAGCGCTGATCTCTTCGACCGCGCGGCGTGCGAGATGCACGGAATGAAGGACTTCCACACCGTGCGAATAGACGATGTTCTGCTCTACGCAGTCGCTATAGTGCTCAAATCCGGCGGTCCGCTCACAGATGTTTTCAACCGCATTATCGGCGGCTCGACCGAGCTTCTGCCGCCCGTGCGCGACATGATATATGAAGACAGACTCGGTCTCTCCGCGACAATATATAATCAGCGCGTGCTGCTCGGCAACCGCAACCTGCTCACGCACCACAATATCGAAGTGCCGCTCAAGTCTGAGGAGGACAAGGTAAAGCGCAACGGGCGCAAGATTCTCTACATAGCCATCGACTCGCAGGTCGCGGCGATGTTCGTTTTCAACTACGCCGAGGACGCATCACTCAAGGATTCGATAAACGAGATGGCGGACAACGGCTTCAGCCTTGTCGTCCGCACGGACGACCCGAATGTGACCGACGAGCTCATCGCCGCCCGCTTCGGCATAGCGCAGAAAGATATCAAAATGACGCTCTCCCACGGCGCGCGCATATTCAGCGCATACCGCGACAGCGTTGTTGATTCAGCCCCCGCAAAGGTCATGCACGACGGCTCCGCCCGCTCTTATTTCAAGAGCATCGCGGCGTGCGGCAGGCTCGCGAACTTCGCTTCGCGCTGGGCAGTGTTCGCCCTTATCGTGCAGGCGGTCGTGGCGGCGGGCGCGATACTCTGCGTCGCGCTGAAGGCGTTCGCGTTTGTGTCGCCTCTGACGGCGGTTATAGTTCAGGCCGCGATAGTGGCTTTCAGCGTAATACTGGAAAAATTCAAAAGATAAATATACTACCCTGTAGCATCTAAAAGTTTACATCCGGTTGCAAGTATAATTGCGTTGAACAAGGATGAAGACGCAGTTAAACGCAATCAGATGACGCAATGCTTGTAAAGTTTTAGGTGTTGCAGGGTAGCAGGGGCTGCGCTGAAAATGCGACAGCCCCTTTCTGAAAGGATAAGCGGATATGCAGGAAAAATCAGTCAAGACAAAAATTGATTTAAGCGGCAAGACCGTACTCGTGACGGGCGCGGCAGGATTCATCGGCTCTTTTCTCTCGGAGCGTCTGCTCTCGGACTTCGAAGATATCCGCGTCATCGGCTTCGACAACGTCAACGACTACTATGACATTCGCCTGAAAGAGTCGCGGCTCGAAAAGCTTCAAAAACACGAAAATTTTATTTTTATTAAAGCTAACCTCGCGGACAAGGACAAAGTGAGCGAAATTTTCCGCGAATACTCGCCGCAGATAGTTGTCAACCTCGCGGCGCAGGCGGGGGTGCGCTATTCTATAACAAATCCCGACGCCTATATCGAATCGAATCTTATAGGCTTTTATAATATCCTCGAAGCCTGCCGCCACTCATATGACGACGGTGCGACACCTGTCGAGCATCTTGTATATGCTTCGAGCTCGTCGGTCTACGGCAGCAACAAAAAGGTGCCCTACAGCACCGACGACAAAGTCGACAACCCCGTCAGCCTCTACGCCGCAACGAAAAAGTCCGACGAGCTGATGGCTCACGCCTATTCGAAGCTCTATAATATCCCCTCGACGGGACTCCGCTTCTTCACGGTCTACGGACCCGCAGGCCGCCCGGACATGGCGTATTTCGGCTTCACCGACAAGCTTCTTCGCGGCGAAACGATACGCATTTTCAACTACGGCAACTGCAAGCGCGACTTCACATACATCGACGATATAATCGAGGGCGTTGTGCGCGTCATGCAGGGCGCGCCGGAGCGCAAAAACGGCGAAGACGGTCTGCCTGTTCCGCCGTATGCGGTCTATAATATAGGCAACCAGAACCCCGAAAACCTGCTCGACTTCGTCGACATTCTCCAGCAGGAGCTTATCGCCGCGGGAGTTCTGCCGAACGATTATGACTTCGAGGCGCACAAGCAGCTCGTCCCGATGCAGCCGGGCGATGTTCCAGTGACATATGCGGACACGACCCCGCTCGAGCGCGACTACGGCTACAAGCCCTCGACCGATCTCAGAACCGGGCTTCGCAGCTTCGCCCGCTGGTACAAAGACTTTTACAAGATTTGAATAGCATATATTTATATATTATATAATGTATGTCTTTCGGGTCAAAGATGTGGACGAAAGACAAATTGGAAATTATCTTATTGTGTATGTTATCAATTATGCATTAAATATTACAAATTGGCACAATCATATAGGGGCGGATATCATCCGCCCGCAGATTTAACGCAAATCTATTATTTATGTCTTGTATGTCACAGCTATTGAAAGCCCGATTATAGAAGTCACTTGAGTCACTTGCTTTGCCATAGCTCAAGCGATAGTCCGCCCCCAATTCATTTCGTGCCTTGACTCGAAATGTTTCAACAAAAAAATCCTACCCGATGCTGCTGCGCGGGTAGGATTTCTGTTATATTCACTCTCTGATATCAATCCGGATTATGTTCATAGAAATAGTCATACGCCTCTTCGTAGTCCTCGAAGTCGTCGTAATAATAGTCGTAAAAGTCCTCGGGGTCATTGAAGTCGCGGGCGTTATACGGATCGTCGTCATAGTAAGCTTTTTTCGTGGTAGTCACCGGGCGGTTGCCGGAGGGTCTGTACGAGCCGCCGGAAGATGAACCGCCGGAAGATGAAGTCTGCTTCGGCACGGTCTCATATTCCGGGTAATGCCACACGCTTTCCACGGCGCCGTTTCTCACATCTACCGAATAATACGCATACAGCGAGTCGGAATATTTAAATCGCTCTGCGTAATACGGTATTTTCCAATAATATTGATGATACCCTTCGCGGCGGGCAACCGTCTGATTATAGAACTTTGAATATTTAAGCGGGTCATAGTTGACGGCGGTCGCCTTGCCGAGCTTTGTTGAATTTATCAGCTCCTCCGGCATTCCCTCATATGGCAGAATCTCCGAGACGGGGGTTATCCCCTTGTCAGTTTTTATCCCGAGAAAGTGAATCTCTCTGCCGTCATTGACCGATATCAGGTTTTGTCTGCTGATGTAGACACTGTAGTTTATTTCATGCTCCTCGCCCGACCCCGTCACATACTCGCCGACATAATATGTATGCAGGGAGATACAGATAAACGGGTAGTCGGACTTCACGCCGTCGAGCTCGTCGAGAAAATAATAGAACTTCTTCCAGTCTTTTATTTTTTCGGGCGGGTCTATCTGCAAAGATATGTCTATCTCATATTTTATCGGGTCTTCGGTCGACTCTTCAAAGCTGTACTTACGGCTGTAGGGCTCGTGAACATTCTTATTGAGCTTGACATGCGCCGCAATATTGTGCTTTTTACAGACATCCGTAACCGCATTCAACAGCCTGGTCTCCTCGTCGTTCGACGCCGCGAGCATCGACTCGCTCGCGTCGACCATACTCTGTTGGCGGGATTCGTTTTCCTGCTGAGTTTTTACAACAGATTTTATTGCCAGCGCCGTTGCCGCGGTCAGAATGCCCGCGCAGATTATGCAGACAATTATCGATGTCGATAGCCCTTTCTTTTTAGGCTGCTCACTCATGACATCACTCCTCATGCGTCACAAAAGCGGAATTATTTCTTCTTTCTGCCCTTTTTCTCAGTATATTCATTGCCCTTGACTCCGGGATTGACGAGCTTGAGCTTGCGCCTCTGGCGACGCTTATAGTTTTCGTAGACAAACAGCGCAATATAGCCGACAACGAGAACGGCGACTATCGATGCGATAATTTTGAATATAGTGCTCGAAGCGACTTTCTTTATCGTTGCGCCTATGAACAGCAGAACATTTCTCGACACATCCTCAGACGCGACAAGCTTTATCCGCGCTATCTCCTCGCCGGCATAGAGCACGCGAGCCTCGCATATCTCCTGACCCTTTTTGACCGGCGCGTCAACACTTTTCGGCACGGTCTCGGGCACGGGCTCAATAAGCACGCTTCCGGCGTCAGCCCCCGTCGGGACGAGAGCCAGCACTTCTTCGCCAGGGACGAGCGAAATATGATCGGTTCTGAATGAGAGTTTGAGCGGAACTTCGGTTATTATCTGAGTCGGGCTCGCTATCGATTTCAATTCAATGTGCTTGAACACCCAGTTGAACATCCTGCGGCAGTCGACAAACGCGCAGTTTTCGAGTGGCTCATCGTCGTCGATATTCTGCATCGGCGCGTTCATTATCACGCACAGATAATTGTAGCCGTTGCCCGTACCTTTTGATATGACGCAGCGTCCGGCGTTGTCGGTCGAGCCGGTCTTGATACCCACGGCGTAGGGCGAATAATAATCGGCATACGCCTTGTTCATAAGATTATTCGTGTTGCGCAGGGTGCGCTCCTCGCTCTTGTTTGTGGCGGGGACTTTATATATTGTAGTCGAAGTTATCTCCGAAAAATAAGGCAGGGTCAGCGCGTGCTTTGTTATCGTCATCAGGTCGCGCGCGGTGGTGTAGTGATTCGGGTCGTCGAGTCCGTGAACATTCGCAAAGTGCGTATTCTTGCAGCCGAGAGCCGCCGCCTTGTCGTTCATCATCTTGACAAAGCCGTCGATAGAGCCGCCGACATGCATCGCGAGGACATTCGCCGCGTCGTTGCCGCTTCGCACGAGCAGGCAGTAGAGCAGATTCTTTATGCTCATTTTTTCGCCCGGCTCAAGTCCGACTATCGAGCTGCCGGTGCCGTCGAGCAGGTGGATAGCCTCGTAGCTCGCCTCGACCTCCTCGTCGAGATCCTTGCAGTTTTCGAGCACGACGGTGGCGGTCATTATTTTAGTCAGCGAGGCGGGAGCCGCCTGCTTGTCCGCGTCTTTTTCAAAAATGACCGTGTCGTTGTCGAGATTGACAAGCAGATAAATCTGGGCATAAATAGGATTATCTCCGCTGTCTGTCAAACTTTTCTCGTATACCGCGTTATAATTAGCGTAGGCAGGCATGGTGCAGAGCACCGACGCGATAAGAATAAAACAAAATAAAATTTTTATGAGTTTTTTCATAGACAGTCACCGCCGAATGTTGTATTATATATATAAACGATAGAAGACAACTTTGTCCTGACACTAATTGATTATACCAGTTTCAGGCTGTAAAATAAAGTAATAAAACGGATTTTGTTTATCAGGGGGATTAAAAATCATGCTTTATGTTACGGGAGACACCCACGGAGATTACGAGCGATTCACATCTTCCGCGCTCAAAAAACTGAAAAAGGGCGATACGCTCTTCATCTGCGGCGATTTCGGATTCATCTGGGACGGCTCGAAGAACGAAGAGAAGATGCTCAAAAAGATAGGCAAGCTCAAATACAACGTCTGCTTTATCGACGGCACGCATGAGAATTTCGAGCGACTCAGAAGCTACGAGGTCTCGGAGTTCAAGGGCGGAAAAGTCCATCATATCACCGGCAACCTCTATCATCTCATGCGCGGCCAGACATATGACTTCGACGGCGTGAGCGTCTTTGCCATGGGCGGCGGCGAGAGCCCGGATATAGATATCCGCTCCGATCTCAACTCCTGGTCGGGCGACGAGATACCCACCGAAGCGGAGCTGACCGAGGGCGCGCAGAATCTAAAGAAGCTCGGCAACAAGGTTGATATTATCATCACTCACGAGCCGCCGATGAAGATAAAAGGCTTCCTCAGGCTCAAGGACAAGGAGCCCGTGCGCGTAACGGGACTCAATACGTATTTTGAGGAGCTCGGCGCGGCGTGCGAATACAAGCACTGGTTCTTCGGCTCGATGCATATCGACAAGTTCATCTCCTCGTCCCACATCGCGGTGTTCCAGCACATAATCAACGCAGAGACCTGCGAGATTGCAAAATAATTATAATACAGTCACACAGCGGCTCTCGGATTCATTTCTGAGAGCTGTTTTTATGCTTTTTGACATCATTTTTACTTTTCCAGATGCAAATAATCTAAAACAGCAACAAAATTACAAAAAATATGATATTATATAGGCGGAAAGAAAAATTTCACAGGAGGTGTTTTATGAACATCAAAAGACTTTTAGCCGTCATTCTCGCAGTTCTGGCGCTCTTGTCATTTGTTGGATGCAATGTAAAAAAAGACACGGGCAAAGAGCCTCTCAACGCCGCAGGAGGGAAAGCAGACGAAGCCATGTCGGAAAATCAGCCCGAAAGCACTGACGCGCAGGCAAGCGACACGGCAAGCGAAGCCGCCGGCAATGAAGCCTCTTCGTCCGGCACCGCCGAAACTGCAAAAGAAACGCAGAAGCCGACCGCCGCGGCGACCGCAAGGCCGAACAAGCCCGACGTAAAGAAGTCAAAATATTTCCTCGGCACCGACCTTGACGGATGGTACAACTGGGCGCTTGCCGGAAAAGGTTATAATGAAGGCGCAAATTATATCAAGGTCTGGACAGAGGAATTTGATTCTCACGACAACCTTGTAAAGCGCGTATCATACAAAACTCTTGACGGAGAAAGCATTCCCTCCATTACAACGACATACGAATATACCTATAACAGCAACGGCACCGTAAAAGAGATCCGCACCGACGGCGGCAACGGCTACATATACAGCTATGAATACGACTCTGCGAAGAGGATCACCAAAATCTCCGTTGTTGAGCCTATATCCGGCGACACTATGAACTCGTACAAGTTCACATATAACAAAAGCGGAAAGCTCATCGGAGTTGACAGCGGCAGGGTTGCCGGCATGGACGGCACCGAATACAAAATCACCGTTTCGTATGACGGCAGCGGAAGAGTCTCAAAGAAAGAGAAAGTTTATTCCGGCGGTCTTGTAAAATCGTACAAATACGAATACAACAGCCGTAACGACATCTCCCGCAAGACCGAGGAAGTCAAGCAGTCGGATGACTATTTGAAGAATGTGACCGACTACAAATATGACGAAAACGGCGCGCTTATAAAGCTGACGGTGAAAAGCTCGGACGGCTCTTCGCAGGAATCCGTATACACCAACGACAAATACGGAAATCCCGTCAACATAAAGGTCACAAAAACCGCAAACGGCAAAACCGTAAGCTCGCATACTTATCCCTATACATATAAGTACGAATCCAATCGGATAACCGTGACCGAGCACGACGGCAGCAAAAAGATATACGAGTATCATAAGAATCAGAGCATTATGCTGGACGATTCGCGCATATTCTGATATTTTACAAAACAGAGATCCCGGCTTCGCGCCGGGATTTTTTTCTGTGCCGTGAAAATAAAAATCAAAATCTGTATCTTTTTTTCGGGAAATATGCTATTATGTGGATGACAGGAGAAATTAAAGGGAGGTATTTTATGAAGATCCGAAGATTTATTGCCGCAGTTCTCGCCATCCTCGCGCTTGCAGCCTTTGCCGGCTGCAAGAAACACGACAAAGGCCAAACCGACACAACGGAAAAAAACGATGAGACAGTATCCGAAGATAGCAGCGAAAGCACCGCATCTGTCGCGGATGTTAATGCCAACATAAAAAACTCCAGGTATTTTCTCGGCATCGACCTCGACGGGTGGTATCACTGGAACAAAGTCGGCGACGGATTTCAAGACGGCTCGAAGTATACTTCACTCCGGGAAAAGAAATATAACTCACGCGGAGATATAGTCTCGTCCGTCGAATATGAGCCGATTTCACCCGGAAACTATGACGAAATAAAAAGACTGTACGAATATACCTACAACAGCGACGGCACCGTAAAAGAGATACGTCGCTCCGGTGACATTCCCGTCACATACCGATATGAGTATGACAATGCCAAGAGAATTTCAAAAATCTTCGTCTCGGAGACCTCATACGAGGCGGCGTATACCATGACTTTTTCATACAACAAGAACGGAAAGCCAGTCGGAGTGAGCTGCAATTATTGGAGCGCTGCCTTTTTATACGACGGCAAGGGAAATCTCATCAAAAAGGGTAAAAAATTTTCCGATGGCATTGTCGAGACAGTTTATTATGAATATAACGACAAAGGCGATGTCATGCGAAAAACGAACAGCACCCAATACTCCGACAGCTCCTTTAAGGGTGTGACCGAATACGAATATGACGAAAACGGCGCCCTGATAAAGCTTACCTCGAACGACTCTTACGGCACCATGACCGAAAGGGTATATAAGAACGACACCTACGGCAATCCGACAGAGATAAAAGAGACCAAGACCTCAAACGGAGATTTTATCAGCTCTTGTTCCTACACTTATTCATACGAATATGAGACGGCGAAGATATCGGTTACTCGCTCGGACGGCGATAAAAAAATATATGAGTATCAAAAGAGCGAGAGCATACTCATGCCTGAGTCGGCTGAGTTCTGAGCGTTGAATGTCGAGAATAAAGGGAGGTATTTTATGAAGATCCGAAGATTTATTGCCGCAGTTCTCGCCGTCCTCGCGCTTTCAGCCTTTGCCGGCTGCAAGAAACACGACAAAGACCAAACCGACACAACGGAAAAAAACGATGAGACAGTATCCGAAGATAATCCCGAAAGCACCGCATCTGTCGCGGCTGTTAATGCCGACATAAAAAACTCCAGATATTTCCTCGGCATCGACCTCGACGGGTGGTATCACTGGAATCAAACATCGAGCGGTTATCAGAAAGACACGACTTATACCGCGAGCTGGACAAAGGAATATAACTCGCGCGGCGATCTCGTTTCATATATCACCTATGTCCTGATTTCCGAGGGGAACTTTTCCGCCGAAAAGAGGTCATACGACTACACCTACAACAGCGACGGCACGGTGAAGGAAATCAGCCGCTCGGGGCATTCCCAAGGCACCTACCGCTACGAGTACGACTCGGAGAAGAGAATAACAAAAATTACCTCGGCGGAGCCCTCCGGCGAAGTGGCCGCAACACTGAATTTTTCGTATGACAAGCACGGCAGACTCGCAGAAAAAAGTGATTTTTACGGGAGCACCGTCTTTTCTTACGACGGCAAGGGAAGACTCGTCAAGAGCGAGAGAAATTCCTCAGAGGCCGCGTCCGAGAGCTTTACGGAGACGTTTACCTATAAATATAACTCCGACGGTGATATAGTGCGCCAGACATATACAGTCAAAAATCCCTTCAACACGTCTAAAATCATCACCGAATACGAATATGACGAGCGCGGAACGATGATAAGGCTGACCGTCAGGGATTCCTTCGGCGCCGAGACCGAAAAGGAGTACAAAAACGATGCCTACGGAAATCCCGTCGAAATAAAGGAGACCCGGTTCCAGGACGGCGAGGCGGGAAGCACCGAGGTTATCTCGTATTCATACGAATATGAGACCGCCAAGATAGCGGTCACGGGCACGGACGGCAGCAAAACAACATACGAATATCAAAAGAACAAGAGCATAGTCACACCCGAGACGGCGTAGCTTTAAGATGTTCCGAAAATTTTCCCGGCCCTGTGCCGGGATTTTTCCTGCCTTACGAAATTAAAAATCAAAATCCGCACATTTTTTATAAAAAGTGTGCTATTATATATACAACGAAGCAATCGGGAGGTATTCAATAAAAATGAGAAGATTTTTTGCAGCCGTTCTGGCGGCGGCGATGCTGCTGTCGTTTGCAGGATGCGCGAACAAGGACACTCAGGGCGACTCTTCCGAGCCCGCGGGAGAGCAGACGACCGAGGAGCGAACCACCGAGCCTCAGACGAACGAGGACGGCAGTCTCGTCAAGCCGAAAAACGCCGTCTCGGTCTCCGACGATGTGAAGATCAAGACCTACAGCGGCACTTCGCTCATAGAAATCGGCAACCGCGTCATGGAGCCCTACGGCAACGCGTATAAAAACATGAAAAACTATGCCGACGCACTCAACCGCCTCAAGGCGGAGATGCCGGACACAAAAGCTTACTGCCTCATGGCGCCGACCGCCATTGAGTTCTACGCCCCGAGCAAATATAACACCGGCGTGTCGAAGTCGCAGTACGAGGGCATGTGCTACATCTACGAGCAGTTAAAGGACATAACGCCCGTCAACGCCTATGCCGAGATGGCGGCGCACACGGACGAATATCTCTATTTCAGAAGCGACCACCACTGGACCACCCTCGGCGCGTACTACGCCTATCGAACCTTCGCCAAGGTCGCGGGGTTCACGCCCGTTGACAAAAATACTCTCCAGACCGGCAAGCTCTCGCCGTTCCTCGGGCTTTTCTACAAAGACACGAAGAGCACCGCGCTCTCGAACGACCCCGACTATGTCGAATATTTCATTCCGCCCGTCAACACAACGGCTATAGCCTCGGACACCGATGCCGCGATGAGCAACAGCTACAGCATCAAAGTCATCAACACCGAGACGACTTCGTCGAACAAATACCTAGCCTTTGTCGGCGGAGACCACGGCGTTGTCAAGATAACGACCGATGCACAGAGCGACAAGAGCATTGTTGTTATCAAAGAGAGCTACGCAAATGCCTTTGTACCGTGGCTCTGCGCTAACTATAAAACAATCTATGTCCTCGACCCGCGCCAGCTGACCGTCAAGCTCGCCGATTTCGTCAAGACGAACTCGATAGACGAGGTCCTGTTCCTCAACTACATGTTCATTCCCAGCAACCCGAAGTTTATGAATGCGCTGGAGAACATGGCATAAGCGGCAAAAAGATTTTAAAAAAGGTCATAGTTCACGGATTAAAACGCGGATTATGACCTTTGTTTTTTATACACACAGTCTTTATATAAAAAGCTTGAACGGTATTTGCGGTTATGCTATAATTTTGAAAAAAGCAGGAGGAAGTTTATGAACAGCAGAAAAACAGCGGGCGCCGTCCTCGGAACTCTCGGCGGGCTGACCGCTCTGACCGCGGCTTCGGCGGAGATATTCTATAATTTCTCGATAAACACGAAATCGCCCATACATATGAGCAAGCTCAACAACCTCATTCAGAAGATGGCAAGCAAGTCCGACGGCGAGGATTCGAGCGCAAAATACAGCGGACTCACGGGCACGCCGGAAATCCGGGAATGGTACGACGAGCACGGCGAGGACGTATTTATTATGTCCGACTCTCTGCGGCTGCACGGAAGAAAGTTCGAAAATCCCGGCTCGGATTATGTTCTCGTCTGCCACGGATATACGAGCAAGGCCAGGCATATGGCGGGCTTTGTCCATAAGTTTCACTCCCTCGGCTTCAATGTTCTTGCGGTCGATGCGCGCGCCCACGGCGAAAGCGAGGGAACTAAAATCGGCATGGGCTGGCCGGAGCGCATGGACGTTATCGAGTGGATAAAGCTCATTCTCTCGTGGGACCCCGACGCGAGGATAATTCTGCACGGCGTGTCCATGGGCGCAGCGACGGTGCTCATGGCATCAGGCGAGACGCTGCCCGACAACGTCAAGGCCGTTATCGCGGACTGCGGCTACACCTCGGAGTGGGATGAGTTCATCTGGGAGGCCGAAATGATGCATATCCCGTGGTTCCCGGTGCTCAACGCAGCCTCAGCCCTCTCGAAGCTCCGCGACGGCTATGATTTCAAGCAGGCGAGCGCGCTCGAGCAGGTCAAAAAGAGCGATATTCCCACCCTGTTCATCCACGGCACGGCGGATGAGCTGGTGCCCTATAAAATGCTCGGCGAGCTGTTCTCGGCGGCGGCATGTGAAAAGGAAAGCCTGACCGTCGAGGGAGCGGGTCACGCACTCTCGTCCTCGGTTGAACCGAAAATATATTGGAGCACGGTCGGGGAATTTGTAGAAAAATATATCGGCAGCTAAAGCAATAACCACCGTCCGCGACGGTGGTTATTGCTTTTTTGATTTAACTCTAATAAAAACTTACTTTATAAATTTATCCGCCAACTCAACTGCCTGTTTCTCCGTGAACCCGTACATCTTGACAATAATGCCGTAACCGCTCTTGTCAAACGCCGCCCATTGACAGCTGCCGTTTTCGGTTCCGAAAAAAACACTTTTATTCTCTATTTTTGACTTTTTGAGCGACGAGGTGTCTACAAAAACCGAAGATAGCTTTAAACCTCCTTCGGACACATATACAGAGTAACTGCTGCCGTTGTCTCCCTCCACAGAAGCATACCCGAGCATTACCGTGTCCGTTATTCCCTGCTCCTTGTCAATTTTATAAACAAAAAAATATTCGGTTTTGCCTTCCGTTGGAAAGTTTACGGAAAAAACAGATTTCCACTCTTTTTCTGATACGGCACGGAATTCTCCCGCCAGACGGATATCGCCTAATATTGTCCCCTTATTCCAAAGGATTTCGCCTGTCAAAGCTGAATTATTATACGAATTCCTTTCGGAGTCCTCCGCCCCTCCGGGGAATAAAGTATGATATTGAGTTTTGACGGTTACGATTGCTCCTGCGGCAATCACGGCGCAAAGACAAGCTGCCGCAACAGCATATTTCCAAGGCTTGGCTGCCGAGCGTTTTTCTGTAAACGAATACACGTCAGGGGTTTCAGCGGTCGGCATTTTTTCGATTTCATCCATAATAGAATCAAAATTATCCGGCACATACTGTTCTGCGGCTTCGTCTAAAAGCTTATATATGTTTTTTTTCATAACAGACCCATCCTTTTCGATTCGAGACGCAGTTTTTTGACAGCACGGTTATACATCCAAAAAACCGTACCCTTTTTCATGTCCTTTTCTTTTGCGATTTCGGTGAGGGTCAGCCCGACAATATGTCTTAAAACAACAATGTCCAGTTCCTTGTTATCCAATGTCCGCAGCAGGTCATCTAATACTGTTTTATTTTCAAAGAGGTTCAACTTGCCGTCCTCTCCGCCGACATCGCCGATATAATCTAACGAACAGGTTCGATTACTTTTCTTTAAGATATCTAAAGTTTTATTCTTGGCGATAGACAAGATCCACGAACGGCCGTCTCCCTGCGGAACAAACGAACTGCTTTTGCTCCAGATCGTGATAAATGTATCCTGCATAACATCTTCGGCAATCGAAGGATTTCCGCAGAAATGCAATGCGTAATAATACACAGGCTTTCTCATCTCTTTGTAAAGCTCCTCAAAAGCCGCATTATCTCCGTGAGCTGTTTTTACAATTAAATAATTGATGCTGTTTTTGGGCATATCTTCACCTCCCTACATTATAGAAACGATTGAGAATCGGTTTGTATTGGTTATCTGTTAAAAATTTTGCACACCGACCAAAAGAAAATCCCGACCGGTTAAGGTCGGGATTTTCTTTGTATAAAACGGGGGCAAGAAGATGGTAGGTGTCTGATTTATTCGGCCTGCTTCGAGTATTTCTTGAGATAGATAACTCTCATGAGCAGGCACTCGATGGGATTTATCGGCTTGCACTTGCCGAAGAGGCCGGAGCCTATGTAGGTAAGGCAGCTCTTTTCTGCGATCATCTCGACCGCACCCGCGTTGCTCTCGTTCGAGCCGCAGCAGAGCGCGCCGCCGTCCTTGACGAGAACGCAGTGGCGACCCTTGAGCGCTCTGACTACCTTCTTGGGTGAGTTCTTGGCGCATTTGAGGCTCGTGCCGATTATCTGGGCGCTGTCGTCAAGCTGCGGCCTGACGGTCTTGCCCATGGCGGCAACTGCGAGCACCTCGGGAGCCTGGGAATAAAGAATAGCATTGATATCGTCGCGCGCTTCATATATGGCGCGGTGAAGCTCGGCTGTCGGAATTTCTCCCTCGCCGCTGACCGCCGAGGTTGCGGGATCGACGGTGACGGTATGCTCCTTGTCGCCTGCAGCATAGAATACTATCTTTCCGCTTGCGTCTCTATACGAGTTATTATAACAGGTTTCGTCATGTTTTACAATAGTTTTTCCGTGCTTTTGTGCCCAGGAAACACACATTTCGCTCAGGTCGGCAATTTTTTCTCCGAACTTTCTGTCAAAAAGGTCGAGAACATAAAGCGCGCTCTCACGCTCGAGCGTGGCGGCGACGTTGAACGCCTCCTCGCTGTCCTTGCCGTAGCAGACAGCGCCGTGGTGCGCCATGATAACTGCCTTGCTGTCCATGTCGGCGGCAATAGCGGCGGCGACGCCCTTTTTGAGCTTCTTCGTGCCGGGCAGACCGTATGCGCCGAGCAGAACCTTGTCGCCTATAACCTTGCGGCCTTTTTCGCTGAGCGTCGGGATGCCCTGCATGGTCGCGCTTATAATGGAAGCGAACTTCTGATGGGTGTGAATAACAAATCCCGCCTCGGGATGAGCCTTGTAGACCTCGGCATGAACGCCCTTTTCGGAGGAGGGCTTGACATTGCCCTCGTAGCTCAGGGTGTCGATCTTGACCTCGACGATATCGTCGGGGGTCAGTCCCTCATAGGGCTTTCCGCTCGGGGTTATGACAAAGCTGTTCTCGTCAACGCGGCAGCTGACATTGCCCCATGTTCTCGCGATGAGTCCCTTTTCGACAAGGCGCAGACCGGCTGCGATAACTTCTTTTTTTGCCTGTAAAATATCCATGAAAACCGTCCTTTCACGATAAAATCCGAATTGTGCTTGCGAACAATTTTGTACTACAGTTCAATTATAACACAAGAAGCCCAAAAGTCAACAAATTACTCTTTCGGCTCGCCGTCGGTCTCCTGATTCTCCTCTTCGGCTGAAACATCCTCCGACTGGACTGCCGCGGCGTCCGCCTCAACGGATTTCTTCGAGCTGCGCCAAATATGGATAACGCCGTCGTCGTTGAGCACCTTGAGCACGGTTATGACTATCGGCATAATAAATATTCCGATGAAGCCGAAGAGCTGGAGTCCGATATACATGCCCATGATGCTGACTATCGGCGGGATGCCGAGGTTGCTCGCGACTATCTTCGGCTCGATTATCTGGCGTATGACCGTTATGCAGGCATATATGACAATGAGTCCGATTCCGAGTCCGTAGCTGCCGTTTATCAGCGAGAACACCGCCCACGGGATAACGACCGTTCCTGTGCCGAGCACGGGCAGGATATCGACTATTGCGGTTATGATTGCGATAATAAATATATATCCGCTCTTGTACACGCCGATGACTTTCAGCACGCTAAGACCTATCGACATCTCGGCAAAAGTTATAAGCATTATCAGCGCATAGGACTTGACGAGCTTGCCCATGGACGAGAACACGATTTGTTTAGTTTTCGAGAGCGTTCTGCGCTTCTGCGGGGTCAGCTGATTCTTGATGAAGCCGACTATTCCGTCATATCCGGCGGTCATGAAGCAGGCGGCGATAATAAACAGGAGCACGCCGACCAAAATACTCGGAATCTGTTTCGCGGTTGACCAAACGCCGCTGAGCGGAGTCTTGAGGATAGACAAAAGATTGATATTGGAGTTCTGTTCGCCACCCTGCGCGCGCTGAGCCGCACGCTCTTCTGATGATAGCAGGAGCTTGTCCGAGAATGATTTTATCGCATCCTCGGCTGAGCTTTGAAGTCCGTCCGGCAGACGCTCGGCGAAGCGATAGAGCGAAGCCTCCCAGCTTTTTACATAATCGGGCACTTTCTTGAGCCATTCGCCGAGAGTCGAAGCGAGGCCCTTTACCTCTGACACGACCCTTGCGCCGGTCAAGGCAACTATTGTTATCAGCAGCGCGATTATCAGCAGCACCGCGATAACGGAGACGATTCCCTTTTTGATATGGGTTTTCTTCGAGAGAAAGTTGGTCGGGCGCTGTAGCGCGGCGGCGACCAAGAATGCGAACACGAACGGAGCGACTGTCCAGAATGCATATTTCATGAACAGATAAAACGCGCCGAGCACAAGCACGATATATGCGACATTGATAAGTACGGCTCTTCTCTTTTCCACAGTGGCAGGGGACATTTTCTGCACCTCTTCTTTCAACCGTTTTTTCCTGCGTCCAATGACAAAACAGCATAATTTATTATATATATTATACTATTTTATCTTAAAACTCAATGAGTTTGAAAAATACTTCATAAAAATGTAAGAAAGTTTTCCTTTTGGGTCTTTATCGCCGGGGCTGTTTGTGATAAAATAATAAAAATCAATGACAGTGGGGAGACAGTTATCATGTATATAGCGATAATGGGCTACGGCGTTGTCGGAAGCGGCGTTGCCGAAGTCATCAACAAAAATCACGACAGCATCGTGCGCAAGAGCACGCAGTCGGAGCTTGAGATAAAATATATTCTCGACCTCAAGGATTTTCCGGGCGACCCGAATGAGAAGCTTTTTATAAAAGATTTTAATATTATTCTCAACGACCCCGAGGTAAAGGTCGTTGTCGAGACAATGGGCGGGCTTCATCCGGCGTATGAGTTCGTCTCCGCCTGCCTCAAGGCAGGCAAGAGCGTTGTGACCTCGAACAAAGAGCTTGTCGCGGCGAAGGGCTGCGAGCTGCTCGGATACGCCGCAGAGCACAATGTGAATTTCCTCTTTGAAGCGTCGGTCGGCGGCGGAATACCGATAATCAGACCGATAAGCCAGTGCCTCGCCGCAAACGAGATAAACGAATTTGCGGGCATTCTCAACGGCACGACGAATTTTATTCTCACCCGCATGATAAACGACGGAATGGCGTTTGAAGACGCGCTCAAGCTCGCGCAGGACAACGGCTATGCCGAGCGCGATCCCTCGGCGGATATTCTCGGCTTCGACGCCTGCCGCAAGGTATGCATCCTCGCGTCCCTGTGCTTCGGCAAGCATGTCTATCCCGATCAGGTTCACACCGAGGGCATAACCGAGATAACACTCGAGGACGTCGAATACGCCAAGGACTGGGGCGGAGTTATAAAGCTTCTCGGCAGAGCGCGCAAGAGCGAGGACGGCAAGCACATCTATGCGATAGTCAGCCCCGCATTTGTCGATCACCACAGCCAGCTTGCGAGCGTTGACGATGTTTTCAACGCAATTCTCGTGCGCGGCGACGCGATAGGCGATGTCGTATTCTACGGCAGAGGCGCGGGCAAGCTGCCCACCGCGAGCGCGGTTGTCGGCGACGTTATCGACTGCGCACGCCACGAGAACAAGCAGAAGTTCTTCGGCTGGGCGGACAGCGAAGAGGGCTATGTCTCCGACTATCTCGACATGCCTACGGCGCTCTATGTCAGGGCGCGCGCTCAGCAGAAGCAGCAGGTCATATCATCGGCGGAAAAAACTTTCGGCGAGATAAAGCTCCTCAAGCGCGCCGGCGCACCCGAGGACGAGTTCGCCTTTGTCACCCCCGTCGCCTCGGAGCGCGAGCTGCGCACAAAGCTCGAAACTCTTCTCGGCGCCGAAATCATCTCGACGATAAGAGTTACGGATTATTGATAATTTTTCAAGAGGGGCTGCCGTTTGGCAGTCCTTTTTAATTTTGCGGGAGTGTAAAGCGTTGTTTTATAGATGGGAGTTGTGTGTAAATGTCGGTAATAAGCAGTCATAACAATATTACAATTCAGCACAATCGTGTAGGAGCGAATATTATCCGCCCGCGAACCCCGAACAATTTTTTAACAGCGCAGTTCGTAGGGACAGCCCTTGCGGCTGTCCGTT
>ULWQ01059586.1_pt1 | contig 29830 bp, 36 predicted proteins | sample 1960491 | NCBI WGS metagenome assembly ULWQ01 (sample SAMEA4835816, study PRJEB28245) | human gut metagenome | biome: gut microbiome; material: fecal sample | place: Denmark | collected 2008
AATACTTGGCTGGTGACGGCCCGGAAAGATAGGGAGATGCCAACACAAAGCATACACCCAAAAGGGTGTTTTGCTATATATTCCTCCATAGCTCAGTCGGTAGTGCGAATGTACAGAAAAGTACCTGACATTATTACTTAGTTTGAGGAAAAATTAGGAAAGTTGTTTAAATCCACTACCGGGGATTTAAGTAACAAAAAAGATTGCTCTTCATGCAATCTGAACAAAAATCTTTGAGTAAAATCAAAGAAAATTGTATAATCCTCCATAGCTCAGTCGGTAGAGCGCATGACTGTTAATCATGATGTCACTGGTTCGAGCCCAGTTGGGGGAGCCACGAAGAAAGTCAGTAATTGAGCCAAAAACGGCTTGTTTACTGGCTTTTTGCTTTGTTTATAATATTTTCAATTTTCAAAATTATTCACTTCTTTTTATGCCTTTTAATCTCTTATACTACAGATAAACTACAGATTTTACATAATAAAAACCGCCCGAAATGTAATCGGACGGCTTTTTTTACGCCAATAATTTGATCGCATTGTAAAGAGTGTCAACCTCTTGAATAATGTAGTGGTCAATATCAACCTTGTAATTTGTATGGCCCATAAGAGCGATAATATCTTCCTCCCTTGCTCCTGCCGCTGACATCCTGGTTGAAAAGGTCCTACGGCAGGAATGCGGAGTAAACTCATCGCCTAAGCCAAGCGCTTGCATTGCCGTCCGAAAACCGTATTTCAAGAAATAATCCTTGTTCATCGCTTTGCCAAACTCTGAACCCTCGTGTGTTCGGCAGAAGATTGTTTCACCTTTATTGTTTATACAATTCTCAACCAATTTTAAAATTTTAGGGTGGATAGGAACAATACGATTTTTGCCGGCATCTGACTTTATGCCTGCGATAAAGTAAGGTATTCCTTGCTCACTTACATGGTATTGGTCAGTTGTAAGTGACAAAAACTCGGTTACTCTAAAATTGAGGTAGCACATAATATAAACATAATCAGCATAAGGCACTTTACCTATGTTTTGTCTGATAAGCTCAAGCTGCACATCGGTAAAGCGTGTAGCGTTTACCTCTTCGGGTTCGGGTAGTTCTATAAATGTGCCGTAGTCTTTATTTACAATATCTTCTTTCATTGCAAAATCGTAAAGACTTGTGACGAAGCATTTAATCTTATGTAGTGCCGAGTAACCTAATCCCTGACAGATTTTAGGCGTATCAGTGACTTTATAGGTGCCTTTACCGTTGGGCAGAAGATATTTCAGTTTGCCTCCTGCACCTACTTCGTGATGTGGGTTGTCATAATAATCCACGATATATTGATAATCCGATGTGCGTAAATCTCTAAATTTACGCTTGTGCAGAGGTTTCAACTTGATATAAGCACTTGCATAGTTGCTTTTCACGCTGTCACCAAGTTTTTTATATGCTTTAGTTTTTACCCATTTGTCATGCAACTGCTCAAGCGTCATATTAAAGCCGTTTACGGGATTATACTCATAATCTTTGAGTGCGTTTTCTGCCTCTCGCTTTGTGGCGAAAGTTCCCAAATATACTTGTTTCCCTGTGACAGAGCTTGCAGCGGCATACGGTTTTGATTTGCTGTCTTTGCGAATATAAATGCTTCCTGTACCCTTTGTTCGCCGTCTGTTTTTTGGTTTGTCAGCCGATTGGTTTTTACCGCAGTAAGGACAAAATACAAAATCGTCCTGCAATTCTCGGTTACACCGTCGGTTTATACATTTTTTCATCATTTTGCTCCTTTAAAAAGGGCGCAAAAAAACCCTGTAAAATGTTGTAATTTTCGCAGGGTTGTGGTACAATATTATTGCTTGATTAGTACCATTGCACCCGTGTGATGGTTTCCGCTCCGACTTGCGCCAACAGGTCAGGGCGGATTTTTTTATTTCTTATTTTCTATAGTTAAAGTAAGTCTTGCGTAATATATCTTTTCTTTTGTCTCTTCATCTTCAAAAGAAGAAATATACAAATCTTTGATTGCCTTGACTCTGTTCTGATTTTCTTTGATAAATAAGGCATCTTCTGAATGCAAAGAACCAATATCAAGACCATTCGCAATAACTTTAATTGCAGGCTGATTTTTATATTCGTACTCTTGAAGTTCAACATTGATTACTTGACCGCTGAGCTTTTGTTGCATAAGTTTAGCGAGATGTTCTTGCCTATTATCATATGTAACACCTGCAATTTTAAATTTTTGGGAATGTGTACCTTTGGTTGTAAGTGTGTTTTGTGAGGTATTTGATTGTATTGCTGCACTATTTTCTTTTGTTGGCAATTTCTTGTCAAGGATAATAAGCACTATGCCTGCTGCTAAAAACAACAAACAAGCAAACCCAGTTGATACAACACCTTGAGCAAATGCGGCAACTGCTCCAACAATACCAAGTATCAATAATACAATGCCTACAATGAATTTTTTACTTTTATTCAAAATATTTCCTCCTCTTATGTGATATACATTGACAAAATATATCACATATTATAAAATAATGTTAGAGGAGTTCCAACTTCTCATAATTCCTATTTTCCTACCATAGCGGCAACTATGGTAGGTTTTTCTTTTTATTGATAAAATTTGCGAATTGCTCTTTTACTTGCCTTTCGAGTGGGTGTAGGTAAAAAGCGTTTCTGCGTTCGAGCTCTGCCATTCGTTCAGCCCTGTAGGTTGCCGCGTCGAGGCTGATGTCACATAAATTTGCAATTGCAGCGGAAGTTAACGCTTGCAGTTCATGAAGGACACAGGCAGGGGCGAGTAAATCCCGAGCAAATACATTTGCCGAATGTTCGGCATCGTCGGTTGTTACAAAGCCGTTGCCGTTTTCCTTAAACAAGTGACCTAAAAATATATGACCGAGTTCATGCGCAATTGTAAATCTACATCGCTGAGGGGATTGCTCATCTGCATATATGATATAAAGTTTATCATTTTGCATAAGCGTTGTGCCGCTCTCATTTTCACTTAGCAGATTGACTGCCGAATTTTTTAATAAAACAATGTCGGTTTGATTAGCTATTCGGCTTACCTTAACAGGTAGGCTATCTATATTATAATCAATCAAACATTGCCAAGAGGCATTGCGTGCCTGTTTGTATTTACCATAATTCAAGTTTTACCACCTCGTAGGTATTGTAACCTATGAGGTGTTTTTTATTATGTAATGCTTATAAGTCTGTATCGTCAGGCTCAAACTTGCTGAGGTCAGGGAGATTAACTATTTCGATAGGCTGATTATTGCCGTCGCTTCGTGCAGCTTTCACGGTTGGTATCAATACTTCATCTTCTACACCAAGCAATCTATCGACTGCAGGTTGCATATCAACTTTATTACGATATGCAAGTATAACCTTTTTCTCGTGATCCGAAAGTTTATCTATATGTATTTGTTCTTTAATTTCGCCATTTATCAAAGCGTTTATATCAATAGATAAAAAATTACATATCTTGGTGACATTTTGAATAGATGTTCCCCAAATGCCCCTACTAAAAATACCTTTAACGGTTGTATAAGGCAAATCAACTAATTTTGCAAATTGCATCACGCTTTTATATTTATCTAAAATATAATCCTGCAATTTTTGCTCAATAGTCATTGCACTCACCTCTCTTTGATAGTTAGTATATTACAAAATTTTGTAGATGTCAATAACAAATCTACCTTTTTTAGTAAATTATTTTTAAAAAAGTGTTGACAATCTACCGTAAAAGGTATATTATAATGCTGTAATCTACTAAATAAGGTAGATTGGAGGTGAAAAACTATGTTATATCCTAATTTGGTGAAAGCAATGAAAGATGAAGGTGTAACTAAAACAGATATTGCAAATCTGCTTGGATTACATTTCAACACCGTAACTGCAAAACTTGAGGGAGAAACATCTTCAAGTAAAGCTGTTTATCAGGTTGGCTTTACTTTGATTGAGGCGGTAATGATTAAAAACATATTTTTTAAAAGATATGATCTTGCTTGGCTTTTTGATTTTTCTGAACATACAAAAACAGCTTAACGAAAGGAATGGTAAAAATGATTGATTGCTCAAAAACAGAGAATTATTTCGCTGAAAAACGAAGAATGACGAAAAGACGCAAAATATACGGTAATGCATATATGTGTAAAATTGATTGTGCCAACTGTCCACTGAACAGTTTGAATAATGGTACAAACGACATGACATCTTGTTCAGACTTTGAAGCACTCTATCCCGAAAAGGCAATCGAAATCGTTCAGAGGTGGTCGGACGAACACCCACAGAGGACTTATTTGAGTGAGTTCTTGAAAAATTATCCGAACGCTCAGCTTAGAACAGTATTGTTGTACTCTCAATTGGATGCAGTGGAAGCAGGGATAATATCACCCGAAATACCTAAATGTATATGTCCATATCATTTAGGGCTGATGAGCAGAGATGCTTGCAGAAAAGACCATAACTGCGTTGAGTGTTGGAATCAGCCGATCGAGGAGAGTGATTTGGTTGAGTCAGAGAAAATCGATATCAAAAGCAACAAGGCTTAAAGTTTACGAGAAGTACGGCGGCCGCTGTGCGTACTGCGGTTGTACACTCGAATTAAAGGACATGCAGGTTGACCATATACAGAGCGTGTACTGGTACAATGGTGCGAATGACATCGAAAATTATAATCCTGCTTGCAGAATGTGCAATTTTTATAAATCAACAAGGACAGTCGAAGATTTAAAAAAAGAATTGGGTAAGTTGCTTTCGAGGCTCGAAAAAGTCTTTATTTTTCGATTAGCTGTAAAGTACGGATTGATTCAAAAGACGGACAATCCAATTGAATTTTACTTTGAAAAGCAAAATAAAACAGGTAAGGAGCGTGAAAAGTAATGGAAAGAAAACCGACATTGACTACGATTGCAATCGAAAAACTGCATCCACATCCTGACAACCCTCGTAAGGTTATCGGGGACATTGATGAGCTTGCTGACAGCATTAAGGCAAACGGCATTCTCCAAAACCTCACGGTTGTGCCGATGAATGACGATTGGACGGAGTTTACTGTTATCATCGGACACAGAAGATTAGCAGCGGCAAAGCAGGCAGGATTGACTGAACTGCCGTGCGCGGTCGTTGAGATGACAGAGAAAGAACAGCTGTCAACGATGCTCACCGAGAATATGCAGAGGTCCGACTTAACCGTATATGAAGAAGCAAAGGGCTGTCAGCTATTGCTTGACCTCGGTGATACGGTCGCAGAGGTTGCCAAAAAGACAGGCTTTTCAGAAAGCAAAATCAGACGGAGAGTAAAACTCTGTGAGCTTGACGAAGAGGCATTCAAGGAAAGTCAGATCCGACAGCCTACCCTTGCAGACTATGACCGATTGAATCAAATTAAGGACATTGAAACGAGAAACAAACTGCTTGAATCGATCGGTACAAACAATTTTGACAATCTGTTGTATTCGGCTGTTAAGAAGCAGGAAACCGATGAAGAAAAAGAAAAAATTGAAAAGTTCTGCCTTGAACAAGGAATGACTAAAGTACAGAAATACAATGAAATTCCAAGCAACTACGAATATACCGGAGCATTTGAACTCAAAGATTTAATTGGTAAAGACTTTGCGGACGGCAGAAAAAGATATTTTTATTTTGCGTACAGCTCAAACATCTACATTTACGCAGAAGCATTGAAAAAACAGGAAAAAAATGATCCCGAAGAAGAAAAGCGAAAGCTTGAAGAGCAGAGGTGGGACGAACTTGTTGAGCAGGCGGAAGAAATAGATGAACGCTGTGAGGCTCTCAGAAGAGGCTTTATGCTTGATACGAATTTCAATGACAGCAACAAAAAGCAGGAGCTTATAAAGTACATAACCGCTCAAGTGGCGGCAGGCGCCCGTATCAAAGATTATCATCTTGAAGAAATCATCGGACACAATTTTGAAGATGATGAAAGCATAGACAGCTACATCAGCGAACATTGGAGCGATAACAGCGGCAGAATGTTAATGGCGGCGGCATACGCTTTGTGTCAGACGAATTACAGTTCGTTAAGTTATATCAGCGTAAATTATTCGGACAAGACATTCAGCCGAAAAAACAACCTAGATCTTAACCGATTTTACGTTCTGCTTTGCAAACTCGGCTATGTGATGAGCGATGAGGAAATACAGCTCCGTGACGGCACACATCCGATTTTTACCTCCGGTGAAGTAAAATAAACTAAATAAGTTAATCACGCTCTGCACAGCGAGATTATATATATCTCATTTTATACCTACTTTTCTGAATATTACCGTTTAATATCTCAGACAGGTGCAGATGTCTGAGATGATTTTAATATTTAAACGAGGAGAATAGTCATGAGAGAATATTTATTCAGAGGCAAGATGATAGCTAACGGTAAGTGGTCAGAGGGCAATTTGCTTGTGACTAAACAAGGTTGCTGTATAACACCCGATGCAACCGTTTTAGGCAGCTATGGTGCAGTAGATCCCGAAACAGTCGGTCAGTACACAGGCTTGACCGACAAGAACGGCACGAAGATTTTTGAGGGGGATATTGTAAAATATGGTGATACTGTTCATAATGTAGTGTTTGAACAAAGAAACGGAACAGCGTATTTTGGTCTTGTGTATTCAACACTTGAAACCTTATCGTTTGGATATTATCAAGATTTGAAACAAATTGAAGTAATCGGCAATATCTACGATAATCCTGAACTTTTAGGAGATGAAGAAAATGTCTGAATTAGAACTTAAACCTTCTATTGAGGACGGTGAAGAAAATGCCTGAACTGAAAATTAAGCCTTGTCCGTTTTGCGGAAGCGAGGTAACAGTTGAGAATATAGGCGCTGATGAGGAGGCGTATATGTTTGAGTGCACTAACGCTAATTGTGCCGCGTCTACCTGCTTTGGTGATTATAGCACTGACAGAGCAACAGCAATCCAAAATTGGAACAAGCGTGCTACAAAGTACACTACAAATACAAAAATCGGTACTTGTACGATCAATATAGATTTGAGGTGATTAAATGAACGACAAAATCCTTATCAACCCTAAAACAAATCAGGAGTACAGAGATGTACCGCCGACCGTGGCGGCGAAATATCTTGGTGTGGCTCTTAATTTTATTTACGAAGGACTTAAAAAGCAGACTTTGCCGATAGGCTCGGCAGTGCAAAGCGATTCAGGGCGCTGGAGCTACAACATACCGATTGACCGGCTAAAGGCCTATGCAAGCGGTGCAGATATATCATTGCTTACCGCCCTGCTCAACAAATTACTCGGCAGCGGCAACGCAATCATAGACGAAAGGACGGCGTAAAAATGATAAATTCGCCGTGCTACTTACCGACGGCGAAACCCTATAAGAACCGACCACATTACAGGGAAATAAAGGTAGGGGGGTGAGAAGAATGTTAGAAAATGCTGACAGAATTAAGGTTGTAAAAAGCCTTGTGAATTTTATTGAAAGAGTTACAAAAAAAGAACGACCTTCAAAGGCAGAAGTGGAAGTTCTGCCCGAGGTCGTAAGAGCTTTAAGAGAATTTATTAAAATTTAAGGTGATAAGAATGGGCGAAATTATCAAATTGCTATTTATAGCATTTGTCATAGTTGGTATAACAATAAGCATAATACTAGGCATTAAAAATATTGACAATAATTTCAGTAATTCCGATTACAGCAGCAGAGACAGCCGCAAATGCCGTCCAAAAAATAATATTGTTATACCAATGCTGCTTTTGTGTGGAATTAATATCGGTATCTTTATCGCATACAGTGTCATAGTTATTACGGAAATGTTTACATAAGAATTTGAGAATTTTTTTGGCGAGCGCTTTACAACTTGTATAAGTATCAGATAAGGAGACTATAACACAGATTTTATCAGGGGCAAATATAGCGGTAACATAATCATCTTGTAGATAAAAATTTAACGAAAAGCAATTAAATGCTTTTACATCAAGATTTTTAGGTACAACCTTTATATTAGCTGAAACTGTAGTATTATCGGAACAATAAACAGAGGTGCATTTGTAGGAAGTAAAAGGAATAAGGCTTATAAGAATATTATAAATTTCCGATAATATCTGAGGAGTGAATCTATTATAAATATCTGATGACAACTGTGCGGTAGCTTTGTATTTAGCGTTCATTTGTTCACCTCCTTTAGATTATTGGCAAGAACTATTGTACTCTCTTTATTGTTCAAGTCAAATTATCACAAAATTTTAATTTGTGAGTGTTGAATAAAAAAATACCAACTTTCCTAATTCAGAAAAAATAATATCATTGAAAATTTAAAAATCTATAATAAACATAGTGCAATAAGGAGAAAATGAAAAAAATCAGGGGAACCGACAAGGGGAGTGAGAGAATGGATAATCGTAACATCACAAGTATTGCTGTTAATTACGATAACGGCGAAATAGAAACCTTAAATAAAGGTGTAGTTGTTAGTTTTGATGAAATCGACAATGAAGCAGAAATCAGAAGTATTGACCGTGAAGGACAGGCTCTTGTGGCACATTGCTCTGAGGGTACATATTCAAAATGAGGGTGGTAGCTGATGAATAACAAAACACTTGACGAACTCAATGACATGGCAAAAAGGTGGATTGACGGAAAAATTAATCATCTTGAAGTTGTGTCATTGAAATTGTTTGACCGTTTGTTGGTGCTGGAACTCGCCAACGCATACAGTATGTGCAAGGTTGGTTTGCTCAGCAAAAAATACACCGGCGCATATAAACTGAAATTCTATCAAGAGTACCGAGAACTGAAACTCAAGACGGAATTTTTGCTTGTCCAACAGGAACAGCAGATTGACTCTGTGAGAAATGCAAGTGTAACGCTTTCGGAAGTTTGCAAGGAATACGGCAAAGATGAGGTTGACCTCGTCAAGCTGTGCGAGTTGCAGGCGAAGGCAATTGATGAGTTGACACATGAGAATGTACATATCAAGCTGTGGAGCTCAGTCAAGTTATATAAACAGCCAAAGGACTTTGCAAGACGGCATATGAATAAGATTGTCGATGAGCTTATTGACAGGTTCGGCAGTAAGGTGCCGTTTGAACAGGTTGTTATGTCATATCTCAATGTTTGCCTTAGTGACAACCGAAAAGAAATGTGGGAGCAGTTGACAGGCGATGATTACCCCACGAAGGCAAGACAGCAGTTGCCGGTGAAGGACGGCAATGCAAAAGGCGAGCTGGAATCAATGAAGAAACATTACGGTGTGAGAGCCCAAAGAAAAAATTGTAAAGAAGACAAATGAAAATGATTTTCAGAAATTTTCAAAGAGCTGGATGCTGAATTTAAGGTAAGGCAATATTCTTGTCGCACGCAAAATCTTAAAGGAAATTCAAATCAAGTTAATCTTATATTAAAAAAAGTAATCAAAGCGACGACTTCCGCTTTTGATTAAGCTGTTAAAAAAGAATGCACCAAAAATTAAACACACAATTGCAGCGGCAAGGTTGCACAAAGCAGTAGTTCGGTGGTCAGACGGACTACTGCATATTTATATCATCTGACTTTTTAATGCGAAAATAGAACAATAGACAGTCACAAATAAAAGGGTTGAAATACCCTTTAACTATCCCGCTCAAGGAATTAATTAAGTGACCGTTTTAGTTTTTACATATATAATGGGAAGTTTAATATGTTTACGTACAAAGCTGAAATTAAATCAGGGCCTTTGCTTGAAGTCAAGTATTATAAGTCCATCCGCAAACGAAACAAGAAAAAACTTGCTCGACAAATCAATCAATCTCGAACAAACGAAAAGCAAGCCAAAGCAAACCGTATCAGAGGAGAACAACACACACAGAGGCTTATCCTTTGCAACTTCTCTGAGGGCGACTGGTTCGCAAGGTTCTCCGCTCCGTTTGGTGAATTTACCGAAGATGAATTTGAGAGGGTTGTGTCGAATTTTTTCAAGCGTATCAAACGCAGAACAGATAAAAAACAAATTAAATTTAAGTACATCGGGTATTGCGAATGCGGCAAGCTCGGAAAGAATTGGCATTTGCATATTGTAATTGAGAATTGCGTGCGTGAAATATTAACGAAATGCTGGCCATGGAAAAACGGCATAAATTTTACTCCGCTCTATCAAGATGGAAATTATGCTGACCTTGCAAAATACATACGCAAAGATGTCAATGGTAAGAAGCGCTTGAAAACATCTCGCAATCTCAATAAGCCTGAGGTCAAAGTTGTTGAAGGAAAAAAACGAGAATACAGAAAACTCGAACGAGGTGAGGCTTTGCCTTGTCCCGAAGGATATTATTTTTACAAAGACGAAATGTGGATAAATGACTTCACGGGTGCGTCTTTTCATTTTACTTACTTGGCCAATAGCCATAAACACAAGAAAATCGGAGGTGCAAAGATTTGAGAGATTCGACAAGAGATTATACAATTGCACAGTTTAGACTTTATGCCTCTCTTGGATTTCCAAGCAAAGCACAGGTTGTAGCTGACAAGACAATGCACCGAGCATTACAACTTGACCTGCTTGCTGTGATAGACACGCTTGATGCTTTAACAAGCAGCGACAAAGACTACATCCGTCAAGCTGTCAGCGCTGTTTATTTTGTTGCACCAACAAAACCGTTGCACAAAGGTGAAATAAATTTGAGAGTGACCAAGTTTGCTGTCAATAACTATACAGATGAACGCACGGTGTTTCGCTGGCTAAAAAAGGCACGATTGCTCTGTGCTGATTACCGAGGCTTAAATATTGGCACCGACAAAGATGTCAGTAGAGAAAGCAGTTGAGGGTTTATACTTAGAGTATGAAAGACTATGCAAAATCTTTTTACTTATCGCAATCTTGGAGAGCTTGCAGAGATGCTTATTTCCGTAAGCAAAACGGAGTGTGTGAGCGTTGTGGTAATGCAGGCGACATAGTTCACCACAAATGCTATATCAATCCTGACAACATCAGCAATCCAAAGATAACTCTGAACTTCGACAATCTCGAATTGCTCTGTCAGGATTGCCACAACAAAGAACATATGTCAAATCGAAAAGAAAAAAAGAAAAATAAAATAAATAATACTCGCTACTCTGTCGATGACGAAGGAAACATACTACCCCCCACCTCAAAAAATAAAATACCCCCCTGAGAACCGAAGGGAGGGCCTTAATTTTTCCTCTCTCGTGTGTGCGTGCGTGAAGGGGGGTGAAAGGAGTGATTTGATTTGGTGGAAAATGAAAAAACATCTGAGCTTTTAATTTCAGATAAAGCAGTTAAACAGGAAATGAACAGACTTAAAAAGATTTTTAAAAAGCATTATCGAGAAATTGACGAAAACGGAAAATCTCATAACAGCGACAAAGGAGAATTGATTGAAAGGCTGATTTCCGAGGCGGCTTTCATTCGTTGCGTACTCTTAGAAGCCCAGAGGCTCATCAAATCACAAGGCCTTGAAACCACAACGGTGAATGCCTCGCAGAAATTCCGCAAGGCAATTCCTGCCGTTACAATTTATTCTGACTATATGCGAACTTACACCTCTGTAATCAACACTTTGATTTCCTATATCCCCGAAAAATCAGAGAGAAAGCAGTCAAGACTTGAGGCGTTAATGCTTGGCAGTTAATTATATTCAAGAATATTACAATCGCATTTGTAGCGGAAAAATCGTAGCAGGAAAATGGATTAAAAAAGTTTACGCAATGGTTCTTGAGGGCATTGAAAAAGGCTTATGGTTTTACGATGAATCAAAAGCTGATAAGGCTGTAAAATTTATCGAGAATTTTGTGCATCACAGCAAAGGCCGACACGATTTGTTGCACCTTGAGTTGTGGCAGAAAGCTATTGTAAGTTGTCTTTTTGGCATAGTCGATAATCTTAACAACAGGCAGTTCCACGAAACTTTGATTGTAGTAGCTCGCAAGAACGGTAAGACATTATTTGCAGCGGCAATTGCTGAATATATGGCATATGCTGACCGTGAATACGGAGCTGAAATTTACTGTCTTGCCCCAAAATTGGCGCAAGCAGACCTTGTATATAATGCTTTTTATCAATCGGTTAAACTCGATGAAGAATTATCATCAGAAGAAATGACGAAAAAAAGAAAGAACGATATCTATGTCATTCCGATGAACACGACGATTTCAAAAGTCGCATTCAACTGCAAAAAAGCTGACGGATTCAATCCACATCTTACAGTTTGTGATGAACTTGCCGCTTGGCCGGGACAAGCAGGTTTGAAACAGTATGAGGTAATGAAATCAGCTCTCGGCTCACGAAAACAACCGCTTATTTTATCAATAACTACAGCCGGGTACATCAACGACGGAATCTACGATGAACTGTTCAAGCGCTCTACAAGATTTCTCAAAGGTAAACTTGGAGTAGGTGAAATGAGATTACTCCCATTTTTGTATGTGATTGACAATATACAAAAATGGGATGACATCAACGAACTAAAAAAATCAAATCCCAATCTTGGAATATCAGTTTCAGAAAGTTATTACCTTGAAGAAATTGTTGTGGCAAAAAATTCAACCTCGAAAAAGGCTGAGTTTATGTGTAAATATTGCAACATCCTGCAAAACAGTTCTATTGCTTGGCTTGCATATGAAGATGTTGCTCTTGCAGGTGGTGAACCTCTTAGGTTAGAAGATTTTCGTAAATGCTACGCTATCGCAGGTGTTGATTTGTCGAGAACAACTGACCTCACAGCGGCGACTGTTGTAATCTGCAAGAGTGGCCACTTCTACATTTTTACACAATTCTTTATGCCCGAGGACAGCTTCAAAAAAGCCTGTGAAAATGAGCCGGAAACAAAGTATGAAGTGCATAGAGCAAAAGGAAGAATTGTCATTAGTGGCCAGCATTTTGTTGATTATCACGATGTGTTTAATTGGTTTGTAATGCTTCGCAAAGAATACAAAATAATGCCGTTAATGATTGGTTACGATAGATACTCGGCGCAGTATTTAATTCAAGATTTGGACGCATCAGGTTTCAAGGTTGATGATGTCTTTCAAGGTACAAACCTTTCACCAATTATGGATGAATTCGAGGGCTTGTTAAAAGAAGGCAAAATACATTTTGGCGACAATGAATTGTTAAAAAAACAGTTCCTTGATGTCGCTGTGAAAATTAACGATTCAGATGAACGAAAGAAACCGGTAAAAATTGAGAGCAGATTGCACATAGACGGACCTGTTAGTGTTTTTGATGCTTTTACGGTAAGAAGTAAGCATTATAAAACACTTGGCAAAATGTTAGAAAACAGAAAGGCGGGATAACTTGGGGATTTTTCAAAAACTTTTTAAACACTCGGCTAAAGCATTCCTGAATTTTTCCCACAGTGAAAGCGGAAATAATTATAACAGCCGTAGCGAGATTATCAACAGTATTGCAGATAGAATTGCGACACAAGTATCGAAACTGCAACCGCAGGTTATAAGAAATTCCGCAAGCGGAACAGTAATCAAGAATGACAGTCTTGCTCGTTTGCTGTCAACCCGACCTTGTAAAGAGCTGAATACTACAGATTGGCTTTATAAGATAGCCTATCAATCGGTTATAAGTGGTGACGGTTTTGCTATTATTTGCTATAACGATGATTTCTCGGAAATCGAGGCTATTCGTCCTGTAATCTGTACAAATTATCGCATTTTTGAAGATGAAGGTATATTATTTTTTCGGTTTATCTGGTCGTATGACAGCAAGGAATATACAGTTCCCTATGATTGCGTTATTCACTTGAAAGACCGTCCGGGTAAAAAACGATTCCTCGGAAGTGATCCTGATGATGATTTAGCTACATCGGTGGAAATGCTCGACACCACATATGACGGCATTAAGAACATTGTGAAAAATTCCGCTCATCTCAGAGGTTACTTGAAATTCAACAACTTCATTGATGAAGAAGATTTGAAAAACAAAATCAAAGAATGGAAAGAAGCTTATATGACCGCCGAGAATGAAGGTGGCATTGCAGGTCTTGGCTCGGAATTTGAATTCAAGGAATTAAATCAAACTCCAAAAAGTATTCCAACCACACAGCTTTCATTTTTCAAGACTAACATTTATGACTATTTCGGAGTATCTGAAAAAATCATTAGAGGCGAATATTCCGAAACTGAGTGGAATAACTTTTACGAATTGAAAATTGAACCCATAGCGATGAAGCTGTCACTTGAATTTACCTATAAGATATTCTCGGAGCGCGAAAGAGGGTTCGGAAATAAAATTGTTTTCGTTGCTAACAAATTACAGTATGCTACTACACAAACTAAGATGACCGTTATGCAAGAGTTGTTTGACCGTGGTTTTATTACTATCAATCAAGGTCTTGAGATGATGGATATGCCGAGCCTCGGCGAAGAAGGAGATATCAGAATGGTAAGCCTTAACTATGTTAAGACTGATGACCAGTCATTATATCAGACAGGAAAGGAGAACAATGATGCCCCAGATTAAAAATAACATTAACGAAATTTTTCACATTCGGAATGAAACTGAAACATCAGCGGATTTGTATTTTTACGGTGACATTGTGAGTGACCGTTGGAGCGCTTGGAGTGATGAGGACCAGTACCCGGAAGCCATTCAGCAGTTGCTCAAAGGTCAGGAAGGCAAAGACCTGAATATCTACATCAATTCAGGCGGTGGTGATGTTTTTGCCGGTATGGCAATCTATAACATCATTAAAAGACACACAGGCTTTAAAACCGTTTATGTTGACGGTCTTGCTGCATCCATTGCATCAGTTATTGCAATGGCAGGTGATAAATTGGTAATGCCTAAAAATGCGTTTCTGATGATACATAAACCGTGGTCTTTTGTTATCGGTAATGCAAACGATATGTTGAAAGAAATTGAATTGCTTAATGCCATTGAGCAGAGCATTGTCAATATTTACGCAGAACATCTTGCTGATAATGTTGACACCGAAACAATCGCAAAAATGGTTGATGCAGAAACTTGGCTCACCGGTGAACAGGCGGCTGAATATTTCAGCGTAGATGTTGCAGCGGAAAAACAGATTGCTGCTTGCACGAATGCTCGATTTAAAAATCAGCCCAAAAATCTTGTAGTCGTGACTACTGAAAGAGAGAAAAATCTTTCGGCAAAGTCATCAAAAATAAAATCGCTGTGTATCAGCGGAATTTTGAAGGGAGAATGATTAGTAATGACTATCAAAGAACTTAAAAACAGACTTAAAGAAATTGCTGTTGAGGCAAAGGCCGCTGAAACAAGCGGTGATGACGCAAAGCTCGACAAATTGATTGAAGAAGCTAACACAATCAATGATAAAATTGAGCGTGCACAGAAGCTTGCTGAAATCACCAAAAATGCTACAGCGGCAGAGGAAAGTGAAGGTGAACAGCAGGAATCTACACCTGAAAACCTCGCAGAAAAAAGGGGCAAAAAGCTCAAAAACGGCGAAACAGTAAGAATGAACAAGACGATTGTAACGCCAAAAGCGGCAATCAGTACAACAACAATTGTTATGCCACATCACACAGCGGAAGATGTCAGAGATACATTCAATGATGTTTCAAGCCTTATCGATGCGGTTAAGATTGTTTCTCTCGATGGTGGCGAAAGCTATCAGAGAGGTTTTGTAAAGTCATATGGTGAAGGCGACTACACAACAGAAGGTTCAGACGCGGCAACAGCAGAACCGACGTTCGATTATGTTGATATCAATAAAACCTACATTACTGCATATGCGGAAGAGCCTAACGCAATACGCAAACTTGCCCCGGCGGCTTATGATGCCGTAATCAGCAATTCCACATCAAGAGCCGTAAGAAAGAAGCTCTCAAAGCAGATTCTTGTAGGCTCAGGTGAAACCGGTTCAATTGTCGGTATTTTCAATGCACCTACAAAGGTAATTGATCCTACCACGGATATGGAGGTAACCGCAATCACAGGAACCACCCTTGACGACATCATTTACTCATACGGTGGCGAAGAAGATGTTGAAGGTTTTTGCGGCCTTATTCTCAACAAAGCCGACCTCAAGGCTTTTGCAAAGCTCCGTACAGATGACGGCAAGAAGGTTTACGATATTAAGAACAACGGTAATTCCGGTACAATTGACGGCGTTCCGTTCATCATCAACTCAGCTTGTAAAGCTGTTTCGGCACCCGGAACAACCAAGGGCGAGTATTGCATGGCATACGGTCCGTTCTTTAACTATGAACTTGCTGTTTTTTCTGACATGGATGTGTCAATCTCAACTGAGTACAAATTTAAATCAGGACAGATTGCACACAAGGCTGAAATGTATGTGGGCGGTAATACGGCATCATACAACGGCTTTGTTCGTGTGAAGAAAGGCTGATGATTAAATGTCATCAACAGACGATTTATTAACAATGGCTAAACTCAGAGTTCGCAAAATTAGCTCGGATGCCCTCGATGAGGACATCCGACAGCACATTGACTTTGTTTTAGCCGACTTAGAACGCATAGGAGTGCATCCAAGCTGGCTCAAAAAACCTGACGCACTTATAAAAGAGGCGGTACTTGTTTACTGTAAGGCGAATTACGCAAAAACAGTTGATGATAAACTTACAAACAGTTATAACATCATCTTGTCGAAAATCAAAGGCAGACTGAAATATAGCAAAGTGAGGGCAAACGATGAATAGTGAATGCATTGTTACCTTGGTTTCACTGAAATCGTGCGGAACGAACTATATCGGTGAACTTATTACCAAGGAAGTAAAAAAGCAGGTCTTCGCTGTTAAAAAGTCCGTGAATCAATCAGAATTTTTTCAGGCTGCAGCGGCAGGATTTAAACCCGACATTGTGCTTGACATAAGCGAGTTTGAGTATAACGGAGAAAACTTCTGCATTCTTGCAGGTCAGCGGTACAAAATATACCGCACTTTTTCGGCGAAAGATACAGAACGAATGGAACTATATTTAACGGCAGTAGTAGGTGAAACAAATGTCACTCCCGAAAGCAATTAAAATCACAAAAAACGGTGTTGAGATAATCAGCAATGTTGAACGCATACAGTACACACTCAAAGAGCTTGAGAGAGCCGCTCTGCGCGATGTTGGAAAGCTGGTATGTAAACGGACAAGGCAGAAAATAAAACGCAGGTCAGGGCGATTAGCGAAAAATACGCAGTATTGGGTACGCTCAAAGCAAAAAATTCCTGACTTACAGGTAGGATTTAAGCCGGGCGGATTCTATGGACTGTACCAAGAGATTGGCACGAATAAATATCCAAAAATCGGAGCATTGAGCGACGCTGCCGAAAGCAATATCAAGGACATCATAAAAATTGAACAACAGTACCTCAGTGCCGTAGGCACAGAAGAGGCAGAACGAAAAATCAGTGAGGGGGAATACAGCGGTGAATAGCATTAAAAATTTATTAAATGCGGTTTTGTCGCAGTATGTCCCCTCATTTTTTATGGTTGGTGACGGCTTCCCGAGGCTTGTTTACGAACTGAAACAGCTTTACACCGACGAGCCGTACAAGAAATATCTTGTTACGCTTAATCTGTACGATAGGTTCACCACCGAGAAAATCGACAATATTGTGGATGAAATCTATTCGGATGTTGCGAGGGCAACCTATACACAAGGTGAACGGCATTACAAATTCTACAATAACAGCGACAGGCAGTATGTCGCTGAATCCGATAAAACAATAAACAGAATAATGACAACCCTTGAATTGAGGGTTTACGAAAGAGAGGACGATTGAAATGGCAACAGTTAAGCCACGAAAGATTAAACCGTACAGCGGTTATAACGCTAAGACGGCTGACCATATGCTCCTTGATGCAGGTGCGTTTTTTGCAAATTACGATCCTGCTACGGACACATACGCAAGTGCCAAAAAGGCAGGTAAATGCCTTGGCGTAACAATCAAAGGCGGTGAATATTCAGCCAAGCCGATACTCCGCCGCCTTGAATTTGACGGTGTAAAAACACGAACTAAAGGCGATACGGTAGTTGACGGTTGGGAGGTTTACCTTAAAGCGACACTTGCTGAGATGACTACTCAGAACTTCATTTACGGTCTTGGAATTGCCGACAAAAGCACAGACGAAAAGGTCGTAGGCTACGATGTAATCACAGGTAGAGATGTTATTCTTGACGGTGACTACATTAAGAATATCACTTGGGTAGGCTGTCTCCTCGGGGAGGATAAGCCGTGTATTATTCAGGTGTTCAACGGCTTCAATGAGAACGGTCTTACACTTGCAATTGCCGACAAAGACAACGGTAAGGTAGAAGCTCAGTTCTATGGTAACCTTTCACCCGAGGCTTATGATTCAGAGGACGAAATCAAACCACCATTTAAGATTTTCAGACCGACAGAAAAAACAGAAACAGCGGAAGCAACGGAGGCATAATTATGAGAAAATTAAGCATTAAAGACGCATTTACTCTTGCTCGCATTATCAAAAAAGCAGACATCAAAGAGGAAATTGCAGACTTCGCAAATCGCATTGCTATTAAAAATAACAGCAAAGATGAAACGGTCAACACCGAAGCGGTCGGTCTTGAATTTGTGATTACGCTGTTGACTTCTTTGTCGAACAAAGAAACAGAACAGGAATTTTATTCATTACTTGCCGACATCAGAGGCGACATTACTTCCGATGATGTAAGTAAATTAAGTATCCCCGAGGTTCTTGACAATGTAAAGGCAATCATCAGGAAGAATGATATTAAAAGTTTTTTTACCTCGCTCTCAGCCTTGAAGTAAGAACATTTGGAATGCTCATGCAGTATTGTTGCGGTAATACTGCCATACTGCATGAGTTGTCTTTCTCCAATGCTGTCGAAATTATCAAAAACGCTATAAATGACCGTAATGACGAATTGCTTTATAAAGCCTATATTTTGACTGTTATAGGAAATTTCACAGGCTTGTCGTACATGGATTTTGTAAACAAGGCAACAGGCTCGACACGGTCTGACAACATTGTTGATACGGTCAATACAGAGGAAATTGAAAAAACGGTTGAAAACTATCTTGATAATTATAAATGGGAGGAGGTGTAGCTAATGGCCGTCGAAATATTTAAATTGTTCGGTTCTATATTCGTAAATAACGATGAAGCAAACAAATCCATTGCAGAGACCGAGAAAAAAAGTAAGGGCGTTGCTTCAACCCTCGGTAATGGAATCAAAACAGCCGCTAAATGGGGAGCTGCTCTGGTAGGTGGAGCAGCGGCAGGCGTAGGAGCATTGTCCTCTGTCGCAGAGAGCACCCGAGAATACCGAACAGAAATGGGAAAACTTGAAACAGCTTTCACCACAAACAAATTTTCGGCGGCAGACGCAAAGCAAACATATTCCGACCTCTATGCTGTGGTTGGCGACAGCGGACAAGCGACAGAAGCCGCAAACCACCTTTCTTTGCTATGTAATTCCACCAAAGACTTGCAATCTTGGACGGAAATCTGCACAGGAGTTTACGGCCAGTTTGGCGATTCGCTACCGATTGAAGGCTTAACCGAGGCGGCAAACGAAACAGCGAAAGTCGGGACTGTAACAGGTTCGCTTGCCGATGCGCTTAACTGGATGGGCGTGTCAGAAGATGAGTTCAACGAAAAACTTGCAAAATGCTCATCAGAACAAGAAAGACAGCAGTTAATTACATCCACGCTCACATCGCTATATTCTGATGCGTCGGCTCAGTATAAAGAAACAAACGGCGATGTAATGAAATCTAACAGAGCTCATCAGCAGTTGTCTGATACAATGGCGCAAATCGGTGCTGTCGCTGAACCCGTGCTTAATTCGCTTATTGGTTTAGGCGGTAAGCTGCTTGAGCAGTTATCACCGATTATTGAAGGTGTGGCTGATAGCCTTGCGCCTGCGCTCATTAACATCTGCGAAGAGGTCGCCCCGATAATCGTGTCAATGCTTGAACAGATTATGCCCTTGATTGAGGAATTGCTCCCGTTTATAGCTCAGCTTATAGAGCAGTTAGCCCCTCTCATCATACAGATTGTTGAACAATTGTTTCCGCCTTTACTGCAAATTATACAGGACTTATTACCGTATTTCATGCAGATAATTCAGGCTATAATGCCGTTATTCAGCACACTTGTCGAACTTTTAATGCCTGTAATCGAGATGTTCGTTCAGCTTGCTGGGGTGTTGCTCAACGGCTTGTTGGCGGCACTTACTCCGATTATAGAGGACTTAGCTACATTTTTGAATGATTTGCTTACACCTCTTATCCCGATTATCAGTGAGTTGTGCGATACAATTGTCGGCATTCTACAGCCTGTTTTTGAACAGCTATCGCCTGTCATAACACAGGTTTTTGACGCTCTTCGCCCGGTTCTTGACCTACTCGGTGAAATGCTTGAAACACTTATCCCTGCGCTTGTTCCAGCGATTGAATGGTTGGCGCAAATCTTTTCGGAGGTTTTAGGCGGTGCAATTAAAGGAGTCAAAAAAATTCTTGAACCGCTTTCGGGGATTTTTAATGGAATTGTAGATTTCGTAAAAGGTGTGTTTTCGGGAAACTGGGAACAAGCGTGGAACGGTGTTGTTAACATTTTCAAGAATGTATTTAATTTAATACCTGCATTCGTTGAGAATGTAATCAACGGCATTATTTGGATTATTAACAAGCTCTTAGAGGGCGTAAACTGGGCAACATCAATGATTGGCTGGGAGATAGATCCGATTCCGGAAGTAACCTTACCTCGTTTCCGTGCCGGTATTGATTATGTTCCACATGATAAGTTTATCGCATATCTTGATGCCGGCGAAGCAGTTCTCACAGCTCAAGAAGCCGAGAAGTACCGCCAGTCAAAGCGTGAAGACAGGAGCTCAGTATTTGGAAATGATTCAACTAACATCGTCAACAACATTAGTATTAATATCCCCTCTGTCGCTATTAATAACGACATGGATGTCGACAGCCTTGTCGAAGATATGAGCAATCGGTTAGCTGATGAAGTCACAAGGAGGCAGAAAGCATATGCATAACTTTTATTTCGGGGGTAAATGGCTATCATATTTCGGGGGTCGTATCACACAAGCGCCACAGCACGAAATCCCCGTCAGAGATGTTTCAACGGTTGAAATCCCGTGTAGAGACGGTGATGTCTTGCTTGATAACGGGCGGTGGAAGAATGTTGAATTTGAGCGTGAAATCTCCTTTTTGCCGTATTTATCCGAACTGTCAGCAAAGCACCTTGCAAGGGCTGTTATCGAATGGCTAACTTTAACTCGAGGCTACCAAAAGTACAAGGACACTTACAATCCCGGATATTTCACCGAGGCTTACATATCAAATACTGACGACATTGTTCGTGAACTCCCAACATTACTAACAACAAAAATCAAATTCAACCGCAAGCCGTGGTGGTTTTCAGAGCTTGGACAGCGGACTATTGATTTTGAGGTTAATAAATCGGTTTCCTTGCACAATCCCGAACAATATGAATCCTTACCTACTATTATCATAACTAACACGAATGTTAGCGGTGGCACTACGGCAGTTGCTAAAATTAACATAAACGGTGAATCACTTGATTTGAAGTGCACAGGCGGTTATGACTACGCTGTGCTTGACGGCGAAACTATGCAGTATATTGCACACAAATCAGACGGTACAACTAATTTTGTTGACGATACTATACCTCCTAAATTAAAGGTTGGAAACAATCAAATTGTTGTAACTGCATATAAAAACGCATTACTGTCAATAAGACCGAACTGGAGGAGATTATAAAAAATGTTCCCTTTGTTGTATAAATCGGATTTTAAAACAATCGGCCCAAGTAGATTTAACCTACTCGGACGGTTTACAGAAATAATCAGCGGTAAAGTTACCGAGGAACGAAACGGCGATTATTTGCTCGAAATGGAACTATCAACAACGGACAGATGTGCTGATTTACTCGACACGCAGTATTTCATTAAGGCAAAACCGAACCCAACCGATGAACCGCAGTATTTTGAGATTTACGATTTGCAGTACAAAGACAAAAAATCAATTACGGTTAAAGCAAAGCACATCAAGCATAATTTGTACAACAACTTTTTAATTGAAACTTCCAACCAAACTGATGTTGTGCACACTCCAAAGGAATGGTGGGATATACTTTGCACAGGTCGTGATTTTGAGGGTGATTCGCTGTTCCCGCAGGTAACCTTGTGGGAGCACTATTTCAAATTTACATCAGATATTACCACAAAATCATCTATGACGCTTGGCTTCTGTACGCCCTGTACTCTTGGTGATTTTATGGGCGGTGCTGACGGTTCACTCGTTGATGTTTTCGGCGGTGAATATAAATACAATAACTTTAATGTATCGTTGTTAAAAAGCCGTGGGGCGGTTACAAGCTACCATTTGCGCTGGGGCAGTAACATAAGCAGTCTTACGCAAACGCTTAATTCAGATGATATCTGCTCTCATGTTGCGGCGTATGCCACTTGCCACGACAAATACAACGACAAGAACGTCATCCTCTGCTCTCAACCGCAAGAACTCAAAACCCATAAATCTAAGCTCATTAAAGTGAAAACGGTTGATGTTTCGGACGGCGGTTCGGTCTACATCGGCGACGAAACAGGCTACTGGGATTTCAACGCCCACACAGGTGAGAATAAGGACTTCTTGATTCAAAAGCTAAATATTCAAGCACAGGTTTTAAGAGGACAACTCGTAAACACAAACGGAGCGCCTACGCTTAATGTAAAAGTTGACTATCCGCCTACACTCACCGAAATGCTTGGACTGCATTTATGTGATAGTGTTTATGTCGATACCGAAAACGATAGTCTACAAGCGAAAATAATTAAAACAGACTATGATTTTGTGCTTGAACGTTGGAACAGTCTCGAACTTGGCACGCCAAAATCAAAGTTATCAGATTATATAGTTAAATGAGGCGAAAATATTGAATATTAACCATACCAAAATGACACTTGAGATTAACAGCTGTAAAAACTACGAAATTTTAGAAGTCAGACAGGGCGACAAAGGCTCACGCATTATTGATTTTGCGTTCACCGTCAACGGCGAAGCTGTTAAGCTTACCGCTACAATGTCAGCAAAAGTCAATGCTACGGTTGATGATGTAATCGTTGCGGACAGCGTAGCCGCTGTCGTTGACACCGAAAATAATGTAGTCACAGTTACGCTCACAGACACAATGCTTGCTTTGTCGGGAATTTGCAAAATGGACATTGTGCTTACAGAAAACGACGAAATCATAACTGCTGAAACCGTTTGTTTGCGTGTAGGAAAAAGCGTAATCAATGATGACAGCAAAGCCTTTCCGGGCGCAAGCTCGATTGTGGAAATCACAAAGGAAGTCGAGAACGCAAGAGGCAGTCAGAATTCACTCGGAGCAAGGTTTGATACGGTTGACACAAATCTTACGAAGAAAGCAAACAAAAGCGACATTGATTCGATTAACTCACGTTTGCAGACGGCAGAGAAAGCTCTTACAGGCAAGGCAAACGCAACAGATGTCGGTAATGCTCTCAAAAGCAAAGAAAACAATTTAAACAAAGTGATCTCCAAAACGGACATTACAGACAGCAGTACTAATTATCCGAGCATTAAATATCTTGACGATTTTTATTACGATGCGAGTGAAATCTATTCATCAGAAGAAACGAACGAGCTTCTCGGAAACAAAGCCGATAAGGTAGATGTAAGTAAGTTAAAGAATGATTTAGTGAAAATACAAAATCTAATAACTGATTCAAATAAAATTCCAGTGTCGTTTATTTTGGGGACTATGACAACTGACCCAAATTCAGAGTGTATTGCAAGTAAAAAAAATTCAAGAGCCTATTCGGATGTTACATTTACAAGCACTATTGCTATTCAATTTCAAGGCATAAGTGTTTCAGTTAGATATTTTAATAACGAATTTGATTTAGAAAAAAGCACAGATTGGATAACACAATCACCTTTAATAATTGAAACGAATAATTATTATGGTTTTAGATTGGTTGTAAAAAATAATGACGATACAGATATTAATCTTGCAAATTTATCAGAACAGTTAAGTGTTTATACAGAAAAAAATTCTATGATAAATTTTATTCGTGGTGTTTATGGATCTGTGGCAGGAAATTCAATATCTGATATTGTAAACAAACCAAATAGATTCTCACTTACAAAAATATTTAAAATAACAGATACTATGATGGTGGTAGTTCCTAAAGGATATAGTATAAGCTATCGTGTAGTAGATGCAAATCAGAATATTGAAAAATCGTCAGATTGGATTGGAAATAATTTTGCTATTCACGATGGAAAGTATGTTTTTGCTTTTAAACGCTCTGATGAAGCAAAAATGTCATACATTGACGTTATAAATCTTTCTGAATTTAATATTACAAAACATGTTGATGCCGAATATACTTTTTCTAACACTGGAACTTATGAAAATAATTCATTGACGACATATAAAAATTCTGGGTTTATATCCTGTACTATTGGTGATGCTTTTGAATATTGCATAAGGATAAAAGGCGGTTATGCAGTGCATCTATTTGATAAAGATAAAAATCTAATTAGCCAAGATATACATATAGCGGCTACCAACAAATCAAATGATTTTACATTCAGTGGGACTTATCGAATCTCAAAACCGTCAGTGAAATATATTTGGTTTGATACCATGAACGATACACATAATGATTACCAATATTACAAACCGAGCATTAAAATGTTAACAGACTCAAAATCGTCTCCAAACCTCACAATTAGATGTGCAAAAGAAAAGACTTATAATGATGGTACACCACCCAAAATCGAGTGGTATTTACTCGAGGATGTTAATACGGAAATATTCTATAAAAGCAAAGACTTTTCTAACATAGAAAGACTTTTTTGTTGGGACAATGACTTTAGTTCTTTAGATTATTCATTTGGAATTACAAAAGATAATGACATAATTGCAGTATTCAAAACCGAGTCACTTGATGACTTATCCACACATGATGATAGTAGAAGAAAAAATCCATTTGTCTTTGATGCGAAAAATAACTATGCTTGTATCGAAGTGAACATCTCCGATAAAATAAAACCAAGCGGTTGGCTATCTAATACAGGATACAGAGTTCTCCCTGACGGAACAATTCTGTTTTGTGAATACACAAGACCTTCAGTTGCCACTACCAATGTATGGAGGATAGACAGTAATTCGGATATTAAAAATCCGTCAAACTGGATTGTCGTAAAATCATTTAATTTGAGCGGTGATTTATATTCTGGCTTAAAGCATTGTCACATGATTATGTATGACCACTATGCAGGGATTACTTATCTATCAACTGGTGATGATGATATTGGCTCACAAGTTTGGCATTCAAAAGATGGTGGAATAACATGGACGCAAACACGAGACGCATCTGAAAAATATTGCAGAATGCTCAACTATGTTTTTTTGGAAGACTACATTTATTGGTCATCTGATACCGCTGCTAAAAATTATCATTATATTTTTAGAGCACCAAGAAAAGAAGACGGTGTAATTGATTATGATAATGTAACAGACCTCCAACTTATACCATATATTGATACCCATGTTGCGACTTATGGGGTCAGTTATCTAAAGGATTTGAATCTTTTGCAACTTATTGAAAGAGTTGATGGAACTGGTAATGCAACAGAGATGCCAATTAGAGGATATGATTTAGCTACAAATTCTCTTGTTACGCTTGGGGTTATAAAATCGGTTGATGGAGTTGGACATAATCTTGGATTTCGTACAGAATATACCGAATGGTATCCAAATGATGGCATAATTAAGTTTGGTTTTGGTGGAAAATATACATGGAATTCTGCTATTAATTGTAATAAGGGATTTGGCAATGTAGCGTCTTATACGGAAAAATGTTGTGTAAATAATTTAACAATGAAACCATTCAAAAACGATAATAAATTTGGTGTAAAATTCGATACTATTGTAATTAACTAAAGCAGACTTTAATACAGCTCATCTGTTGTGATGAGCCGACAGAAAGCGAGGTCGAATAAGTGGCAACTGAAATTATTATAGCTTTAATCACACTTGCAGGATCTGCGGTGGGTACTCTTGGCGGTATTGTGATTAACAGTCGAATGTCGAACTATCGCATTGAACAGCTCGAAAAAAAGGTTGACAAGCATAACAGCCTCATCGAGCGTACATATGCGATTGAACGACACAATGCAGTTGTAGATGAAGAAATTAAGGTCGCAAATCACAGAATTGACGATCTTGAGAAAAACAACGAAAGGAAGGATTAAAAATGAAAAAAATTTTCACCAAAAATTGGGCGAAAGCTACGGCAGTTAGAGCGATTAAAACAGTCGCACAGACTGCTATTGCAACAATCGGTGTATCTGCCGTTATGACAGATGTAAACTGGGTTGCGGTAGGCTCGGCAAGTCTTTTGGCAGGTGTGTTGTCAGTGCTGACAAGCATTGCAGGTCTGCCCGAAGTTTCTGAAAACTAACTAAAATAAAAGGATAGCCCAGTTGAAAATTAAATTTCTTCTGGACTATCTATATTTTTTAGATTATTGTTACGAAATTACTGGTATGCCGGTTATATATGGTGGAAGTCCATCTGGGTAAAGTTTAATGAGATTTTTGTAATTTCTTTTATAGTTTTCATTATTTTTTATTGATTTCTGCCATTTGCGTACTGCATTAAGAATATTATTGCAAAAAAGCTTAACATCAATATTTAAGGCACCATTTATAACATTGTTATGCATAGTTATGCCTTGACAAGTTGGTGCTAAAAATATAATTCGTGAATATGAAGATTTTTCATGTGTGGTTAGTGCTTGATGCACATATGAACAACGGAAATGGTAACAATCCTTGCCGGAAATAGATAGATCGCCCGGTTCTTTTGCGTAAGTGTCATACCAAGCAATATATTTATAATTTTTTGCTACGCCGTCATCTGATTGCAGTGCTCCACAAATATCGGGCAATGTTAGAGAAGCTTGCAACGCTAAATAGTATAGTTTAGCGTCTAATGCCCGTTCAATTTCTTTTAAAATCAACTCCATATGATTCACCTCCCTTCTATTATAAATTATACCATATTATTTATAAAAAATGTAGTAAAAGTGGGGAGTGCATAAAATAAAAACGAAAGTGAGGAATAATAATTATGTCAACAAAAAGAATCTATCTCAGTCCGTCAAATCAGAATAGGAACACCTATGCAACGGGCGGTACAAACGAAATGGCTCAGTGCGACAAAATTGCCGCCGCCACAGCCAAAGCACTCAAGCGTTGCGGATTCGATGTTATGGTCGCAAAGTCGGGAACGCTTATGCAGACACGCTGTCCCGAATCGGATAAGTTTGGAGCAGACATTCATATGCCGATTCACACCAACGCTTTTAACGGCAAATACACAGGCGGTACAAGAGTTTTCTGCCTGAACTCAAACGGCAGAAAGGCTGCCGAATCGGTGAAAAACACCCTCGGAGCAATCTCGCCCGGCAAGGATGATTCGGTCAGCTACAAAACCGACCTTTACGAAATCAATGTGCCGAAGGCTTTGACCGTGTATGTTGAGTGTGAATTTCATGACACCGTGACAGGCTCGAACTGGATTCGCAATAACACAAACGCTATCGCTGAGGCAATCTGCAAGGGTATGTGTAACTACTTCGGCTATAAGTATAAGTCGGCAAGCTCATCAGGCACAACAAAGCCTACGCAGACATCGAAGCCGACAACATCAAAGCCGAGCACATCAAAAGCGTTTAAGCCGTACATTGTCAGGATTACCGCAAATGACGGTGTGAACATCCGCAAAGGTGCAGGCACAAACTATCCCGTATGCGGTGCTGTTCCAAAGGGCGGAGCATACACGATAGTCGATGAAAAGTCGGGTGCAGGTGCAGCCAAGTGGGGCAAACTCAAAAGCGGCGCTGGCTGGATTGCCCTTGATTACACTGCGAAAATCAAATAAATACATAACAAAACCAAACACATAATTGCAAAAATATTCCCCTCACACTGTCACTAAAGATAGGTGAGGGGAGTTTGTTATTTTATAAATAATTCAATTGCAATAATTACTACAGATTTACTACAGACGATATTCTAAAAGTCTGAAAGCACCGATAAACACTGACTTTTTTAAAATAGACATCTTGACTGTTAATCATGATGTCACTGGTTCGAGCCCAGTTGGGGGAGCCACAACAGAGTAGTCTTTTGACTACTCTGTTTTCTTTTTTATCTAAATTTACTGCTAAATCGGGCGAGAAGGTGAGCGTTAAGAAAACAGTCCTGTGGGACACACTACATAAAGAAGGTATCCCATCGGACTTTGATATTTCAGGTTTTATGCTGTTTTCTTCTGTTTCTGTTGCATTTCTGCCATATGGCGTTGGAAGCCTGCTTCCATATCTTCGGGGTTAAGCGGTTTGATGATACCAACACCGTTGTAATAAATGTCGATAATCTGATACCGCTTGCCGTCAAGATAGCGGGCGGCTGATACAACAATCTTGTCGATGAATTCGTGAACAAGCTCACCTGTCAACTCGGTTGGCTCGGTGATTGCCTTCACTTTTTGAACAAATTTTTGCAGATTAACCGTCTTATCTGTTTCGGCTTCAAGATAGCTCTCCATTTCGGGGAGCTTTTCTTTTAGTTCCTTCTGCTCGGTTTCGTATGTGTTGCTCAAGGTTGCGAATCGCTCGTCGCTCAGTTTGCCGATAACGTTGTCCTCATAGATTCGCTGTATCAGCTTATCAATTTCAGCGATACGTTTCTTTGCCTTTTCAAGCTCTCGGCGTTTTGCTGTCAGCTCTTTCTTTTTGTCAGAGTCGTAGCTCTCAACCTGTTTGCGGACAAATTCCTTTTCAAAAGCCTGAATGTTCAGAAACACTCGCCGCATACTTTCAAGAACAAGGTTTGTCAGCGTTCTCTCGCCGATATAGTGTGAGGTACAGGTGTCGGGATTCTTGGAATAGCTTGAACACATAAAGTGCGGTGGATCTCGCCGGTCCTTCTTGCCTGATTGGTAGTACATCTTCTGTCCGCAATCCTCACAGAACACCAATCCCGAAAAGATACTGACTTTGCCCGTCCGTGTTTGACGGTGCCTGCCTTCTCGGATTTTCTGAACAAGTTTGAATGTGTCACGGTCAACAATGGCGGGATGGGTGTTCTCGAAGATTATCCATTCGCTTTCAGGACGGTCAACACGCTTCTTGTTCTTAAAGGATTTGGTTGTGCTGCGAAAGTTGACGGTATCACCGCAATACTCTTGTCGCTTCAAGATGTTCGCTATCATAGCCGGACACCAGTGAAACGGAACGGACGGCGGCTTACCGCACTTTCTGCCTACGCTAATCCAGTATTCCGTTGGTGTTGGAACTTTCTCTGCGCTTAGCTTGTTGGCAATTTGCGACGATCCCATTCCTGATACGCACATCTTGAATATACGCTTGACGATTTCAGCCGCAGGCTCGTCGATTATCCATTGATACTTGTCATCAGGACTTTTCATATATCCAAAAGGCGGATTGCTTGTCAGTGGCTTGCCCGATTCACCTTTGCTCTTGAATACCTTTCGCACCTTGTCGCTTGTATTCTTAGCGTGCCACTCGTTAAACCAGTCCTGCATAGGTACAAGGTCGCTGATTCCGTTTTTGGTGTCGATATTGTCCATAATGGCAATATAGCGAATGCCCATACGGTCAAATTCTTCTTCCAACAAGGAACCGACTACCAATCGGTTACGTCCGAGACGGGAATGGTCTTTGACAATCAGTGTTGCGATTTCTCCTTTCTCGCCGAGCTTCATAATTTCGTTGAAGGCAGGACGGTTAAAAGCTGACGTTAGATAACGATACTTTTGAAAACACTG